>OBJA01000692.1_pt1 | contig 27513 bp, 25 predicted proteins | sample 1519751 | NCBI WGS metagenome assembly OBJA01 (sample SAMEA3881238, study PRJEB22517) | soil metagenome | biome: lake sediment; feature: soda lake sediment; material: sediment, water from around vicinity | place: India | collected 2013-12-23 | depth 3 m
GCAACGACAATGTCGATTCCCTTTCTTTTTTGGGGAGTATTAATTCGGCAGATTTGGAGTTATTCATAAAACAATACAAGCACTTGCCTGAAATATCTCCAGCGCTTGATATGGAAACCGAACAAGGATACCCTGTCGGCAAATTAAGTTCACAGCTTTTGCAAAAAATCGAAGAACTTACTCTCTATATTCTAGAATTAAACACTAGAATTGAAAAACTTGAAAATGAAAACAGTAAACTGAAAAACAATTAAAATGAAAGCAATAATCATTCTAATCACACTTGTAATCGCAACAACTGCTACAAGTTGCAAAAAAGACACTACCACAATTTGCGAAAATCTTTTGGGACAAGGTAGTGCAGACATATCTTTTTTAGAGGGAGAATGGGAGTTTGAATATTTTGCAAAAACTACCAGCGGATCTAAAATAAGGGACAAAGAATCTATCCCTAGCGGTAAATGGATTAGTTTTGACATTATAAATATGGGTGGCGATAGTGTTAACATAGGGGGATCGATATGTAATAATCTGAAAGGATATTTTTCATTACATTCTGCAAACAACATTTCAATTACCGTTAACACTATTACCTATAAAGGATGTGGTGATGAAATAAATGAATTAGAAGTAAAATTGCTTAAAGCATTAAATAATGCTCAATGCTATATCATAAATGAAAATAAATTATTTCTTCATTACAAGTCTCATAATAATAAAAATATTTTAATATTTAACAAAAAATAAAAAGTTATGAAAACAATAATCATTCTAATCACACTTGTAATCGCTACAACTGCTACAAGTTGCAAAAAAGACACTACCACAATTTGCGAAAATCTTTTGGGACAAGGTAGTGCAGACATATCTTTTTTAGAGGGAGAATGGGAGTTTGAATATTTTGCTTATACTGCTAATGGGAATAAAATAAAGAATAAGGATGAAATTCAAAAAGGGGAGTTGCACATTTCGGATACAAGCATGGATACAAGAAATATGGGGATGGCACATACTAACACAGTAGGTTTTTTATATAAATTGGATGGTGCAAATGGTATAACCATTAATATGCAAGGTTCAACATATATTACACCTCCACAGGAGGAAATAGATATTACGTTTGCTTTAATCAATTCACGATGTTATGTAATAAAGGATAACGAACTATTATTTCATTATAAAGAAGATGATTATGAAAATAATATATTAATTTTAAAAAGAAAATAAAATCATGAATTTAAATATTTTCAAAGTCATGAAAATAAAAAGTTTTATACAACTGATACTTATAATAGGTATTAGTTCAATTTGCAAAAACGGATTTACTCAAATAATTAAGGGAGGCACTCCTCCGAGTTTTATTTTCATATTATTCAGTCCGCTGCATCAAAAAATAATCATCGAATAATATGAAAACTAAACTTATTTTTATCATCATCTTCAGTTTTGCGAGTGTTTATTCTTACACACAAACTGAGAGAAAACTCATGAATAGTGTAGAACTTGGAATTAACAATCATTATTTACTAAGTGATACTTACAATACTGATTTTAATTATGGTGTTTCCTTATTATTTAATTGGAGTCTGAAAAACTTAAGATTTTCAACAGGCATAAACTACTCCTCATTTAATTGGTGTTTGGAGTGTAAGCCTTATTGCAGACCGGATTTTTTGTTTAAAAGAACTTACAAAATGAAGTATTGGAGTATCCCAATGTCTGCAGCATATACTATTTATAGAACAGACAGGTTTTTTTATGGATTTTCCGGGTCTATTATTTTAAGTAAAGACTTGCTGTATTATGGTATTGTTGATTCATATCTTGATAAGAAAAATTCAAATATAATCGGAGAAAAAGCGATGACTTTAGGTTTTGATTTATCCTATCGCATAGGACCTGAATTTTCTTATAAATTAAGTGAAAACTTCACTTTAAGGTTTAAACCCTATTTTGAGCAAAAGCTTTTATATAATATGAAATATATTAAATTTTCGCTTTGGGAGTATGATATTATGAAACCAACATCATTCACATCAGTTGATATTTACTACTTTTTTTATGAACCCAAATATGTGCTGGGTTTCAGTTTAAGTGTTGATTTTTTATTACCTAGAAATGTTAAATAAACTTATATAATTTAAAATATGGAAACAAAAATTATTATTTCACTTTTATGCTTTTTTATGCTATCGTGTAGTAATTATTATTATATGGACGAAACATTAAATGAGCAGGGATTGGTTACTGATATTGATGGTAACATATATAAAACAGTAAAAATCGGAGAACAATGGTGGATGGCAGAGAATCTTAAAACTACTAGAAATTATGATGGAACAATTATTAGTAAGTCTAGGTTTTATGCTGATGATAGTGTCAAATATCATTATTTGGGACGATTGTATAATGGCGAGGTGGTTACAGAGAGCAAATTATGCCCGGAAGGTTGGCACGTCCCTTTTAAAGAAGATGTTGATATATTATTGAATTTTCTTGGAGATAATGCCGGTGGCAAACTTAAAGCAGTAGGCACATTTGAAAATGGATTAAGTTACTGGCTTAGCCCTAATGTTGGAGCGACAAATGAATCAGGGTTTTCAGCATTGCCCACAGGGTATATGACTGGGACATATTATTTTACAGGTAGAATTGCCCTCTTTTGGATTTGTACACCAAATCCGGATTTTGATGAAAACCAAGAGAACAGTAAGGCAATGTACTTACACCAGTTACGTCTTGTTAATAGTCTTGATTATGCTCAGATTTATCAGGTTGTTGATAATTGGACATGGATGGCATATTATTCAGTCCGCTGCATCAAAAATTAATCATCGAATAATATGAAAACAAAACCCCAAGCTAGCTCAAAGTTTTCCCGTTTTTCTTATAGTAGAGTTCTAAAATATAAGTTAGCTAAGTGATTATCAGTTTATTTGCTACTTGGAGTCAACAGCGTATAGACTATCTTTTAAATTACAAGGATTAAAAAGTGTTTCGATTCATATTTACTTACAAATTTTAATAACTAATATTCGGGCAGTGATGTTTTGAGGATTATTTATGCAATGAAGACTCCCTGCCGGGCAATGGACCAGTGCTTCTGAGTTTACAAATTGTTTTTCTTTATCAATAATAACTTCGGGATTCCCCTCCAAAATATAAAAGAACGCTTCCTGCTCAATTCTTACGGGACTAAGTAGCTCCTTGGGTTTTAATTCAAGATGTAATATTTCTGTTTTGGCATCCAGCGACAAAATTCTGACATCAGCATTAAAAGGATTAGGTTTTAATTCAGCATTTTCTTTACAAACAATTTTCATGTGTACAAATATTATCTTAAAATTATAAAAAATTACTTAATTGCGTTCTTACTGATTTGTTTTAATCATAGTCAGTAACATCTTAAATTTTTCGATTGCATTTACTGCATGAGGAATATTTGCAGGCATTATAATTGTATCGCAACAACCACTGAGCATATAAGACTTTCCATCAATTATTATTTCCGCTTCTCCTTCAAGCACTTGTATCATTGCATCAAAAGGTGCAGAATGCTCACTAAGCGCCTGTCCTTTGTCGAACGCAAATAATGTTAGATTGCCTTGAGGTGTACGATTTATAATTCTGCTTACAGTTGATCCGGTCTGATAATCAACCATATCTTTAAGCTTTAGTACCACTGATTTCGGGAAATTAGTTTCTGTTATCATATTAGATTTATTTTCTGTTATTTACTTCATTTATTATTATTTCAATGTCGTCAACACATACACCACACACAGTTCCTGCTTCAGTCTTTTTTTGAACTTTTTCAAGTGTATCACATTTATGTTCAACAATAGCTTCTTCGATTTCTTGCCTGGTTATTCCCATGCAATTACAAATGATTTCATTTTTTTTATTCATAATTTTAAATTTTTAAATACGGAGTGCTAAATTGCACTCCGTAAATATAACAAATTAAATTGCCAATAGTTTTTCCATATCTTCATCAACTTCAGTTATTCCGGATATACCGAAATTTTGTACAAGAACATTGGCGACGTTGGGAGATAAAAATCCCGGCAGTGTTGGTCCTAGATGTATATTTTTCACGCCTAAATAAAGTAAAGCGAGTAGTACTATTACAGCTTTTTGTTCGTACCATGCAATATTGTACGCAATTGGCAGGTCGTTTAGATTGTCGAGTTTAAAAACATCCTTGAGAGTAAGAGCAATCACTGCCAAAGAGTATGAATCATTACACTGACCTGCATCCAGTACTCTTGGAATTCCCCCAATATCACCAAGTTCGAGTTTGTTGTATCGATATTTAGCACAACCGGCAGTAAGAATAACTGTATCTTTTGGTAGTTTTGCAGCAAATTCTGTATAGTAATCTCTTGATTTCATTCTGCCATCGCAACCTGCCATTACAAAGAATTTTCTAATCGCTCCTGATTTTACGGCATCAACAACTTTGTCTGCAAGAGCAATAACTTGATTATGAGCAAATCCGCCGACAATAGTACCTGTTTCAATTTCGATTGGTGAAGCACATTTTTTTGCGTGCTCGATTATTTCTGAAAAATCTTTTGCATGACCGTTTAATCGCGCAGGAATATGTTTTGCTCCGGTTAAACCCGATGCTCCTGTTGTATAGATTCTGTCAGAATAACTTGCATCTTTCAAAGGAGGAACAATACAGTTTGTAGTGAAAAGAATTGGTCCGTTGAATGTTTCGAATTCTTCACGTTGTCTCCACCATGCATTTCCATAATTCCCAACAAAATTATCATACTTCTTAAAAGCAGGATAGTAATGACCAGGCAACATTTCGGAATGAGTGTAAACATCAACACCGGTTCCTTTGGTCTGTTCAAGAAGTTCTTCAAGGTCTTTAAGGTCGTGACCACTAATAAGAATTGCTGGCTTATCTCTAACTCCTATATTTACTTCTGTAATTTCAGGATTTCCGTAAGTTTCGGTATTTGCCTTATCAAGAAGAGCCATTACATCAACCCCGAATTTTCCGCATTCAAGAACCATTGCTGTCAGAACATCAGCTGATAAGTCTTCTGTTGTAGATTTTAAAGCCTTTTGCATAAAAGCAAAAATGTCCTTATTTGTGTACCCAAGATTAAAAGCATGTTCAGCATAAGCTGCAATCCCCTTTACTCCGTATGTAAGCAATTCTTTTAAAGATCTGATATCTTCATTTTCAATAGACAATATACCTATCAGAGTGCTTTTTCTTCTCATCTCTTCTTCAGAATCACTAATCCAGCTTGCACAGGAATGAAGATTTTCAGGGAGATTCCCTCCTGCTGAAAGAAATTCTTTTTTTATTAATTCTCTAATCTCAAAACCTTCTCTCACTTTTTTTACAATCGCAGTATAATCAAAATTCGCATTGGTGATAGTGATAAACAAAGCGTCGAAAACAAAGTTATTTACTCTTTCATTTTCTATACCCAATTCTCTTGCCTTTACAGCAAAAATTGAAATTCCTTTGGTTACATAGATTAATAAATCCTGCATGTTCGCAACCTCATCGGTTTTTCCGCAAACACCCTTGATTGTACAGCCTGTGCCTTTAGCTGTTTCCTGACATTGATAACAAAACATTGACATAATTTTTCCTCCGTTTTTAGTTTTACATATATAATTAATAATATTCTTTTAAATTTCTATTCAAAGCTACGATTATTTATTTACTATACTTGGTAACAAATGTTACAAGTCGTTGTTTTTTTTTATAATTAAACCCAATCTTCATTTAAAATATCTCCTGAAATTGATGATATTATCAATTTTACGGGGACTTTTCGGGATGATTGCTGTAATGCCTGCTTCACAAGATGTAATACTCCCCCGCAGCAAGGGACTTCCATCATCACGACAGTTATTGTATTTATTTTTGCATTTTCAATCAAGGTTTTTATTTTTTCAACATAAATTTCTTGTCCATGATCAAGTTTCGGGCAAAGAACTGCCAAAGTCTTTCCATTTAAGATTTTTGAATGGAAATTTCCCATGCTGAATGCTGCGCAATCTGCGGCAAGAACAAAGTCAGATCCCGAAAAATGTGCTGCATTAGGATTTATCAGGTGCAACTGAATGGGCCAATGCTGCAAGGCAGATGTTTGTTCTGTGTGATTATGCACATCGAGTTCTGTAGTTTTACTAAATGCTCTTGAAGCACTGCCGGGGCAACCTCCCCCGCATGGGGATGATAATGACTTATGAACTTCTGCTTTTACTTCATCAAGATTAAAAGCTAAACTAGCTCTATTTTCCTCAAGGTAAGTTATTGCTTGTTTAAAAAACTCATGTTCATTATGGTCTTTAAGATGTTGTAGATGAGCGATAATAACATTCTTGCCTTTAGGAATCATATCTATTATCACTGCGATTTCATCATATGGAGCAGCTTCGCGTTGTTCAATTGTTAATGCTCCTTGAGGACAATGACCTAAGCATGCTCCCAGACCATCACACATTAAGTCGCTTATTAAAACTGCCTTGCCGTCAATAATTTGCAAAGCTCCCTCATGACAATTAGGAATGCATAATCCACAACCGTCGCATAATTCCTCGTTTATTTTTACTATGTCTCTTTTCATATCGTAAATTTCTAAAGTTTTCAAAATTTATTTGATACAAAGATACGGTAGCTACAGTTGATTATTTGGTAACAAATGTTACAGATGAAGAAATATTTATTTTTTATTTCACTTGTTGTAAAAACAAGGAGTATTGTTTGAGTTAAATAGAGTCTTTACTTAAAGATTCAGAATATCTTTTGAATTATGAAAAGAAAATAGCCTTAAAGTTTTAATCAAGTTTCAGCACAGCTAAGAAAGCAGACTGAGGAACTTCTACGTTACCAACTTGTCGCATTCTCTTTTTCCCTTTCTTTTGTTTTTCGAGAAGCTTTCGTTTACGAGTAATGTCACCGCCGTAACATTTTGCTGTAACGTCTTTTCTTAGGGCTTTCACCGTTTCTCTGGCGATTATTTTACTTCCTATTGCAGCTTGAATTGCGACATCGTATTGCTGACGAGGTATAAGTTCCCGAAGTTTTTCGCACATTCTTCTTCCTAAAGTATATGCATTGTCGACATGTGTTAGGGTTGACAATGCGTCTACCATATCGCCGTTTAAGAGTATATCAAGTCTGACTAGTTTTGAGGGTTTAAAGCCTGTTTGATGATAATCCAACGAAGCGTAACCTTTTGATATACTTTTTAGTTTGTCATAAAAGTCGAAGACTATTTCGCCAAGAGGCATATCGAAACTTAATTCAACTCTGTCGCTTGTAAGGTATATTTGATTAAGTAGAATTCCACGCTTATCGATGCATAACTTTATTATTGAACCTACAAAAGCTGCTTGGGTTATTATTGTGGCTTTAATAAAAGGTTCTTCCACTCTGTCAAGGACATTTGGTCCGGGCATACCTGAAGGGTTATGAACCTCAATCATTTCTCCTTTGGTGGTATATGCATTATATTTTACGTTTGGGACAGTAGTTATAACGTCCATATTAAACTCTCTGTCGAGTCTTTCCTGAATTATTTCCATATGCAATAATCCAAGGAATCCGCAGCGGAATCCAAATCCTAAAGCAGCAGAAGATTCAAGTGTGAAAGTTAGGGAGGCATCATTGAGTTGTAATTTTTCTATTGAGGCACGCAGTTCTTCATAATCATCAGCATCAACAGGGTAAATCCCGGCAAATAGCATTGGTTTCACTTCCGAAAATCCATCGATTGCCTTTTCGCATGGGCGGTCAACATGAGTTATTGTGTCTCCGACTTTAGCCTCACTTGCAGTTTTTATTCCTGAAATAATATAACCAACATCGCCTGCATATAATGTTTGCCGAGGTTTTAGTCCGAGTTGCAGTACTCCAATCTCGTCGGCATGGTAATCATTTTCAAGATTAACAAATTTAACGTTATCTCCTTTTGAGAGTTGTCCGTTAAATATCCTGAAATATGCAATAATTCCTCTGAAAGTATTATAAACCGAATCGAAAATTAGCGCTTCAAGTGGTGCTTCTATATCCCCTTTTGGGCATGGGACTCTATTAATAATTGCATCTAAAATTCTATCAACGCCATATCCTGTTTTACCGCTCGCATGAATAATATCCTCTCTTGTGCAGCCTATTAGGTCAATAATTTGGTCTTCAACTTCATCCGGCATTGCTGCGTCTAAGTCCATTTTGTTAAGAATAGGAATTATCTCTAAATCGTTTTCAATTGCCTGATAAAGAACCGAAATCGTTTGAGCCTGAACTCCTTGAGTCGCATCAACAATCAGTAAGGCTCCCTCACATGCAGCAATTGAACGGCTAACTTCATAAGAAAAATCAACATGTCCGGGAGTGTCAATAAGATTTAAGATGTACTTTTCACCCTCCTCTTCATATTCCATCTGAATAGCATGACTTTTAATTGTTATCCCTCTCTCTCTTTCGAGGTCCATACTGTCTAAAACCTGATCTTTGAAATCTCGGTCACTTACTGATCCTGTCATTTGTAAAAGTCTGTCTGCCAAAGTGCTCTTACCGTGGTCTATATGGGCAATTATACAAAAATTACGAATATTCTTCATCAAGTCCAAAATTTGCCGCAAAGATACAAAATACAATTATCATTCAGAAGTATATGAGTGAAAATCGCTCTGCTGTATTTATCATATATAATTCTGTTTTCATTCTCTATCATTAAAGCTTTTGATTATTTTTACGGAATAATTATTTCAGTTTAATATGTTAACTTTTCCTAACATAAAGATTAATATTGGATTGAACATTGTTGACAAACGTCAAGACGGTTTTCATAACTTACAAACAGTTTTTTATCCATTGCCATATTTTGATATATTGGAAATCATTGAGGATGATATTTTCTCTTTTATGAACTGTGGAATACCCGTTGACTGTAAGATTGAAGATAATCTTGTAGTGAGGGCTTACAAATTATTAGAAGCGAGTTTTTCAATTCCGCCGGTAAAGATTATTTTGTACAAAAATGTACCATTCGGAACAGGCTTGGGTGCAGGATCATCAGACGCAGCACATACACTTTTGCTTCTGAATGAAAAGTTCAAATTAGAAATGTCTGCCTGTGAACTAGAGAAAATCGCATCTCTTATGGGTTCTGATTGTGCTTTTTTTATTCGAAATCGACCTGTTTATGCAGTAGGAAGAGGAGATGTTTTTGAGGATATTAATGTTGATTTAAAAGGGAAGTATATATTATTGTGCTTCCCAGAAATAAGTGTTTCAACTGCAAATGCATATAAAGGATGCAAGCCACAGATGCCTGAATCATCATTATTCGAAAGAATACACTATCCCATTGAAGAATGGAAAGAAATAATTAAGAATGACTTTGAACATACTATTTTTAGTGATTTTCCCGTTTTGAGACATATCAAAGAAGAATTATATGAAATTGGTGCGATTTATGCTCAGATGTCGGGAAGTGGGTCGGCAATTTTTGGCATTTTTGAAAATAAGCCGACCATGAACAAAATGAAAAACTGCACAAACTATAAAATAATTGAATTATGATTTTTTCGTTACTTAAATCAAATATCTTAAAACGAGTTCTTGGACTTTTTGGTGCAGCAGGTTTTTTATTGATTTTCCAAGCTTGCTACGGAACTCCTCAAAATTTGTATAATGTGTCAGGAAAAATTTCTGATTCAGAAAGCAATGAAGGAATTCGCGATTTGAAGCTTAACTTTTCATCTGATAAAGAAGATTTTGCTATTTTCACAGATGAAAATGGCGAATTTTTTACTTCAATAATGCTTAATGGCATTACATATAATCTAAATATCGAGGATGTTGATGGGGCGTTGAATGGATCTTATTCAGATATTGATACTGTGATAAGTTTATCTACGGATCCTGTTAACATAGCATTAAATCAGGAATAATTTATGGTTTTTTCTTTTAGAAAGAAAATTATTATGTCTGTTTTTGCCAGTTATGCGAAAACACAGGCAAAAATTCATCCGCTGACTTATCTTTTTTGGGAATGTACATTACGTTGTAATTTAAACTGTATCCACTGTGGTAGTGATTGTAAAAAAACCAGTTCTGTTCCGGACATGCCATTAGAACATTTTTTAAATGTTCTAGAAGAAATCAAGAAAACACATGACCCTGGAAAAATTATGATTGTTCTTACGGGAGGAGAGCCACTAATGCGCCCTGATCTTGAAGAATGCGGGAAGCAAATTACCAAACAAGGCTTTCCTTGGGGTTGTGTAACTAACGGAATGTTGCTTGACAAAGATAAATTCAATAGATTAAGGAAAGCAGGATTAAGGTCAATGACACTAAGTCTCGATGGATTAGAAGATAACCATAAATGGATGCGTGGGAATTCTGAGTCATACCAAAATGCAATACGAACTCTAGATATAATTTCTTCGGATAAAGATTTAGTTTATGATGTTGTTACATGCGTTAACCAAAGAAATATAGGAGAACTTAATGAAATCAGGAATTTGCTAATTAAGAAAGGAGTAAAGGCATGGAGGCTATTTACTGTTAGTCCTATTGGGCGTGCAAAGACTAATGATGACCTAAAACTTGATTCTGAAAATATTAAAAAATTATTTGAATTTATTAAACTGAACAGACAAGATTCAAGTATTAAGATATCGATGAGTTGTGAAGCATATGCCGGAAATTATGAAACAGAGATACGTGACGGAATATTCTTTTGCAGGGCAGGTGTAAATATTGCGTCGGTTTTAATAGACGGTTCAGTCTCCGCCTGTCCTAATAATAGTAAAAGTTTTATACAAGGAAATATTTACAATGAAAGATTTACTGAAATATGGAATGCTAGATTTGAAAATATGAGAGATAGGAGGTGGATGAAAACCGGAATATGTAAATCTTGTGGACACTTCAAATACTGTAACGGCGGGGCTATGCATTTACGCGAAAATGAAAAGTCTGATATATCATACTGCCTATGGTACGAAATGACAAAGAGGAGAATGAAATAAATAACTGACTTTCCCTTTAATAAACTTTTTATTTCTGTCCTCATCCCACTTAAAGAATCTGATTAAACTAAGCAAAATTCAATTAGTTTCAGTGGTTAAATATTTATATAATGTGAAAACACTAGAAATTACTATTTTTACAAAAAAAATATCTATGGCTAATAAAATTTTCCTTTTGGATGCTTATGCATTGATTTTTAGAAGTTATTATGCATTTATTAAGAATCCCCGAGTAAATTCCAAAGGAATGAATACCTCTGCGATTTTTGGATTTGTAAATACTCTTGAAGAAATTCTTAAGAATGAAAAACCATCGCATGTTGCAGTTGCATTTGACCCTCCTTCTCCTAACTTTAGACATAAAATGTATCCGCTATATAAGGCTACAAGAGAAGCTACTCCTGAGGACATTAAGATGTCGGTTCCCTACATTAAAGACATACTTGGGGCTTATAAGATTCCTGTGGTGGAGGTTGATGGTTATGAGGCAGATGATGTAATCGGAACTCTGGCAAAAAGATTTGTAAGTGAGGATAATGTGATTTATATGATGACTCCAGACAAGGACTTTGCTCAGTTAGTAGAAGAAAATATTCTTTTATATAAACCGTCTAGAAGTGGAAATGCTGCAGAAGTTTTAGGAGTTAAAGAAATAAATTCACGATTTGGAATCGATCATCCATCAAAAGTAATTGATATTCTTGCTCTTTGGGGAGATGTTTCGGATAATGTTCCCGGAGTTCCCGGAGTAGGACAAAAAACTGCTCCTAAGCTAATTTCTGCATTTAAATCAATTGAAAATATTTATGAAAATATAAATAAGCTTGTAGGAAAACAAAAACAGGCATTTATTGACAATAAAGAACAGCTATTTTTGTCTAGAAAGCTAGTAACAATTGAAACTAATGTGCCTGTTGATTGTGAATTAAAAGAACTGGTAATGCTTGAACCTGATTATGCGAGCTTGGATAGAATTTTTGATGAATTAGAATTCAGAACCTTGAAGCAGAGAATCATAGGTGAAAACAATGTGAATATTAAATATGATTCAGGGATAAAAGCATCTTCAGATAGTTCAGAAAATCTTCAGTACAGCCTATTCGATGACAATGTCATGGAAGATATTAAGCAAGAAAATGTTTATTTATCAGATCTTCAGAAAATGAAGGATGAACTGAATTATGTGCTTATCGATGCTCAATACCAAAGAGAAGAATTAATTGAAAAAATCAAAGAACGGGGAGAGTTCTGCTTTGATACAGAAACAACAGGTCTTGATATTTATAATTATGAAATAATTGGACTATCTGTTGCTATTAGTGAAAAGGAGGCATTTTATATTTTAATGCCTGAAAATTTTGAAGAAACAAAATCTGTTTTGCAGGAGCTCTGCGGAGTATTTGAAGACGAGAATATATTGAAAATCGGACAAAATCTGAAGTTTGATATTTCCATGCTGAGATTGTATGATATTAAAGTTAAGGGTAAAATGTTTGATACAATGATTGCCCATTACTTACTTGAACCTGAGCAAAAACATAATCTTGATTTTTTGGCATCAAAATATTTAAAATACAGGATGCTTTCTATAGAAGAGTTGATTGGCCCAAAGGGCAAGAATCAAAGAAATATGCGGAGTGTAGATATTGGACTCATAAAAGATTATGCCTGCGAAGATGCTGATATTTGCTTAAGACTAAAGCTTATTTTTGAAAAAAAGATTTCAGAACAAAAAATTGATAATTTGTTTTATAATATTGAGATGCCATTACTCCCTGTTTTGGCGGCGATGGAATCTTGTGGAGTTAAGCTTGATGTACAAATGATAAAAGACTACTCAATACTTTTAAGGGAAGATTTAAAATCTATTGAGGATGAGATTTTTAAGTTATCAGGAGAGATTTTTAATATAGCATCTCCCAAGCAGTTGGGTATAATTTTGTTTGAGAAACTTAAAATTAGTTCAAATCCCAAAAAGACAAAAACCAAACAGTACAGTACAGGAGAAGAGGAGCTTGTTAAACATACTGATAAACATCCTATAGTCTTAAAGATTCTTGAATACAGAGGATTGAATAAGCTTCTCAATACTTACGTTGATGTTTTGCCTGAACTGATAAATGCTAAAACCGGACGAATTCACACCAGTTATAATCAGACAATAACATCCACAGGAAGGCTAAGTTCTAATAATCCTAATTTACAGAATATTCCTATTAGAGAAGAAAGGGGACGCGAAATTCGTAAAGCTTTTATAGCTGCCGGAGCTGATTATACTTTCTTTTCAGCAGATTACTCTCAGATTGAGTTGCGATTAATGGCACACTTGAGTGGAGATGAAAATATGGTTGACGCTTTTTGCAAACATAGTCTTGACATTCATACTGCTACGGCTGCTAGAATTTTCAAAGTTTCGGAAAATGACGTTAGCCGGGAGATGAGGACTCAAGCCAAAACTGCGAATTTTGGAATTATTTACGGTATTTCTGCATTTGGATTGTCTCAAAGGTTGAATATTTCTAGAACTGATGCGAAAGCATTAATCGATAGCTATTTTGAAAATTTTCCGGGAGTAAAAAAGTTTATGGATGAGTGTATCAGAATTGCTCGAGAGAAAGAATATGTTGAAACCCTTTTTGGAAGACGAAGGTATCTGCCTGATATAAACAGCCGAAATGCTATTGTCAGAGGTTTTGCTGAGCGAAATGCAATAAATGCACCTATTCAGGGTAGCTCTGCCGATATTATTAAAGTTGCAATGATTGAGATACAAAAAGAATTTGAAGAGCGGCATTTAAGATCAAACATGATATTGCAGGTGCACGATGAACTTAATTTTGATGTTTTAAAGGAAGAGCTTGAAGAAGTTAAAAAGATTGTTTTAGATAAAATGCAGAATGTAATTAGATTAAAAGTTCCTCTAATTGTTGAATGTGGGAATGCTGATAATTGGCTTGACGCACACTAGTGATTGTTGTTTTTTTTCTTTTCAAATTTGTTAATAATTCCTGAGATTGTAGCATCGCCGGTAATATTTACACAAGTGCGTAACATATCGAGAGGTCGGTCAATAGCAAAAATTAGAGCTAATCCCTCGGGGGGTATATTTACTGAGGAAAGAACTATCAGCAGCATTATCATGCCTGCTCCTGGAACTGCAGCGGATCCAATTGATGCAAGAGTAGCAGTTAGAATAATTGTTAACATTTCAGAAAAACTGAGATCTATTCCAAAAACCTGAGCAATAAATACTGCTGCAACAGCTTGGTACAGACTGGTTCCATCCATATTAACCGTTGCTCCTATAGGAATTACAAAACTGCTTATTTCTTCATCAACGTCAAGATTTTCTTCTACGCATTTTTTTGTTACCGGTAATGTTGCAGCACTTGAACTTGTACTGAATGCTACTAATTGAGCCGGAAATATCCCTTTCATAAAGAATATATATTTATTGCCTGTTATTATACTGTATATGCCAGGATAAATAATCAATATCATTATAAAAATCCCGGAAATAACAACTAAGGCATACATTCCAAGTGATGCAAACAGCGAAATTGAGTCTGAGGGGTTGTCACCTGCGATGTCGACAATAACAGATGTGAGTAAGGCAAAAACTCCAATTGGAGCAAACTCCATGATCATTGAAATCAATTTCATAATAACATCATTCAAAGAGCTAATCAATTCTTTTACGGCATGCGTTCGTTTTTCTGGTAGTAGTATTATCGCTATGCCAAATATTAAAGCAAGGAATATGGATTGAAGCATTAAAGAATTGTCAGACATTGAGTAAAAAATATTTTCCGGAATAATATCTACAATAAACTGCAATGGACCCCCTTGCTCAATTGCTTCAGCAGAGACTTGTCTGTCTGTAACATTTTGGGAATATTTTTCGAATAGAATTTCTTGTTGATCTTTTGGAAAAAATTCACCTGGTTTAATAGTATTTACCAAAATAAGTCCAATTGAGATAGCTAGAACAGTTGATGATATGTATAAAAAAATTGTTTTAAGTCCTAATCCGGATAATCTAGATGTGTCTTTGAGGTCTGAAACCCCTTTTATTAGACTAACCAATATTAGAGGAATTGCTATTAGTTTAAGCAGTCGAATAAATATTTCTCCAAAAGGGCTAATCCAGTCTTTTGCATAGTCTGCCATAGAGAAATTAATGGCTAAAAGTCCAAAGATTACCCCAAGGATCATCCCTATAAGTATCTTGACATATAATGGCAGTTTTTTTATTCTAAGTTTCATTTTTATTTTTTAATTGTTTTTTCAAGATGTTCGTCGCGTAACAGATCATTTAATTCTTTTACAGGATTAAAAGTTACGAGAGGAACTTCCACAAAAATTGTTAGCCAGTCAGCCATTGCACCATTCCACAATCCAGGATGCTCGATTACTCTAATTTCTTTACCTTCATGAGTTTTAGCAGAAACAAAATTTGTAGACTTATCAATATATTTATATAGGTCGAATGTTTCGCCTTCAGGATTTTTCATATAACAAACAATATCAACAGGATTGAAGTGCGTTGAATTTTCAAAAATTTCTTTTTGTTGTAGATTCTCCAGATCAATCTGAGCTTTTTCTACAATCTGAAGATTAATGCTTCCATTTTTATTTTTCACAAAAAATGGACCTCCGCCGGGTTCTCCTGTGTTTTTTACCATTCCACATATCCTTAAAGGACGATTTAGCAAATCTTGAACTCTTGAGCTTAGTTCAGATTCTGAAAAGTTTTCGCCATTTATCTCCAACTTGAAAGTATTTTCAATAAAATCACATGCTTCTTGGATTAAACTTTTTTTATAAAGAATGTTGTGATAATAGAAGTGGATTTTATTTTTAATGTCAATTAAGATTCCCCCAAGTAGTTTTTTGTACTCTACTATTTCATCAAGTATTGAGGCATGTACTACGTTATCTATGTTCTTTATAAAAACAATATCTGCATCAATTGAGTTAAGATTTTTGATTAATGCACCATGTCCACCTGGACGTAATAAAATATTTCCGTCTTTATTTCTAATAAATTCTCCATTACTGTATATTGCCGGAGTATCTGTACTTTTATCTTGATATGAAAACGAAATTGTTATATTTTTAATTCCTGTTTTTCTTAATATTTCCTCAAGTTTTTCTTTAAAACTATTTGTGTACTCTTCAGATATTGTAAAATGGATTTCATTAATGTTGGGTGCTATACTAATTGCTTCATGAAGATGCTCTTCAAAAGATGTGCGGCTGTCATTTCCGTATTTGTGAAACTCAATAAGTCCTTTGGGGACATTAGAGTAATTCAGGCATGAATACAGGATTTTTTCTGCAATTTGAAAGATTTCAGATTTATTAAAACCACATTCTGTCAATTTTTCGTAGAAGGCAAATTTTTCAATATTTTCAAAAGTATTATTCAATGAGTAAAAATCTCCTTCATTAAGATTTTCTTCGTCAGGTTTGTTGCAAAAGCTTATGAGTCTTTTAAACATTCTTGTCGCAGCACCACTTGCGGGGACAAATTTGCAAATTTTATAAGATGGGGATTCTTTGTTGAAAATTTCACAATATTTATTTATATTTTCAGGCATTACAATACCCGAACCCGGAGTTGCTGGAGCTACTAGTTCAACAAAGCTATTGTTTTCAAGTAAGTATTCAGTGTATTCAAAAATCTGTTGTTCTGAAATGTTAACATCATTCAGATAAACTAGGTCTTTTAGTTTTAGCATTATTGTTATTTTTGATATAGTAACAAAAATATATTATTTTCTTTTTGTCTACTAATTCATTTCTTATTTTTTAACTTATTTTATAGTATTTTGAAAATGGCTGTTGTGTTAGTGTATTATTTTGTCACTATTTTTGCAAACTTCGTTTCACTTCGTCGGGCAAAAACTCGCGCCAAAACCTCAAGCTTATGTCTCTAATGAATATTCTTTTGATGATATAAAAAATAAGTTATAAAAATATTTTATATGATGAAATATTTTTATTTTTGTATTATAAAAACCGTTAATTATATGAAAAACATAATATCATTTTTTGCAGTATTACTAATACTGTTTTTTGTTGTAGATTCTTTATCCGCACAAACGACTGCTATTGAAGATCCCGGAAATCTTACTTCCTTCCGAGGGAATAACAATAAAACATACTATTTTAAGATTACCGGTTCAGATCAAGGTTCTGTTTGGGGCGGAGCTGACGGAGTTTATACCGATGATTCACGTTTAGCAAAGGCTGCAGTTCATGCAGGAGTTTTAAATATAGGGCAGGAAGGTGTTATTGCAGTTACGATTTTAGCCGGACAATCAAAATATACAGGAAACACAAACAATGGAATTACTACTGCAGGTTATGGTTCATATTCCGGCAGCTATCGAATAGTTGGTACGGATCAAACCGTTGATGTGATTAGCGATCCCGGAAATCTTAGCAGATATAGAAGTCAAAATGGGAAAACGCTTAAATTTAGTGTTATGGGCACAAATGATGGCTCTGTTTGGGGAGGTGCGGATGGTATTTATACCGATGATTCACGCCTTGGCAAGGCTGCAGTTCATGCCGGAGTGTTAAATCCCGGACAACAAGGTATTGTTACTGTTACAATTTTACCTGGGCAGTCAAAATATTTGGGCGATACAAAAAATGGGATAACAACCGCAGGTTACGGTTCATTTTCCGGTAGTTATAGGATTGAAAAGCTTGTGAATAAACAGGATATTCTGAGTGATCCCGGAAATCTTACAACATACAGAGATAAAAATGGGAGCACATTCAAATTTAGAGTTGTCGGAACATTGGATGGGTCTGTTTGGGGAGGTGAAAATGGTATTTATACAGACGATTCAAAACTGAGTAAGGCAGCAGTTCACGCAGGAGTATTAAAACCGGGAGAGCAAGGTGTAATAACTTTAACAATACTTCCCGGACAATCAAAATATATGGGAAGCACAAAAAATGGCATAACAACTGCTAATTATGGATCATTTTCAGGAAGTTATCGCATTGATAATTTGATACATAAAGATGATTTTTTAGACGATCCTGTCAATCTAACAAAATATCGCAATAATAAAGGAAACATATATAAGTTTAAAGTAACCGGCACAACTGATGGCTCTGTTTGGGGAGGTGCGGATGGTATTTATACTGATGATTCTCGTTTAGGAAAAGCTGCAGTTCATGCAGGATTATTAAGGGTTGGAGAGCAGGGAGTAGTTAGAGTCAGAATTATTGAGGGTCAATCAAAATATACCGGAAATACTAAAAATGGGATAACAACTGCCGGATATGGGTCGTACATGGGGAGTTTTAAGTTTGAATAGCCTCAACCGATCAATTTTTTATGTAATAATCTGCGGATTTAGTTTTAATGACTTGAATATCCGAAAAATACATTATCTTTGCCGCCTGAAAAAAATGAGGAGTATCCTCAATAAAAATGTATTAACAATGCTTACTATTATCATATAAAAAATAAACGATACAGGAAAGCAAAAAAGAAAGAAGAAATTATGTTATTTAGTGAAATGGGACTTTCTCCACAATTATTGTCGGCAGTAGAATCCCTTGGTTTTGTAGAAGCCACCCCAATACAAGAGAAAGTAATTCCTGTATTATTAGAAAAAAAATGTGACTTAATAGGTCTTGCTCAGACAGGCACAGGTAAAACTGCTGCTTATGGCTTACCTTTACTTGAAAACATCCAAATTGACAAATGTTATCCTCAGATTTTAATTTTAAGTCCTACTCGTGAATTATGTGTGCAGATTACCAAAGATATGGAGTCTTTCGCAAAATTTATGCCCGGACTTAAACTTATTGCTGTATATGGAGGGGCTCCAATTGATAAACAAATGGATAATATTAGAAAGGGAGTTCATATTGTTGTTGCAACTCCTGGAAGAATTTACGATTTAATCAGAAGAAGAAAAGTTGATTTGTCAAGGGTTACAAGTTTGGTTCTTGATGAGGCTGATGAAATGTTAAAAATGGGATTCAGAGATGACTTGGATTCAATTTTAGAACAAACTCCAGTTAATAAAAATACTCTGCTGTTTTCTGCGACAATGCCTCCGGAGATAAGTTCGATTACAAGAAATTATATGACCAATCCTGTTGAAATAACAATAGGGACGAAGAATTCAGGAGCAGAAAATGTAACTCATGTTTATCATATGGTTCATGCGAGAGAAAGATATAAGACTCTTAAGAGAGTTGTAGATTTTTATCCGGATATTTATGGAATAGTATTCTGCAGAACACGTATGGAAACAAAAGAGGTTGCTGCTTCATTAATGAGTGATGCATACAACGCTGAAGCATTACACGGAGATTTATCTCAAGCTCAGAGAGATTATGTAATGCAAAAATTTAGAGAAAAAAATGTCAGTATTCTTGTTGCAACTGACGTAGCGGCAAGAGGACTTGATGTGAATAATCTAACTCACGTAATAAACTATAATCTCCCCGACGATATAGAGGTATATACACACCGTTCAGGTAGAACAGGTAGAGCAGGAAAGGATGGAATGACTGTTTCCATAATTAATATGAAGGAAAAAGGTAGAATCAGACAGATTGAAAAATTTCTTCGTAAGGATATCGAGCAGATGCCTATCCCATCAGGAAGAGAAATTTGTAAACGTCAGCTGTTTGCTTTAGTTGAACGTATGCAAAATTCTGAAGTTGTTGAAGACCAAATAGCACCATATATGGATAAGGTTTATGGCATGCTGGATGATTTATCAAAACAGGAAATAATTAAGAGGTTTGTATCGCTAGAATTCAACCGCTTTCTTAATTACTATAAAGATGCCCCAGATTTAAATATTAAAGATGGCTCAGGGCATGATAGACCCGATTCCAGAAGGAAAAAAAGAGGAGAGAAGTCAATGTCTCGAATTATTTTTAATGTCGGAAAGGGCAAAGAAATCACAAGAAGAGAGATTTTAGATATGATAGTTTCGTGTCAAGGAGCATCAAATGTGGATATTGGACAAATCGAAATATTCAAACGTGCATCTTCATTTGAAATAGAAAGAAAAGTTGCAAAACAAGTAATTTCAGACTTTAACAATAAAACCTATAAAGGAATAAAGATTGTTGCAGAGGAAAATTATGAGTTTACAGGAAATGATTTTCGTGATCGTAACAAAGGACCGCGAGGTAAAAGAAAAAGAACAAAATAAGCTTGTTAAGGTAGTATGTATAGAATAATATTTATCATTATTATTTTAGTCTTAGTATTGTTTTCTTGCAGAACCACTCAGCAAATTAAAAATGAAGGGAGTAATGATTTGCATTTTTCTATATTATGCCTTGATAGTCATGTTGATACTCCTCTTCAGATGTTACAGGAAGGTTTTGATATAAGCGAAAGGAATAACCCTTATAATAGAGGTGGCAAACTAGATTTTCCAAGGATGATTGAAGGGGGGCTTGACGCAGCTTTTTTTGCTGCATATTTTGGTAAAGGAGAAAGAACACAAGAAGGATATGATGATGCCTTTGCCAAAATGAAGGATTTGATAGAAATGATAAAAAACTCTGTTGAAGAAAACTCTAATATAGCGGCTTTAGCAACTAGCTCTGAAGATGCAATAACCCTGAAGAAACAAAACAAACTCGCAATTTATATTGGACTCGAGAATGCTTATCCTATAGGCACAGACATTATGAGAATCCAAGAATTCTATGATTTAGGTGTTAGGTATATCACTCTTACACATAACTTTAATAATGAGGTTTGCGACTCGTCCACAGATGAGGAGGGACCGGAACACGAAGGTTTGTCAGAATTTGGACGGGAAGTTATTATGGAAATGAATAGGCTGGGGATGATGATAGATGTAAGTCATATTTCTGATAAGTCATTCTTTGATGTTATTGAGTTAACAAAAGCCCCAGTTATTGCTTCCCATTCAAATGTGAGAGCTCTAAGGGATGTTTCTAGAAATTTAAGTGATGAAATGCTGCTTGCCCTTAAAGAAAATGGAGGAGTAATTCAAGTTAGTATGCTGACATGGTTCGTGAAAGATATTCCTCAAAAACCAGAAAGAGAAGCAGCGCGCAGATTATTACGAGATAAATATGGCGATTTTAGTTTACTGTCTGACGAGCAAATGGCTTTAGTTCGAGAAGAATGGTACGCAATTAATGAAAAATATCCGGCAAAGAATGCAAGTATATCTGATTTTGTTGACCATATTGATTATGTAGTAAATCTTATTGGTATTGATCATGTTGGTATTGGTTCTGACTTTGATGGAGGAGCTGCGCTTGAAGACTGTTTTGATGTTTCTCAAATGTCTGCTGTTACTAAAGAATTGTTTAGTCGTGGTTATTCGCGAATAGATATTGAAAAAATATGGGCAGGAAATTTTTTGAGAGTTTTTGCGGAAGTGGAGAAGCTATCAAATTATATTTAATCTTAATGTAGCGATGCCGGTTCTATGTGAATTGTAGCTGTTATATTAAAACTTTCCTTTATTTTTAACTCTATTTGGTAGGCAATGTCGTGAGCCTCTTTAATATTAAGATCGTCGCGTAATTTGATGTGAAATGTAAGCTCTTTGTGATCTCCATAATTGTGCAAATGAAAGTGATGAACACTAAAATCATTATTATACATATTAACAATAAGCTCTTTTATGTCTGATTTAAGTTCTTCAGAAATATCTTCCCCGATTAATTTGCTGATTGCTTCTCTCAATATTTTTATTACAGCATAGAAAAGAAACATGGCAATTATTACTCCTAGCACACTATCAACCCACCATATGTAGTCTTGAAGAAATATACCTACAAGAACTAGTACTGATGATAATGCATCGCTTCTGTGGTGCCAAGCATCGGCTTTCATTGCAGTATTATTTGTTTTACGAGCGATATAAAAAGACATTTGGGCTAGAGCCTCTTTGAAAAGTAAAGAGATAAGAGTTACTATTATTGCAATAAGACCGAAACTTGCTGATTCCTCTTTTACAAATCTTGAGATAGCTTCGGATAAAAATTCATAAGCAACAATGGCAAGTAAAACTGCAATAAATATTGAAGCAATATGCTCCCATCTTCCATGCCCGAAAGGGTGCTGTTTATCAGGCTTTTTCGAGGATAATTTAACTCCAAAAATAACTATAATCGAAGATATTGAATCAGATAAGGTGTGCCATGCATCGGCAATCAGAGCAACTGAGCCCGAAACAATTCCTGCCCAATATTTCAATATAAAGAGAATTAGATTGATTACAACTGACACAGAAGCACCAAAATAATTCATCCTATTTTTGCTATCATTTTTCAACTATATACACTAAATTCAACTTTTCAGCAAAGATAATTTTAAAGTGCTAAAAAAACAATGAATATTTATTTGATTCCCAACTCAGAAAATGAATTAAAAATTCCGTACTCGCGAGCCTTGATTGCATAATCTTTGAATTCTTCACGCTTATCTAGGTGCAATACTTTCGATTTTATTAAGTAAGCGTAGGCATTAGTTCTATCGTACTCAATTACTATTTCGCAATATTCGAGAGCTTTTTCTATAAAATCTCTATTATTCGAGTTTTCCTTAATTTTAGGAATGATCATTCTACAGAGTTTTTGTTCAGGAATATATGTGTATCTGTATGATTTAGGTTTTGTTTTACCAGCCATTAGCAGATTTAGCAAAGCTATGTTATTGTATGTATAGAAATTTCCTGAATTAACTTCCAACGCTTTATCGAGATTGTTTGAGGCTTCTTCAACTTGATTTTTTGACAACAAAATGTAAGCTCGCAGATTATATAATAATTCTTTCCCATCAAAATGTTCAATTGTTTCGGCAAGACTAATTGCTTTTTCAATGCTTTCTTCTGCTGCTTTAATATCGTTAGTTAGCAGCATTGCCTTTGAAACTCCAAAATCATTTTTGACATGATAACTATTGACAAGAATTTTCATGTCTTGTTGGTTAATGGTGGTACTCATATAATCGCGAATATCCACTTCAAGTTGAGAGGCGTTTTCGATAGCTTTATTAAAATAATTATCTGCAAGTGTGTATTCTCCACGTGAAAGCATTATTTCTCCTAAAAGATTGTTCAGGACAGGACTCTCAGGTGCTACATTAATTCCTTTCTCAGCGATGTTGCTGGCTTCTAGAAAATTGTTCAAATTAAAAGAGTTTAAAGACCGGATAAACCAGTAGGACATTTTGTTCTCATTGCAATATTTATCATATAGATTTTCAATCGGTAGTTTTTGATTTGAATTATTTTCTAGCAGAACAATTACATTATTAAAACACTCGCAGAAATAATCATAATTATCCATAAAGAAATAAACTTCTCCAAGCTTCTGCAATATCTCAGCATCATCGGGATGTCTTTCAAGATAGTTTAAATAAACTTCCTCAGCATTGTTTAACTGTTCTTTATCATAGTATAGCTGCGCAAGTCTTAAATAATACTCTTTTTCATAATTATTGAGTAAAATACACTTTTTTAAATCTTCAATAGCATCATCTTTCATATCATGCAACATATAGATATACGCTCGGTAATAACGGTATAAATCATTTGAAGGGTCAATTTCGATTGCCCTACTTAAGTCATTATGAGCCTCTTGATAATTTTCAATTTTAAGATATGTTATGGCTCTGTATGCATATATTTTTTTATTGCTGACATCTTCTATCAAGGCAGTTTCATAATAATCTATCGCTTTTTGTATGTCTCCGGAATTTTCGGCGATTTTTGCCTTTATAAGCAAAACGTCTGTTGTTGTTCCGGTCTTTTTTTCAAGTTGTTCAAGATATTTTTCCGCTTCAGGAATATTTTCAATATCTATGTTTATTTCCGCAATGGCAATCATACATTCAATACAAGATGGATTTATTTCCAAGGATTTTGTATAATCGTTCAGAGCTTTTATATTTTCGTGTAGGTATCGATAAGCATAAGCTCTTTTGAAGTAAAGATCTGCATTATTGTCATCATCTTCCATCAACTTATTATAGATATTTAAAGCTGAAAGATAATCGTTTTTAGAGGTATATTTTTTTGCTGGATCATCTCCGGATTGAGCAAAACTTAATTGCATAAAAACCAAAAAGTAAAGAATAAAGATGTAAATTTTCATGGCAGAATAATTTATTTAACAATAGTTAAACTGGTTTATATATCAAAAATAATCATTTATCTTTTAGATATGTAAAATATGTGATATATTTTGAAGATATTTTTTTTAATTATTATTATAATTAAGCAATTAAAAATGAAATCACTTACTTGTTAAGTGTCTCGTACTGCAATAGGTTGACGAATTTTTTAACAAATTTAGTAGCTTATGGAAACACAAAAAAACAAGACTGCCGAAAATAGAAAGACGAAAAAGCCAGATGCAAATTGTCAAAGACAATTTTAAATTTTAGTGAATTATGAAACATTTTTATTAACAAAAAAAGGTCAACTTATTTCAGTAGAGACACCATCGTACAAATAGGCGACCGCATCCCAAACAACCTACTGATGGAAGATGCAGTGCTGTTGCAGTTTTATGATATGGCGAGTTCAAGAGTGTAATGCGTGATATATCATTCGCTAAGATCCTTAATAGGGTTTAATGAATGATATTTCATTCACTAAATTGTTAATTCAAAAATTAATATTATCTTTGCATGATAATTCATTCACTAAGACTTATAAATCGACTTTATGACTGATAAATCATTCAAAGAATGGGCTTCAATGAGCGACAAAACATTAGCCGAATATATTGGCACATTTGTCAGGCACCATCGTATGGAGCAAAATAAAACGCAGGATGAGTTAGCAACAGCAGCCGGTATCAGTCGATCTACTTTAAGCTTGCTAGAGCGTGGTGAAACGGTAACGGTAACCACGCTAATTCAGGTGTTAAGGGTTTTGGACCAACTATCAGTGCTGAATGCTTTTGAAGTCAGGGAAACGATAAGTCCACTGGCATTGGTAAAGCTGCAAAAAGAAAAACGCCAACGGGCACGAAGCAAACTAGGGAAAGACGAAAACAAAGAAGAAACAGATTGGTAAATAATGCAGGTAGCAGAAGTAAAAATATGGGGTAAGTTAATAGGGGCCGTAGCGTGGGAGTCGGACAAAGGATTGACGACTTTTGAATACGATCCAAAATTCAAGCAATTGGGCTGGGATTTGGCTCCGCTTAAAATGCCTGTTTTTGATAACCGGAATCAGTTTTCATTTCCTGAACTGCGAAAAGATAAAAATTCAGAATACGATACCTTCAAAGGTTTACCCGGATTGTTGGCTGATGCTTTGCCCGACAAATACGGAAACCAATTGATCAACCTTTGGCTGGCGCAACAAGGTCGGCCACAGGACAGCATGAATCCGGTGGAAATGCTCTGTTTTATAGGAACTCGTGGCATGGGCGCCCTGGAATTTGAGCCGGCTGTATTAAAAGAAAGTAAAAGAACATTTTCAGTAGAAATCGATAGTTTGGTTGCTACAGCACAAAAGATGCTCAATCAACGTGAAGCGTTTACAACCAATCTCAACAAAGACGAAGAACAAGCCGTATTGGAAATTTTGAAGATTGGCACATCTGCCGGTGGCGCTCGTCCAAAAGCCCTTATTGCATGGAACAAAAAAACAGGAGAAGTAAAATCTGGGCAAACCAAAGCACCTAAGGGCTTCGAACATTGGCTTATCAAACTCGATGGGGTGAGCGATGTACAATTGGGCAACAGTAGTGGTTACGGCAGAGTGGAAATAGCCTACTACAATATGGCATTAGAATCTGGCATTAACATGATGCCATCACGCTTGCTAGAAGAAAATGGCAGAGCTCATTTTATGACCAAGCGTTTTGACCGGGAAGGCGGTGAAGTGAAGCATCATATACAAACATTTTGTGCCATGAAGCACTTTGACTACAATCTGGTGAATAGTTTTAGCTATGAGCAACTCTTTCAGTGCATGCGAGAGTTAAAATTGACCTATGCCGATGCGGAGCAGATGTTCAGAAGGATGGTTTTTAATGTAATTGCCCGGAATTGTGACGACCATACCAAGAATTTTTCCTTTATACTCAGGCAAGGAGGCAAATGGGAGCTGGCACCGGCATACGATGTATGTCATGCATACAGACCCGGGAGCGAATGGGTGAGCCAGCATGCTTTGAGCATTAACGGCAAGAGGAAAGGAATTACCAAAGCAGATTTGTTAGTTATTGGAGAATCAATACGGTGTAAAAAAGCATCAGATATTATAGATGAAATTAACATCACGGTCAATCAATGGAAAAGATTTGCGGATGAGGCAAAAGTGAAACCAAGCTTAGGTGATGAAATAGCCAAAACCCTTTTAAATCTGAAAAACTGAGATACAAGGGATAGGCATGTGAAATAGTAGGTGAAAAAGAAGTGTTCGGGCAACGTATTGCATGGATACGCCTGATGGAAGATGGAAGCTTTCATGAAGTTCCCTGTGATGAATTGGAAAAACCTACTACTGAATTTTCCATGCCTTACTTGCGCTTTGTATCCATAGCCGCAAAAATAAAGGATGAAGTTGCCCGTAAAAATATTTTGGCTCCTTACGAGAGTAGTTTGATTCCCTTGCCGCATCAGATACTGGTATTGGAAAAAGTGATGCAGTCCAATCAAAATCGCTTTATGCTAGCCGATGAAGTGGGGATGGGTAAAACCATACAGACCGGTTTAATTCTGAAAGAACTCAAAATCAGGGGCGATATTAAACGCATTTTGTGTATCGTTCCCAAATAGGCAATGCTACAATGGCAAAGTGAGTTAAAAGAACACTTCAATGAAGTATTTCATCTCTATGATTCGGAAATGATCACTTCTAAATTAGGTGTTTATCAGCATAATGCTGATTTTTAGATTTCAACTAGTGTATGTAAACAGATATTTATTGCATCATTTAAAGCTAATAATACATTGGATGGTATTCAAGAATATCAATTAAGAAACCCTTACTTTCTGTTAATAAATATTTGAAATTATTGCCCAACACTACAGCCACACACGACCTGTCCCTATTTATCGGGATTGCCAAGTCGCATCAGCCAACCCGCAAGCCAAAACTTGGCAAAGAGTGTGCATTTTCCAACGCAAAAAGAAATTCATTTTTTTCTCCCCGCTCTTGAAAAAATTAAAACCCCCGACACAAAAACCGAGTAAAAATAATTAATATGTGAGTAAATCGCCACCTGCGTGTAGCTGCGAACCCTCGACTTCAACTCCCCCCCCAAAAAAACAATCCCCTCCAAAACCCCAAAATCTATAAACAAACTAAAGTAACAATTTTCCTTTAACTCTTATTTTTCAGGATTGTCTGCTTAAGATTTTCAAAAAATCTACAAAAACTTTTGTTTAATAAATAAAAATATTAGTTTTGAGGGATAAAAGTGATAATATTACATAATGGTAATTAAGGGTTGTTGGACTAGTGTGATGGG
>OBJA01000693.1_pt1 | contig 27489 bp, 28 predicted proteins | sample 1519751 | NCBI WGS metagenome assembly OBJA01 (sample SAMEA3881238, study PRJEB22517) | soil metagenome | biome: lake sediment; feature: soda lake sediment; material: sediment, water from around vicinity | place: India | collected 2013-12-23 | depth 3 m
CATTGGTGCCGGTCTGGGAAGAGAGTTGATTCAAGGAAGCGGAGATCTCTTCCAGCGAGCTGGCGGATTCGGTGGCTCCCTGTGACAGGGCCTGACTGGAGTCGGCGACCTGGCCGGAACCTGAGGCAATCTGCTCGGCGGCGACCTGGATCTGTCCGAGGATGTCGTTCAGATTGATGACCATGGTCTGCAACGCCAGCCCGAGTTGATCTTTTTCGGAGGCCAGCTGGACATCGACGTTAAGGTTGCCGTCAGCAATCTGTTCGGCGACATCGGCACTGCGCGAGAGATTATCGGCCATGGCGTCGAGGGCTTTGGCCAGGATACCGATCTCGTCACCACGATCCATGTTCAGGCGCATGCTGAAATCCCCTTGGGCGATCTCCTTGGCCAGGGCGACGCCTTTAGCGACAGGAACAGTGATGGAGCGAGACAAGAGAATTGCGACAATGACGCCGATGACGACGAATACTGCCGCCAGCACGAAGATCATCATCCGCATGACCGGGAGTTGTTCGTAAACGTCCGAGGTGTTGGCACCAACGCCGATGGCCCAGTTAGTTCCTTCGATGGGGGCATAACCGAAGTAGCGATCTATGCCGGCAAGGGAATACTCGCCGAAACCGGATTCACCGCGGACCATCCGCTGAAACACGGCGGCTACCTCGCCATATTCCGGTTTGGTTCTGGCCTCTTCGATGAAATTCATCTGTTTGAGAACGTACTCGCGATTGTTGTGGGCAATCTTAGCTCCTTTATTGTCGATGATATAAGAGTATCCCCGCGCACCATAACCAAGGTCGTCTGTGATCTCGCTCAGCCAGGCGGCATCCAGGCGGGCAAACAGCACGGCGATTATCCTTTTGTTATCGTCGTAAACCGGTACGGCGACAATCATTACCGGAGAATTTGTCACACGGGACATAAGGACATCTGAAACGTTGGAAATGCCCTGAAATCCCAGTCGTACGTGATTACGGTCGCCCAATTGGGCGGTGCTGTTGTCTTCATGTCTGGCGCTGCCATCGGGCATGACAATGCCGACATTGACATAATTATTTGCCGTTTTGATTTTTTCCATAATCGGTTGTTGCCGTGACCAGTCCATGCTCTTGATATCCGAGTTCTCGGCAAGAACTTTCAATGCGGAAAAATGCTGGTCAAGCACCCCTCGAACAATTTGTGCACCGTCCTTAGCCATGTCGGGAATAATTGATTCAACCTGTTTCTGTAGAGCCGTCGACGCCTGATAGTAGGCACCGCCTCCGACCCCAAAACTTATCAGCAATAACAGCAGGATAACACCGCCGGTTAGTTTTTTACCGATACTCAAATTTTTTGTGATGTTCATCAAATACTCCTGTTAAATAACGTGTGTATGTTTTCAAGTGGTTTGCCATCGACAGTTAATCTGTCATTTTTTTAAAGAACTTCTTCCAACTCTTCATCTTCAATCAAGGCTTCAATATCGAGGAGGATCTTGACCTTCTGTCCGATCTTCCCCATGCCGGCAATATAGCTTCTGCCCCTGTGTCCGGCAGCCGGGGCTGGTTCAATTTCGGTGGCAGGTATAGTGATGACCTCACTGACCTTGTCAACTACCAGCCCAACTGAGTTGTCGTTGACATTGACCACCACGATACAGGTGCGTTCATCGTAATCACGATGGGGCAGGCCAAAGCGACGACGGACATCGATGATGGGAATGACCTTGCCGCGCAGGTTAAGGACGCCGATCACATGTTCGGGCAGATCAGGAACAGCGGTAACGGATTGGATGCCGATAATCTCGATGACATGACGGATCTCCAGGCCGTAGCCTTCGCTGGCCAGGTCAAAGGTCAGATACATCCCCTCCATGGAATCCTGATTGATATCGTTATTGTGTTCATCTGTGTTCATAAGGTGTTCTCCTGGAAAGGCGGTAGCATTTATCAAGTTATGCGAATACCGGTGACTGTTATTAGGTGTTGCAACCTTTATGGATTCAGGGGCTTGTTTCACGAAAAATTCTTGTGAGGTGATCAGAATACTTCGTTGATCGAGGATTCGGTCCAGCGGACGGAGTCAAGATATGCCGAGGTTATTTCATTAACTCTTACTCCGCGAAAAGAGACTTTGTCCCAGTCGCCGCGCTCGTATGCGAGGACTTTTTTCAGTATCTCTCCTGGCAGCCCTTCTCCGTACAGAAGGGCATCGGTGATGTCCGCGCTCAAGGGAAGACCCTGCAATATTGTCTCCATGGGTGCGTCCATCAATGCGTCAAGTGTGGAAAACAGACCGACAGTGTAGTAAATCTCCCGATGAGGCATCCCGTAAATTGCACTTAGTTTTTTACAAAACTTTGCGCGAATCATGGCAGTCTTAATCAGTTCTCTCGGTTTCTCTTCAATACAGGACAGAGTCAGCAGCGTCGCCAGGTTTCGGGTGGTGTTCAAGCCAAGATAGGTAACAGCCTGGCGAATTGAGTCAATTTTGCGCGGCAAAGCAAAAAAAGCAGAATTAACCACACGCAGCAGACGGTAACTTAGGGAAACATCATTGCTTATTTCTTCCTCTAATTCTGCGACACTTACGTTCGTCTCGTTAAGTTTCATCAGAACCCGAAGAATTGCCTGTTTGTGAGAAGGAAAACTCTGCCCTTTGATAATGCGTGGTTTTGAAAAAAAGAAGCCCTGATAAAAATCAAAATCAAGAGACTTGCAAAAATCATAATCATCTTGAGTTTCAACTCGTTCAGCAAGAAGTTTAACTTGGTGTTGTTTAATATAATTTACTTGTTGCTCAAGATCTTTACGTTTAAAATTCGAAATATCAATTTTTACAATATCAACAATATCTAACAGTTGTTTTTTTGATTCATGAAAAACAAAATCATCCAAGGCTATAGAGTATCCTCTGTCGGATAATTTTTTTATTGAACTAAAAATACGTTCATCAATTGCGATGTTTTCAAGGATCTCAAGAACAATCCTTTTTTCTGAAAAAGGTAAAGGATTGTCAGATAACAAATAGTTACGGGTCATATTAAAAAAAACCGGTAAATTTCCTGAAATTTGATCAAGACCTATTTCAATAATGGAATTAACAATAACTTTTGTTGTTGCCAGGTCTTCGTCAGGGAAAGAAGCGTAGTTAATTTTTTCTTCTGAACGAAAAAGTAATTCATATGCAAAAAGCTTTAAATTTTTTTCATAAATTGGTTGTCTTCCAATAAATACGTCATTCATGACAGACTCCGTTTGAGCGAATTCTTGATTTTTTTTGCATTTCCAAACACTGCCCTGTTTTAATTCTTCTCAAGAAAGAAGACAGTTCCAGTAAGGATTGTCTATATAATAATATTTACTAGATGATAGTCAATAGGAATAAGATTAATTGTGCTTCCATAAAAAATAGAATAAAAACTGGTACTTGTCGTGATGTTGGTTGATGGTGTAAGAGAAGTTTTGTAAGGAAGCAATACAAAATTTACCTTGGAAATTAGTATTGCTTCCTTACGCAGACCGATGGTTTTGGATGATGCTAGCAAATATTTCTTCTGTGAGGAGGACATGTATGTTTGCCTTAATATTTGCCGAACTCCTCATCATCCAGCGCAATGGCTGTGGTTGCTTTGCGTGGTGCCGAAGACTCCCCCCAGCCCGGCGCTGCCGAAGCTTGTTGTCTGACCGGCGCTGTCGGCTTTTGCTGAGGAAGCGCTCTGGTACTTCCTCTGCTACTGCCACCTTTGAGGGTGAAACGCATGAGCATCTCCCGTAGCTGGGCAGCCTGACCCGACAGTTCTTCTGACGCTGCCGCGCTTTCCTCGGCGCTGGCGGTATTCTGCTGGGTCACCTGATCGATCTGGCTGATCCCCTGGTTGATCTGGGAAACTCCTTGCGCCTGTTCAGAACTGGCCGCAGCAATCTCCGCTACCAGATCCGTCACCTTGCCAATACCACTAACAATCGCCTGCAGGGACTGGGCGGTCTGATCGGCAATGGTGGTGCCGTTGGCGGTCTTCTGCACCGACCCTTCAATCAGTTCACTGGTCTCCTGGGCGGCCTTGGCACTGCGGGCGGCCAGATTACGCACCTCTTCGGCAACCACCGCAAAACCCTTACCGTGCTGACCGGCGCGGGCCGCTTCCACCGCTGCATTAAGAGCGAGCAGGTTGGTCTGGAAGGCAATCTCGTCAATGACCTTGATGATCTTGGAGATACTCTGGCCGGCGTTGTTAATCTCCGCCATGGCTGTAACCATCTCCTGCATCTTTTGACTGCCCTGCTCGGCGGCGTTACGGGCATCACTGGCAAGAACATTGGCCTGGTTGGCGTTTTCGGCATTGGTGCCGGTCTGGGAAGAGAGTTGATTCAAGGAAGCGGAGATCTCTTCCAGAGAACTGGCCGATTCCGTTGCCCCCTGGGACAAAGATTGACTGGAGTCAGCGACCTCGCCGGAGCCGGAGGCGATCTGCTCGGAGGCGATCTGGATCTGGCCCAGAATATCGTTGAGGTTAACGACCATGGTTTGCAGGGCCAGACCGAGCTGATCTTTTTCAGAGGCCAGTTGGACATCGACATTGAGATTACCGTCAGCAATCTGTTCGGCGACATCAGCACTGCGTGAGAGATTATCGGCCATGCCATCGAGGGCATCTGCGAGTGCGCAAATCTCGTCACCGCGATCCATGTTCAGGCGCATGCTGAAATCGCCTTTGGCGATCTCCTGGGCCAGGGCAATGGCCCTAAGAACCGGGCCGGTGATACAGCGGGTCAAGATAAAGCTCAAGGCAATGGCCAATAGTATGGCAACAACAACGGTTATGCCACTGATTAGAATCAACCTATCACCCATAAGGGCACTTTTTGCAATCATGGCGTTCGTGTTACTGATGTTGGTTTCCGTCAATTCAACAAAGGTTGAACCCATGGTGTTGGAGATGGGAACCATGGTTTGGTAAAATCGAGAGTAATCAGCGTAGAGAATCATTTTACGGTGCTGATCCTGGGTGTCGGCGAGTTCCTGAATGGTTTTGTCCAGGGAGACATAAATATCGCGCCATGATCGGTACTCCTGATTCAGGCGTTGCATCAGGGCGCGTCCACGCTCGCTTTGCCTGGGGATCGCATTAAGTGCTGCCATTTGCTCGTCGACCACAGTCCAGCTGTTGTTGCGTTCGCGTGCAATGCGTCGGTAGTTATCGCGGGCGTCAAAGGAGTCCTGATAAACGAATATTTCAAGGGTCTGGCCACGAATCACCATCCGCTCCTGATTGAGAGCCGCAAGAATTTGTAAATCCGGGATACGATTTTCTACGAGATTATCCAGATCGTGATCAAGTTTGAAGATGCCATAAAAGCCGATGCATCCAACTACCAGAATCAGGATCCCGAGGATCGCAAAAGAGCCGCCCATCTTATAAGCAAGTTTCAAACTTTTCATGTTGCCCTCCTTTTCTAAAGATATGAATGGCAAGTCACGGCAGTACGGACTCCCTGGATTTAAAACGAGAAAAAAGTTTATCGCGGCAGGTAGGATTGCTCCTGTTAGAAGTGCAATGCCAAGATCAAGAATAAAAGATCGATAGGTCTATTGCAAGAAAAAATTAACATAAAATAATGCGCCGACATTAATCATTTGTGGTGAAAAAGACCACGCGGCCAATGCTAATTGTTGCGAAGAGATGGTGGTAATTGATCCCTGTTGAAGAGATCTCAAGCTGTAATTTTCAAATTTGTGATTTTCCAGTTGTTTTATGTGTTATTATTGGTGCCATTTTGGGTCGGTGGGGCTGACAGTTAAGAGGCTGATACGTAAGAATGACAGAACATCGGGTGCAATTTATTTCACATCTTTATTTTCTGTCTTTGCGCTGTTTCGGCAAACGACTTCTGCTGCTGGTGACGTTTTTGTTGTTTGCGATCATCTTTTTGCCCTCAAAGGCCCAGGCTGATCGTAGAACAAACGATCTGCTCTCTGCCATGGAGCGTGAGTATCTGGCGCAGCTCGGGCCGATTACCATCGCTCCTGATCCTGATTGGCTTCCCTTTGAACATATTGATGAGCAGGGCAACTTTACCGGTATCGCTGCCGATCTTTTGCGGCTAGTGGAAGAGCGCCTTGATATCCGCTTTGTCTATCTGGCGCCGACAGACTGGGGTGAAGCGGTAGCCCTGTCTCAGCAGCGGGAGGCGTTGATTCTGCCCTTTCTCAACCAGACTCCGGCACGAGATCAATGGCTGGTTTTCACCGAGCCGTTGCTGGTCGATCCCAATGTTTTTGTTACCCGCGAAGAACACACCTACATTTTTGACCCGGCACAACTGGAAAATGAAACCCTGGTCTTGCCTGCCGGCACCTCTATTGAAGAGCGTATCCGGCGTGATTACCCTAATCTGAACATCATGATCGTTGCTTCAGAAAATGACGTTTTCAGGGCGGTGGCTGATGGACGTGCCGATATGACCTTGCGATCATTGGCGGTTTCTGCTTATACCCTGCGCAAAGAAGGCCTGTTCAATCTCAAGATTGCCGGCCACGCTCCTTCAGACGCCTATACCAATTATCTGCGCGTGGGGGTGTATCACAGTGAACCACTGCTGCGGGATATCCTTGATAAGGGGATCCGTACCATCACTGCAGGTGAGCGCGAAGAGATTCTCAACCGCCATATCAATATCACCATGGTGACACCGACAGACTATGGTCCGCTGTTGCGTATCAGCGCTTTTTTGCTGTTGTTGATCGCGGTGTCCTGTTTCTGGACCTATCGCCTCAAGCGGGTCAATGCCGCATTGGCTGAAAGCGAGCGCAGCAAATCGGTGCTGATCTCCAATTTGCCGGGGATGGCTTACCGTTGTCGCTACGACGCCGACTGGACGATGGAGTTCATTTCCAATGGGTGTATTGAATTAACAGGCTATCAACCACAAGACCTGGTGAAGAATCAACGACTCTCCTTCAATGATCTGATGGTTGAGGAAGACCGGCAGCCGGCCCGTGCTATCTGGGCCCTGGCGGAAAAAACCCGGCAGCCGGCCCGCTTGGAGTATCGGATCACAACAGTGGACGGGAAAGTCAAATGGGTTTTTGAGCAGGGCTCATTTATCTACAACAGCAGTGGTCAGATCGAGGCAATAGAAGGCCTGATAATTGATGTCACTGATCGTAAAAAAGCGGAAGAAGAGCTCCACCGTATTTCCATCAATGACGAATTGACCGGTCTGTACAACCGGCGCTTTGTTCTGCAACAGTTTGAGCGGGTCTATAGTGAGTACCGGCGCAGCAATCAGGATTTTGCCGTCGCCATGATCGATATCGATCATTTCAAATCAGTCAACGATATTTATGGGCATCAGACCGGTGATTATGTGCTCAAGGAGTTTGCGCGGGTTTTGCTCGAAGGTTCGCGTCCCTATGATCTGGTTGGGCGCTTTGGGGGAGAGGAGTTCATCCTGGTCATCATGAATATTCGGCGTCCTTTGGCCTGCTCGTTGCTGGAGCGATTGAAGGCTTCAGTGAGCCGACAGGTTTTTGAGTATAACGGCAGTTGCCTCAATCTGACCTTCAGTGCCGGTATTGCCATGGCCCATGAGGCTGGGGCGGAAGGGTGTCCTGATACCATGATCAGGTTGGCAGATGAACGCCTGTACCTGGCTAAAAAGCGTGGCCGCGACCGTGTGGTTTGCCAGGGGGATGCGGCCTCGGCTCTGGTGGGTGAGGCTGATTGCTGTCGGGCTTCCGGTTTGGATTCTCAATATTCAACAGATAGAGGTCTATAGGTGACAGACGTTAAAGATTCTTCTTGCCTGTTTATTGGTGATCCGAATCTTGGTGAAATCGGGTCGAAAATAGTGCGTGCCTGTTTTCCGAAGGCACAGGTCGTTATCTGGACCCTTGGAGACAAGGCGGGAAAGGAGCATGTCAGAAATCAAATCAGGTCGCAAAAGTGGTCATTGACCTTTTCCTTTTACAGTGACCTGGTTCTTCTCAAAGAGGATCTTGACTGCATGGATCTTCCTTTGAATATTCATCCGGCCCTGCCGGAAGTTCCCGGTCTGGGCTATGATATTGTTCCCATCAATCAGAGGCACTCCCATTATGGAGCAACGCTCCACTGGATGGATATCAAGGTCGACAGTGGAGAAATTTTTGATGTCCTGAAATATCCGTTGCCAGCCCAGTGGAATCGCACGACATTGCGAAAAATGAATCAGGTTGCGGCGATCGACATGTTGAGACACTGGGTTTCGCGCCTGTCCGCATGTCCGAATCGGGAAGGCCGGATTGCGATATTGCGAGAGTCAGCTTGTGCGGACTGGCGATGGAACACTAACAGGGTGACCAGAAAACAACTTCAAGCCATGTTGTTGTCAGAGCCTTTCTTTAAACCCGGCTTGGAATGGCGGGAGCCATGCTATAGCACTGAAAAAATGTGAGTTGCGAAAACATTCATGCAAATTACGGTTAGTAAAATTGAAGAAAACCTTAAGACAACAGGAAAAGATCAGGTCGAGTGGAAGCGCCTGGTCTATCGTGTGGATACCGGCGAGCGGATTTTTGATGTGTTTTTTGCCGGACCAGAAGTAGATCCGGCAGCCACTATGGAAGCAGGCCTGGTTCTTGCGCTGCTGCCGGCCATGCGTTTGAGTCGGGACATTCATGTCAAAGGGAAGATATCATCATCCTTTATGACGGGTGCCGGAAATTACATGAGAGTCATGGCTCGTCATTTCCCCGGCTTGACTCCGGTTAAGATGAGTGCTGATACCTGCATCCAGGCCGTTCCCCTCAAATCACCAAGGGTTGCTTCTTTTTTTTCCGGGGGTGCCGATTCCTTTTTTACCCTGATAAAAGGGCAGCAAGACATTACCGATCTTGTGTTTATCCATGGTTTTGACATGTCCATCAAGGCTCTTGAACGCCGTGCGGTAGTTGTTGCAAAAATCAACCAGATCGCAAAGGAAATGGACGTCAGGCTGATTGAAGTGGAGAGTAACCTGACGGATATTATCAAAGCCTATGGCGACTGGTTGCTTCATGGCCACGGACTGGGGATGGTTGCGGTGGCACGTGCGTTGAGAGGGGACTTTACAGAAATTCGAATTCCGAGTTCCTATAGTATCGATCAGCAGGAACCTTGGGGTTCGTGGTTGGCAACGGATCCTTTGTTCTCTGATGAAAGGCTGCAGATTACCCATGATGCCTGTATCGCCACCCGTATGGACAAAATTCGGGCGATTGCAGATAATCCGGTGGCCCTGAATTATCTGCGCGTCTGCAGTGAAAAGAAGGCCGGCAACCTCTATAATTGTTGTCGTTGTGAAAAATGTATCCGGACCATGACCTCTCTGCATGCTTTGCACGTCCTTGAGAAGGCCTCATCCTTCCCGTTGCCCCTGACCCCGAAGTTGGTTGCCGATGTTTTATTGATCCGCAATGGATTGCGGATTTTTGTCCGGGAAAATCTTGCATTGTTCCGGGAAAACCGTTGCGAGGCCGGTGACTATATCGCTGCCCTTACAACCCAGCTGCGGCGACCGATCTGGTGGTCATTAACGCGCCTGAAGTGGCGGAAGCGTTTGGCGCGCTGGTCCCGTTACCTGCAGCGAGACAGCTCATCATGAATTTTCGTTATTCGCTGCTGAAGTTTAAAAAAAGGCTATTGACCGGAGAGAAAGTAAGCACAGGTCAACTCCGTATCGAACAGGCCATCCTGCAGAGAAAAAAACTGATTGACACCAGGTTTATTGCCGTAACCGGAAGCAGTGCAAAAACAACGACAACAGAATTGGTATATCATCTGTTGAGCTGTTGTTTTACCGGCGTGCTATCCTCTGGTGGCAACACCATCAAGACGTTCCGCAAAAGTGTTTTGGATGTAACTCCCGACAAGCAGTTTGCCGTTTTTGAGGTTAGCGGTCATGAGCCCGGGGCCATTGCTTCCGGTTGTCGAATTTTGCGTCCTCATATCGGTATCATCACCCTGGTCTCCAGTGAGCACATATCAACCTTCCGAACTATCGATAATGTTGCTGTGGAGAAAGGATCTCTGGCTGAGAATCTTCCTTCCGACGGTCTTCTTTTTCTCAATGCAGATGACCCTGCTGTTTATGCGATGAGAGAACGAACCAGTGCCAGAGTAGTAACCTTCGGAGTACATCACGGCAGCGATTACCGAGCCACAGATATTGAGGTAAGCGCGGATGGTCGGCTGCGTTTTGTCTGCCATCATGGACATGAGCAATATCCTTTTGATTTTGGTTTATTGGGGCGGCATTTTGTCACCGCAGCTCTGGCGGGAATCTCTGTCGCCCATGAAATGGGCATTTCTTTTCCGGCAATGATGGAACGGGGGAAGTCTTTTTCCGGGGTAGCGGGACGCTGTTCATTGCATCAGGGGCAAGACAGCTCAATCTATGTATGTGACACAGTTAAGGCCCCTCTCGCATCCGTGGATCTGGCCTTGGAGGTGCTTTCTGTTTTTTCAGAGGTACCGCGGAAAACGATCATTCTTGGCACAATTTCCGACACAGTGCGCGGTCGTTCCAGACGTTATCGTTCTCCTTGTAAAAAGGCCCTGAGTCTGGCTGACCGAGTTGTTCTTTACGGGGCTCACGCCAGTAGTGTGTCAATTGATCAGGACGACGAGGAAACCGGTCGTATTGTTCGAATTGATAAAATAGAGGATCTGCGAAATTATCTTCAGGCGGATCATCTGCCCGGAGAGGTTATCCTCCTGAAAGGTTCCTTCAAGGTCGATCACCTTGAACGGATTGCTCTGCATGCCCAGAAGCCTGTTGATTGCTGGCTCCAGGATTGCGGCAAGGTCTCCCAGTGTTTTGATTGTGGCGATCTGAGAAAAAAATACGAATGAAAATGATGTTTGCTGATGATCCCCCTGAATTTAATCCCGCCCCAAATTTTGATGTCCCCCTAGTGAAGCAACTGGAGGAATGGCTGGTTGCCGCTTATCCCCAAAGGATCTTAAAGGTTGAGAAGGGATTGATTTACTGGTGGGATGGCGAAACCATGCCCTTAGGAGATCGCTGTGGAAATAGCAGCCTTCCGGCATTATCAGCAGACACCGAAGGACCTTCAGTCATGGATCAGTTCCGCTGGAGCTACCCGCAGGGTCTGTGTCGTGAGTCTCTCCCTGCTACGGATCCGGGACGGATTCGCTGCGAACCTTTTTTTCGAAAAATGTACGGGGCCACCCGTGAGGAGGTTGAGGCGAATCTGGTGACGGTTCCCTGGATGCCGAAAACAACCAAAAAAAACCTGCGTGTTACCCGGATCAATGGCGTGGCAGATAGGGTTGCCGCGATTTCCGCCGAACTGGACAAGCTTCCTCGAGCCCTCAAAGCCTTTGTTTGTAAACCGGGAGGGGGCTTCTACTGGAGAACAATTGCCGAGACCTCTTGGCTCAGTCCTCACGCTTTTGGTATGGCTATCGATATCAACGTTAAATGTGGCGATTATTGGCGCTGGGATTTAACCTGCAATGGTGACGTCAGCTACCGGAACCGTATTCCGGAAAAAATTGTGCAGATTTTTGAGCGGCATGGATTCATCTGGGGAGGGAAGTGGAAACATTACGATACGATGCACTTTGAATATCGCCCGGAATTACTGATGACCCGTCCAACTCGAAAAATGAGGACCGACAACATATTGTATCTGTGTCGACAACCCGGTTTATATGGTGCTCAGCGTCAATTGGATTATCTGGTCAAAGGTTTGACGCCGGAGCGCTTTATTCCGTTCCTGGTTTATGCCGAACAGTCCACAGAAATTGAAGGAGACAGAACTGGCATCACATCCAAGTTGATCCCTTTGCGACCCTGGAGCAAAATGATCCATGTTGCCGGGAGATATGTCGATGCCCTGAAACTGCTGAAATTTGCCCGTCTACAGAAAATCGATCTGATTCATTGCTCCTACCAGTGGTTGTTGCCTTACGCCTTGTTTGTTGGAAAAAGGCTGAAGGTACCAGTTGTTGCCCATATTCGCAGACCAAATAATAGTCCGCGCAAACTGTTGAAACTCGGATGTGCAAAGGCGGATGCCGTGTTTGCGATTTCCCGGCGGATCAACAATGAGCTGCAATCGATTCCGACCCTTGCCTCCAAAGTGTATCTGGTCCCGGATGCGGTGGATCTGGCAGCCTTTCAGGAGCAGCCCTCTCGTTTCTGGCGAAAGGAATTGGGCGTGGGTGACAAAATTCTCTTCGGTGTCGTTGCGAGGGTTTACCAGAGCAAAAGGCAGCTTGATTTTGTCAAAGCGGCAAAACTTCTTGTGGATCGAGGTTACGATGCCGCTTTTGTTCTGGTCGGACGCATCGATGATAATGAATACAGTGATCGCGTTCAGGATTTCATTACTAGCCAGCATTTAAATGACCGGGTCAGATGCGTCGGTCACCGCGATGATATGGCAGAAGTGCTGAGTTCCCTGGATGTGCTGGTCAGCCTTGCCGGAGGGTCGGTCATGTATGAGGCCATGGCGATCGGCAGGGTTGTCATTTCAGCCGGATTCACCAAGGCGGAGCATTCCACCCACCTGATTCACGAAAAAACTGCACTGGTTTCCGAATCAAAAAACGTTGAAGTTCTGGCAGCGCTGATGGAGAGAGTCATCCGTGAGCCGGAATTGCGAAAAAAGCTGGAAGGATCAGCCCGGGAGTGGGCCCGGCAGCATCTGTCGGTGGCCTCCCTCGTGATGAACACCGAAAAGGTATATGACCACCTTCTGTCTTGAAAATAAGTCATGCTTCATTCTCCAGATAGCCCGCGATCTGTTCGGCTGTCAGCAGTTTGCCCTGTGATACAACCTTTCCGTTAATCACCAAGCCGGGAGTTGTCATGACACCAAAGGCCATGATGTCCTTGAGTTGTGTCACTTTTTCAATCTGGTACTCAACTCCGGTCGAAGCAGCGGCCAGGCCGGCATTTGCGGCCAGATCATGACATTTTTTGCAGCCGGTTCCAAGAATTTGAATTTTTATCATCGGGTTACTCCTCCCAGGTTGTCAGGTGGACGGCGGTCAGGGAAAAAAATGACCATAGATGATGCCGCTGATGGTCGCCATGACGACTACCAGGGCGACAAAGGTGGCGGTTTTCTTGAAGCCCATCACGCTGTTGATGACCAGCATGTTCGGTAAACTAAGAGCCGGACCAGCGAGCAGCAGTGCCAGCGCTGGACCCTTGCCCATGCCTGCGCCCATCAATCCCTGGAGAATGGGGATTTCGGTGAGGGTGGCAAAATACATAAAAGCACCGACGACGGCAGCAACCAGATTGGCCTGCAGGGAATTGCCCCCAACCAGTTCAACGACCCAGGCGGAAGGGATCAATCCTTCGTTGTCGGGGCGTCCAAGAAGAGCTCCAGCGATGAGCACTCCAAAAAACAGCAGGGGCAGGATTTTTTTACTGAATTCCCAGCTTTCCATGGCCCAGTTGCGCAGTTCAACGTTTTTTTGTCGATCCAGAGCTGTCAGCAGGGACAGGCCGATCAGTCCGACGACAAAGGGTATCAGCGGGTTCTCAGGCCAGAGTAATATGGTGATCAATACAGAAGAGGCGGCTATCAGCATTTTTATTATGCTGACCCCAAACCACAATACCAGCATCACTGCCAATAGAACGGCAAATAAGCTGGTCAAATACCATTTCCATAGATAAATCGCTGCCCAGATACCGCTATTGCCCCCGGAACTTCCCCAGTTGGCAAAGACCAGAATGCCGACCATACTGCCAAAATAGAGAGCATTTTGCCATAAGGGTCGACTGACTTCGGTCTCCGAAAAGGCTGCAGCATCAATAGGTTCCAGGTCGTCTTTGCGGAAAAAAAACTGCATCAACAAGCCGATGATCACTGCAAAAAAGATGGCACCAATGGCCCTGGCAATGCCCATTTGCGGGCCGAGTACCGTGGCCGTCAAGACCAGAGCAAGGACATTGACGGCTGGTCCCGCATAGAGGAAGGCGCAAGCGGGTCCGAGCCCGGCACCCATGCGATAGATCCCGGCAAACAGGGGAAGAATAGTGCAGGAACAGACTGCCAGCAAGGTTCCGGAAACGGAGGCAACCCCGTAAGCGGTACCTTTATGAGCCTGGGGGCCAAGGTATTTCATCACCGCTGTCTGGCTGACGAAAACGGCCACCGCTCCGGCGATAAAAAAGGCTGGAATCAGGCATAGAATCACGTGCTCCTGAGCATACCAGCGGACCAGATACAGGGCTTCCCAGAGGGCCGCTTCGACGCGTCCGCTGCCTTTCAGCCATTCGATGGGCAGAAAAAAACAGAGTAAGAACACGCCGACAATCAGCATCAGGTGTTTCATTTCAATAATGCGGTTCACGTTGTGGTCTCTTCTTTGTTATTTGGCCAAAATGCCAATCGATGAATCAAAAAAAATCATTAAGACCTGGTCAGATCAAAAGCCCTCTCCACGCTGAGCGTTGAGAACTGATTCGACACAGCCAAAAAAGTTCAGAATACAACGAACCTTCAAGTGGTAAAAAACCTGGTTTCCGCGTTTGTCATCTTCGATGATGCCGGCTTGTCGTAGTAGCGACAGATGTTTGGATACCGTCGACATATCAGCACCAATCAATGCGGTCAAATCGCAGACACAGCGTTCCCCCTTCTCAAGTTCTTCGACAATAAACAGACGGGTTGGATGAGCCAGTGCCTTAATGACTCTGGTACGGGCGATCAGGTGGGGTTTTTGCTGATGAAAGCGGTCAGTTGACATTTGCATATTTGGCAATATAGCCAATTTCACCTTCAAGTCAAGAACTTTTGGCTCTGCAGTTAGTTGATCAGCTACCGGCGAGGCTCCGGTCTTATAAACCGAACAGTTGTTTTCAACGCCCGCCGGGTGATCTGAAACAGGTATATTGGTCAATCGGAGGGGAGCAGACGAATGGAAAAGGGTTTTTGGCACGTTGCTGGTCGGCCAAGCCGTGATGGCCTGGCCGACCCCCGCCTCCCCGTGTGAATCTTTTCCAGGCTTTAACAGAAGAACATCAGCGAATACTGTAGTCAGCTACCAGCCAGGCGCCATCAATTTTCTGTAGTAAAATGACTTCAGCGGCCTTGTTTTTCTGTGTCGTACGGGCTTCAAACTGGACAATCAGGTAGTCACCATCAGGAAGCCGGGGAAAAGTGCCGACAGAACGAAGCGCCGTGAGGTTGCGCTGCTGTACCGGACCTAGCAGGTTGCGGTTGCGTTCCATGTCGGTAGCAAACTCCTGTTTGCTGTGAGCCAGTCTCAGTATTTGTGCGGCCTGGTTGTAGGCATCATTGTAATTACTGCTGTCAATAATCTGGGCAAAATCTCTGGCAGTTGCTATTGCATCCTCCGACAGCAGATTGCTGCTACCATGGCCGATTGACACCATCAGCAACAAACAACAGCCTATGAGTTTGATTGATATCAGTTTTTTCATCATCCCCTCCGTTAACAGGTGAAGCAGGGTTGGTTTAGTGCCGGTCATCCAGCCATTGATGGATTTCCTCAATGGAGACCGGTTTTTGGAAAATTTTACAGCCCAGCTGAAGTGCCTGGCGATATTCCTCGTCTGACCAACTGCCGGATATAATGGCTTTACGGTGATTTGGTAATTTACATCCGCGATTCTTGACAGATTGTAGAAGTTCGAGTCCGGTCATGCCGGGCATCTGATTGTCAGTGATTAGCGCATCGGCGCAAGCCTCGTCAGAACAGCAACAGCAATTGGCCTTATCTGACAGATAGTGGGTCGGACTGGTAAAAGATGTTACCTTGAAGTCTTTTTCCCTCAATATTTCTGTTATCAGATCACGACAAAGTGGGTTGTCCTCGAATAACAGTGCAACTTTCGGTGCCATATCAGGCTCCTTTGATAACAGAACAGCGACGTTTTAGACCTAGTATAATGATGAAATCTGAAAAAAATCTGACCGGGGAGGGGTGGTGGTTGTTTTTTTGATTTTTTTTCGAGAAAAATGGCGTTGGCGACAACAAAAAAGGTCCGGCTTGCAGCCGGACCTTCAGATTGGAAAGACAAGCTTATTGCTGGTAGAGAAATTTTGAGCTGATTTCGGCAGCTCCCTGGGTTTGGTCCAGTTCAGTAACTGTCATGGTCCAGGCAATGGCCGGCTGGACTTTAACATAATAGGTTTGACCGGCGACGGTTGTTAAGGTCAGGACATCTCCTTTGCCTAAGTGGCTTCGATTAAAGTCTGCTTTGATTTCGGTTGATCCCGGGGTTACCTGAATGGGTAAATAGGCATTGTTGACCAGTAACTCGCGTTGTTTTACGCCATTGACATCAATGCGGATCAATTCGCCACGGGCAAAGGGGCTGTTGGGACGAAAAACATAGACCAGTGCCTTGTCCGGTTCATTTTGTGCCGGTTGAAACGGGGTATGGCTGGCGCAGCCTCCCAGCAAACTAAAGGTTAGTGTTGTCAAGACCAGAAAAAAAACAGTGATTCGATTCATGATGTCCTCCTAATTTTCTTAAGTTAATTATCGTTCGATTATACTTCCATATTATTGTTGAGCAAGAAAAAGGTTCCCCCCTGTGCAAATTAGTAGATTGTTTGTGTGACAGGCGATGATTTGTCGAGGTTTTCCTGATAGGATGCTTGCCTGCGACCGGTTTTCAGCAAAAGGGGGTAGGGCATGGCAAAAATAGAAAAACTATTCCAGATTCTTCAACAGCAGGGCGGTTCCGATCTTCACCTGTCTCCCGGTAATCCGCCGCTTGTACGTGTTTCCGGGCAGTTGCGACCGGCTATCAATCAGGTGCTAAACAGTGATCAGAATCGGGCATTGCTTTACGAGATGATGAGCGAGGCTCAGCGCCAGGATTTTGAGGAGCGTCATGATCTCGACTTTGCCTACGAAGCGGTATCGATCAAGGCGCGATTTCGAGCCAATGTCTTTATGGGGCGTTTGGGAGTCAGTGCGGTATTCAGAATTATTCCGGCAGATATTTTGACGGTGCAACAATTGGGGCTTCCCCCGGGGGTGCTGGACTTTTGTGATTTCAAAAAGGGTTTGATGCTGGTGACCGGTCCGACGGGAAGCGGCAAGTCAACAACCCTGGCAGCGATGATTGATCATATCAACCGCAATCGCAACGAACATATTCTTACCGTTGAGGACCCGATCGAATTTGTTCATCAAGGGCAGAAGAGTCTGATCAATCAGCGTGAGGTCGGCGTTCATACCCACAGTTTTGCCAGTGCGCTCAAGGCCGCTTTGCGTGAAGATCCGGATATTATTCTGGTTGGTGAAATGCGCGATCTTGAGACCATCGAATTGGCGGTCACGGCGGCGGAGACCGGCCATCTGGTTTTTGGTACCCTGCACACCAGCAGCGCAGCGAAAACCGTTGACCGTCTGGTCAATGTCTTTCCAACCACCCAACAGGAGCAGATCCGAACCATGCTGGCGGAATCCTTGCGCGGGGTGGTGGCGCAGCAACTGTTGCGTACTGTGGATGGCAAGCGCTGCGCTGCTCTTGAGATTTTAAAAGTTAATGCGGCGGCAGCTAATCTGATCCGCGAAGGGAAAACATTCCAGATTCCCTCGATTATCCAGACGGGCAGTAAAGACGGAATGCAATTGATGGATCAGGCATTACAGAAGCTGGTTAATGACAAACGGGTTTCGGTGGAGGAAGCCGCACGTTTTGCCGTCAACAAGGCGCAGTTTGCCGCTCAAAATACGGCCTCGGGAGGCTAATTTATGGATGATCAGCGAATTGTTGTTGAAACCTGTCAGATTGAGTTGATCATGGTAAATGGTCTAAGGATCAGTGGCGAGACCTTTCTGCAGTTACAGGGGGTTTATCTGACCGGGCCGCAACGTGTTGGTGAAATACTTGACGACGACGAACTTTTTTTGCCGGTGCGCAGCAGTGGCCAGGTGCAACTGGTAAATCTGGACCAGGTCGTTTCGGTTTCCTTGTCTGCCGAGTTCGAGTTTGATCCGCTGCTGGCTCTGGGTGAAGAACACCGGGTCCGGGTCGAACCGGTTGTTGGCGACATCGTTGATGCAAAGATATTTGTTAATCTCCCCGGTAACAAAAGCAGGGTAAAGGATTTTCTTAATCAGAAAAAACGCTTTCTGCTCTTTCTTGATGATGATCGGGTGATTTACATTGCCCGTAAACGGATTTTGCGAGTTACAGACTAATGCCTCTGGAATGCGGTTCGATAGTGATAGTTGATGGCTGGCAGGTGCACGATAATAAAGGACTAATGGTATGATGTTCTGGTTGCTTTATGCCCTGACCGGCGCGGTTGTGGGGATTCTGGCGGGACTGCTGGGAATCGGCGGTGGCGTGGTGATTGTTCCCCTGTTGACCTTTACTTTCGTTGCCCAGCAGTTTCCGGAGACCTATATCGTGCATCTGGCCCTGGGAACGTCCCTGGCGACGATTATCTTTACCTCGATTTCAAGTTTTCGTGCCCATCATGCTCGGCGCGCAGTCAATTGGCCGGCGGTCAAGGCTCTGGCTCCCGGTATTCTGATCGGTACTTTTTTGGGAACCTGGGTGGCTGCACAGCTAACCAGTCAATTTTTGAGCCTTTTCTTTGCCTGCTTTCTCTATTATGTGGCCGTTCAGATGTTTCTGAACTTTGTTCCACAACCTTCGCGGACATTGCCCGGTCGTGTCGGCATGTTTGGTGTCGGCAGTGCCATTGGTGGAATTTCCAGTCTGGTTGGTATCGGTGGTGGAACCATGACCGTGCCATTTATGAACTGGTGCAATCAGCCTTTGCATACGGCGGTGGGAACCTCTGCTGCTGTCGGATTGCCCATCGCCATTGCCGGTACACTGGGGTACCTGGCCAATGGTCTGCTGGTCGCCGATCTTCCCAGCGGTAGTGTCGGATTCATTTATCTGCCGGCGCTGATCGGGGTTGCGGGTGTGAGTTACCTCACTGCTCCTTTCGGAGTCCGGATTGCTCATGCTCTGCCCGTTGCGCGGTTGAAAAAGGTCTTCGCCGTTTTTCTGCTGCTGATGGGAACTCGCATGGTTCTGAGCTTTTTTTGATGAAGCTGTTGATCCTTGTTGTCAGCCTGCTGCTGGCAGGTTGTTCAGATTTAAGTTATTACCATCAGGCTGCGGTTGGCCAATGGCACCTTATGTCGCAGCGTCGCGATATTCACAAGGTTATTGCTGCTGAGCAAACCCCTGATGACATCAGGGACCAACTCAGTCTTGTTCAGGCCATACGTGATTTTGCCAGCGCTGAATTGCTGCTGCCTGATAATCGCAGTTATCGCACTTACGCCGATGTCGGGCGCCCCTACGTGGTCTGGAATGTTGTGGCTGCCCCGGCTTTGTCGGTCGATCCCCTTACCTGGTGCTTTCCCGTTGCCGGTTGTGTGCCTTATCGGGGCTATTTCAATCAACAGGCGGCGCAAGCCTTTGCCCGACGACTGGATGATCAGGGCTATGACGTCCAGGTTTACGGTGTCCCTGCCTATTCAACCCTGAATTGGTTTGCCGATCCGGTTCTTAACACCTTTATCCATTATCCGGAAGCCCATCTGGCCGCATTGATTTTTCACGAACTGGCGCACCAGAAGCTCTACATAAAAGATGACAGCACTTTTAATGAGTCATTTGCTCAGGCCGTTGAGATGATCGGTGTTAAGCGTTGGATGCGTTTTCGCCAGCTGGATGAGAGCAGGGACGCCTACATGTTGTACAAATCTCGTCAGCAGGAATTTGTTGATCTGATTTTTACCACCAGGCAGGAACTCGACAGTCTTTACCGTAGCGATCTTTCGGATCAGGAACAACTGTCCGTGAAAGACGATGTATTCGGGTTGTTTCGTGAGCGCTATGCCATTTTGAGGCAAGAGTGGAACGGTGATGATCGTTTCGACGCTTGGGTTGAGCGACCCTTGAATAATTCCCACTTTGCCCTGATAGCGACCTACCATGCCTATATTCCAGCATTTTCTGCCCTTCTGGAACAGCATCATGGCGATTTACAGCAGTTTTATCAAGCCGCCACGAAGCTCGCTGCCCTACCATCACAAGAGCGGCAGAAAGCGTTGCAGGCTCTTCTCTCTGCGCGATGATACGGGATGAATCACTGACGCTTCAAACCAGATAGCACAATGTCAAAAAACCAGCAGGTGAGAAGAGAAGATCCCGATCGATGTCGTTTGGATAATGATGTGTCTGAATATTGACACATTGTTTAAATATCATTATATTTGCCTTATTGGCGCGCCGGTAGCGCAACTACACCTGCAATTTTTCCTTGATCAATGGGCAATCAGGTCTGACAGCATGGAAATGGATCTAATAGATGTCAATAAACGCTAGTTACGGGATGATCGGAAGTTCGCCGCAAATGCTTGAGCTTTTCGACTTGATCGCCTGTGTTGCTGAGGAGGGCAGCAGTACTGTCCTCATCCAGGGCGAAAGCGGTACCGGTAAGGAACTGATTGCCCGGGCTATCCATGAAAATGGTCCACGCAAGGCGGCTAATTTTGTGCCGGTGAACTGTGCGGCCATTCCGGATGAGTTGCTGGAAAGTGAGCTGTTTGGATATGTCAAAGGGGCTTTTACCGGTGCGATGCAGTCGAAGATAGGCCGGATTCAGCACGCCGATGGCGGGACTCTGTTTCTTGACGAGATTGGCGACATGAAATCGGGTTTGCAGGCCAAGTTACTGCGCGTATTACAGGAGCGTGAAGTCGAACAAGTCGGTGGGGTGCGACCGACCAGGGTCGATGTCCGGGTGATCGCAGCAACACATCAGAATCTGGAAGAGCTTGTTGCCGCCGGGCGTTTCCGTGAAGATCTGTATTATCGATTGGCAGTCATCCCCATTATCGCGCCACCCTTACGTGAACGACGTGCCGACATTGCGCTGTTGATTGAGCGATTTATCGATCGCTTTACCCGCCGCAAAACCGACCGCCGTACAACCCTGGATCCACAGGCTTTGCAGAGCCTGAGGGCTTTTGACTGGCCAGGTAATGTTCGTGAACTGGAAAATCTGATGCAGCGACTGGTGATTCTTCATCGCGGAAAGCGCATTGGATTAAAAGAACTGCCGGATAAATACCGTTGTGAGACAGGGTCGGAATCAGTCTTGGACAGCGTGTGCGACATGGCAGTCAATGAGACGAAAGAGGCCTTGTTTACCACGCCGACCAGCGCTGCTCCGGCAGATATCCAATGGACGGATGATGGTCTTGATTTCAATGCATTAATCAGTGATTTTGAAGATCGTTTGATCCTCGAGGCGATTTCCAGAAGTGGTGGCAATAAAAAAGAGGCGGCGCGGTTGCTGAATCTCAAGCGCACGACTCTGATTGAAAAAATAAAAAAGAAGAACCTGCCGGTTTAAGAAGCCTTTTTGAAATGCTGTGATACCTTGTCCTGAATTTCATCCATGCTGGCCGGAGTGACCAGGATGTCTCTGGCACCGTATTTGACAGCACGCAACACGGCGGATCGGGTCCACTGATCTCCGGCAAAAATCAATGGCGGTAGTGTTCTGCCGGCCGACTGCAGTTTGATGGCCGCAGCGAAGCCTTTTTCTCCTACCTGGGCCATGACCAGAAATATTCCCAGAACCTGATGCTGTTGCAGAAGCTGTTTGATGTCATCCTGAAAACCGAGCACACGACAATCGTAGGAAGCCGAAGAGAGGATCTCGACAAAGGGTTCGGCGGCGCTTGGTTGATCACTAAGAATAATGACAATAGGTGGTCCAGAGGGGGGTGCTTCCGGGCTTGCCGTTGCTGTTGTTTCGGCTTCTGTTGGTGAAGATCCCCATTCGCCTGATGCTGCCGTCCGATCCGGTGCTGTTGCCGGGGCCTCGGCCTGTGGTTGTCCAGGCGCTCCAGCCGGTGTCGGTGCCGCAGACGATGACTGCTCCGCAACTGTTGATTCAAGGGGAGCATCAAGGTCAAAGAGCTCGCCCGGAAAGATCAACAGCAGTCGATGGAGCTCATATTCCTCCATATGAATGGCAAAAGATGCCAGGTAATAACTGCCTTCGGCAAACGGCTGTTCGGAGGAAATATCAACCTTGGTTGGTACGATCGTCTCGCTTTCGGTTCTGACAAAGCGCAACTGCTTGGGATAGCGGTCAAGAAACACCTGGGTCAGACTGCCGGCGAGAATGTTGGCAATTTCGCCGAAGGCATCAGAGACTTCACCTTCAAACACCCCGGATTTCATCTGTTCGGCGATCTGGTCATCCGGCAGCATGATCAATGTGCCGCCCATGGCGATTGCGTCGGGAATCTGGGTCAGAAGATAGCCAACCCCTGTTTTGTCGCCACTGACCTTCATTTGGGTCAATATCGATTTTTCCTGACAATGAGTCGAGAAAAAGTCTTCCTTGGTCGTCATTACCAGTTGGACATCGCTGCACTTGAGGGCCTGTCCCAACAGGGCCCCAATTTCTTCACCTATTTGCCCAATCGTAGTGTTGAAAACAACATCGACCAGCTTCTTGGCATCGACAAATTTCGGTTTTTTGGCTACAGGTTCAGGCGCAGGAGGAGGGGTTGACTCTGCATCCCTCTCCGGTTGAGCTTGTGTGGCGGATGGTGCCGGCGCCGAAACTGGTGCTGCAGCAGGGGGCGGTGCAACGGATTCTGCGGGTGTTTCTACTGAAGCTGCTGGTTGAGGAGAAGGCGATTCCTCAAGATCAAAAACTGCCAGAGGAACGACAAATTCAAAAACTCCCAGATCGGTTTCGTCAATGGTCATCTCGCAACTGGCAACGTAATAGTCGCCCGGGGGAAATGGTGCGTCACTATCCGGATCAATTTTGGTCGGAATCAGTTCTTCGGTGGTTTTTTTGACAAAACGGAGTGTTTTCGGATATTTGTCAACAAAGGCCTGGGTCATGACGCCGGCAATGATATTGGCGACTTCACCGAAAGCGTCGTTGATTTCACCTTCGAGGGTGCCGGCTTGAGTGGCTTCCTCGATCATGTCTTCCGGGAGCATGATCAAGGTGCCGCCCAGAATGGCCGCAGAAGCAATGGGGTTCAGTAGATAGCAGTTTCCATCACGGTCACCACTGACCGACATACGGGTCAGGACAGTTTTCTCACGTGCCGGATTGCTGAAAAGTTGCTCCTTGGAGCTGACGCGCAGTTTGATGTCGGAACAGCTCAGCATCTGTCCCAGCAGGGCACCGACTTCACCGGCCAGCTTCTGCAGACCGGCTTTGCAGACTACATCAATAATGGCCCTTTGCTTCAATGTAACCTCGCGTTGTGAAGAAGGTCAGCGCAAGGCTAGTTAAGCTGATATTTGATCTCAACAAAAAACTGGCCTTGCTCAACAGTAAATGGTACGACGACACGCTGGCTGCCCTTGGGGGCTGAAATAGTATAAGACTTACCGGCCACGGCGGTAGGAATTGCCAACTCAAGGTTGATATTTTCTGTGCTTACTCTTTCCTTGATACCGCCGGCCACCATGTTGGAAATTTCACCAAGGGCATCCTTGACGTCGGCGTCAACTTCTTCCAGTTCCATGCCGAGCATGGCCCCTGTAATCGCAAGGCCGACCTCTTCAGGGCAGTGAATGCCCAGCATCGCCGACAAGTCACCGGTCAGGCCGATCATGGCCGAGACATGACAGCCGAGCACCTGCTTGCCATTGTCAACAGGTGCCTGTGCGGTGATATCCATAAAAACCATACAGCCAAAGATCTCTTCGGTTGTTTCCGTAATTATTTTAGCAAAATCCACATTGACGTCCTCAGAGAAGGGGGGTTATCCAATTTTTACCGGTATTTCAGTTGTCTTTGCGCAACTGAAGCTCAACCATAAAACCCAGTCCGTCAAAAGTGAAGGGTACGGTAACAGATTGTGCTTCGGCAAGACAATCGACCGTATAATCTTCACCGTAAATGGCCGAAGGCATCGACAGTTTAATGTCACTGCCGCCAGGATCAAGAACAGATTTAATACTGCCTGCCAGCATATTGGCCAGTTCCCCGATCGCATCGCGGACATCTTCATCAATTTCCACAACATCCATGCCTAAAAAGGCGGTGGTCACCGCCATGGCAGCTTTGTTGGTCATGTGAATGGCCAGCATGCCTTTGGTATTCCCTGCCAGCCCGATAATACCGGAAATGCTGTTGATAAGCTTGTCGTCACCACGCTTGAAGGGTTCACCCGGGGTGACATCCAGCATGATCATGCTGGAAAAGATATCCTGGGTGCTATCGATAATATCTTGTGAATACTCCACTCTGCTCTCCTCTTGTCCCTGATTCTCTTTTGTAGAGAACACAGAAAATGGTTATCGCGTCACAGCAAAGCGCCCAGGGTTTCGTTGATCAGCTCCGGCGTGAAGGGCTTTTTGATGGCACCCTTGGCACCGTAGGATTTGGCTTCATCGATGATATCCGCACCTGTTTCTGTAGAAATCATGACGACGGGAATGTCCTTGATCGCTGCATTTTCAGATTTGGCCTTGAGAAATTCCAGACCATTCATGTTGGGCATATTGATGTCACTTAGAACCACGTCGACCTTGTTGGCGGCCAAAACATCCAATGCTTCCTGGCCATCCCCTGCTTCGAGGATAGTGCTGAAATCAATGCCGGCTTGACGTAAGGCCCTTGAGACGATTTTGCGCATTGTGTTGGAATCGTCGACAATCAGAACAGTTTTTCCCATAACTTAACTCCTGGTATTTGATGTGTTGTTGTGATTTTTTGACTATCTGTTTAATGGTATTAATTATTCAGAGCGATGAGTGATTCACCCACAGCATAAATTTTCAGCGGTTCTTCATCGCCGGTGATCAGATGCCAGACAACAGTATTGTCATCCAGCGCAGGCAGGTCTCCCGCTTCAAGGTTCGGCAGGCCAATCTCGTATTGTTGCTCTTCAGGAAGAAGCTTGGTCATAAAGAGACCGCCAATAGTATTAAGAAGCTCATTGAGAATATCGTAGGCCTGTGACGTGGTGACTTCCTCCTCATCGATGCCAAAAACGTTGCCGGTAATCTGTATCAGCAGTTTGGTTGGCAGGGCCAGTCGTAATTCTCCTTGAACAGGCGCTTTAATCAACAGGCTGCTCCAGACCACTTCTTCGGTCGGGAAAACACTTGGGGGATCGCGTTGCTCAATGACCTCCATGAAGACCATGTTTTCAAGAGTCTGCTGGACGGCATCAACCATTGCCGGATAAAAGGGATTGTGCAGCATCATATTCGCGTCCTTGTTCGTTAACGGTTAATCGAGAAAGTCAGCCAGAGCTTCCATCATCACCGGGGGCGACACCGGCTTGTTGATGACCCTGTGGGCTCCAAGTTCCAGCAGTTGCGCCTCTTTGGCGGGATTGCCGGCACTGGTGATGACAACGATCGGCATGTCGCAAAGCTTGGGACTGGCCTTTACCCACTTGACCAGGGTCTCACCATCCATGACCGGCATGTTCAGGTCGGTCAAAAGCAGGTCCGTTGCTTCTTCCTTGGCTGCTTCCAGGGCCTGTTTGCCGTCCGCTGCTTCAACAATATCGGCATCGCCAAACCCGATAATCTGCAAGCAGCGTTTAATAAACATCCGCGCGGTAGCGGAATCATCGGCAACAATAATACGCTTCATCAGTTTTTTTCTCCTGAGTCTGTTAGAGACTCTGACAGTTTGTCAAACTCTGTATCTACCGTCAGCATAACATTTGCGAGAATATTTGCATTTATTTGTATGTAGTCGGCGTAGTTTGTATCCAGTTTATAGCGCATGCTATCGGAACCGGTACCGAATCCGCCCATCATGGCAATACTGTCACCGAGGTGAACAGCGTAAACCAGCGGACGATATTGTTCTTCCGCCATAACCGGTTCATGATGATAGCGAATAGCTACAGCCAGTTCTTCCGGAAGTTGCCAGGCCTGGGCCAGGGCGTAGCCGGCAATGGTGTGGTCGACACCTACCAGCTTTTCCTCTACGGCCAGATAATCCAGACTGTCGTGACTGCTGATCATATCTACGGCTTCCGGAGCGGTGCCGCGAAGATAGTCGGAGATCAGAGCCTTGCCGATATCATGAAGCAGGCCGGCAGTAAAAGCCAGATCGGGACTTATTGCGGCACCTGACTGGATAACGATTTCCCGGGCGGCAATCGCTGCCCGCAGGTCATGTTTCCACAGTTCACCACCGGCGGCTTCATAGCCGGCCAGTTCTTTGCCAAGGAGTTCTCCGGCGCAACTTTCAATGGCGATACTCACGATCACCTGTTCACCCAGATAGGAGACCGCACGATCTACCGAGGTTATTTTACTAACCAGACCATAGGCGGCGGAATTTACAACTTTGAGGACCCGAGCGGTGAGGTTGGCATCGGTTTTGACCAGATTGACAATATCCATCAGCTCATGATCCGGTGAGGCCGTGATTTGCAGGAGGCGGCTGGCACTGGCAGAAATCATAGGGATGGCTGCAACGATTTTCTGCAGATCGTCGGGATTGATTCTTTTCACCATGGCGATCCTCCTAGAGCTGCCAATTGGGCTTGCCGGGTGAACTCAAGGTTACCTGACCGGCAGAAACGGATATAGACACGGTACGACTGTAGTTGCCGCCAAGATCTTCAGCTATTGCTCCCATTCCGTAAGACCAGAGGATCTTTTTGATGGACAGGGCGTTGCGTTTGCCGATCTGGAAGGTGTCATTGGTATCCATGACATTGGCACCACCACAGAGTTTGACGATGATGCCTTTGCCACGCTTGTCACACCCAAGTTTCTCCATTTGCGCCAGCAGGGCGGGAATGGCCGTGTCGGCAAAGTAGCCCGGCTTCTCGGAGGCTTTAGCCTTATTGATAGTCGAATCGGGCAGGGCGACATGGGCCATGCCGACGGAACGGGTTTTGGGGTCAAGGAAAATGACAGATACACAGGATCCAAGAGCAAAAGTTTTAATTTCATCATCGGGATTACTTGATGCGCCGTAGTCGCCGACGCCAAGAATGATTTGCCCCATTTTATTTTTTCTCCGTGAGCAGTTTCAACAAGGAAGGTGCGATCTGATCAAGGGATACTAGGCTTTGAGCTCCCCCCTTTTCATAAGCCACTTTGGGCATCCCAAAAACGACAGAAGAGGCTTCATCCTGGGCGATACAGTGAGCCCCGGCCTGATGCATGGCCAACATGCCATCGGCACCGTCAGCACCCATGCCGGTGAGCATGGCACCGACAGCATTGGTGCCGACATGTTTGGCGACCGAATGCATCATGACATCGACGGACGGGCAGTGACCGCTGACCTTTTCAGGGCCACCCAGGCGAACAACATAAAAACCACCGCTGCGTACTACCTCGAACTGGACCCCGCCGGGCGCAATCAGGACCAGTCCGGTGCGCACCCGATCCCCCTGTTCGGCCTCTTTGACCTGCATTGGACAGAGTTGATTGAGACGATCGGCAAACATCTTGGTGAACCCCCCCGGCATGTGCTGGACGATGACAGTGCCCGGGGTTG
>OBJA01000695.1_pt1 | contig 27482 bp, 24 predicted proteins | sample 1519751 | NCBI WGS metagenome assembly OBJA01 (sample SAMEA3881238, study PRJEB22517) | soil metagenome | biome: lake sediment; feature: soda lake sediment; material: sediment, water from around vicinity | place: India | collected 2013-12-23 | depth 3 m
TAAGGATATATAGCCCATCATGTGCCGCCTCGCCGCCTATATCGGTACGCCGATCCCCCTGCAGCGTTTCCTGCTCGACCCACCCCACAGCCTGGTGGTCCAGTCCTGGGCGCCACAGGAATTGCGCTACGCGACGATGAACGCAGACGGTTTCGGCATCGGCTGGTATGCCGCCGACGGCCAGCCGGCGGGCTACCACAATATACTGCCCATCTGGAATGACACGAACCTGAACGCCCTGGGCCGCAGCCTGGAATACGGCCTGTACCTCGCCATGGTGCGCAGCGCCACGGCCGGCAATCCCCTGGGCCCGGGCAATACCCAGCCCTTCCTGGACCGGGAACTGCTGTTCACCCACAATGGCTACGTCGGGAATTTTCACGCCGAGATGCGCCTGCGTATCGACCGCGAACTGCTGCCGGAGATTCATGCCGGCATACAGGGCAACACGGATTCCGAATACCTGTTCGCCCTGTTGCGCCAGATGCTGCACCAGGACCCGGACCTGACCATCGAACAGGCACTGCTGAACCTGTGCTCCCGCCTGGCCTTCTGGCTGGAAGACACCGAGGCCCTGCTCAACTTCGTGCTCAGCGACGGCGAGCGGCTCTACGCCCTGCGCCATGCCCTCAACCACGACTGTCCGTCCCTGTACTACACCACGGACGACGACAGTTTTCCCGAAGGCCAGCTGATCGCCTCCGAGCGACTTACCGGATCGGACTACTGGCAGCCGGTACCCGAACATCACCTGTTGATCATCGACCGCCACGAACCCCCGGAGTTGATCGCCCTGTGATTTCCGCCGCAACCGTACATGAACTCGAGCGGGTGCAGGAACTGCTGTGCGCCCTCGTCGCGGACCTGGACGAGGACAGTTATCGACACCAGTTTCACCCCGACCTCAGCGCCCTGGGCTGGCACCTGGGCCATTGCACCTACGTGGAATGCTACTGGTTGCACGAGGTGGTGCGCGGCGACGGCAGCGTCACCCGCCCCCTGCGGGAACTCTATGTGCCACCCCTGACCCCCAAGCCGGAGCGCGGCCAGCGGATCCCCGGCCCGGCGGAGATGCTCGACTGGGCACGCAGCCTGCAGGCCTTCAACCGCGACTGGCTGAGCGGCGACGGCCGGCATTGGTCCGATCATGACCTGCTGCGCGATGAGTACCTGCCCCGCTTCCTGATCCAGCACCACAGCCAGCACTACGAGACCATGCTCATGGCGCTCACCCAGCGCGCCTTGTCCCGGCGCATGAGCCATGTGGTCCGCGAGCCGTTGCGGGCCAGCCCCCTGCGCCAGGACGCGCGGGACGTTCCCGGCGGCCACTACCGCATCGGCGGCACCGCTCCTGACGCCTTCGACAACGAATTGCCACAGCAGCATGCGACCCTGGGCCCTTACGCCATCGCCCACCATCCGGTCAGCAATGGCGAATACCTAGGCTTCATGGAAGCGGGAGGCTATGCGCGCGCGGAACTCTGGAGCGAGGAAGGCAATGGCTGGCGCACAGGGAACGCGATCACCCACCCCGACCACTGGCGCCGCGACGCCGCGGGTCACTGGTACGGGGTCGGGGTGCGCGGTCCCTGCGACCTGGCCGCAGACGCCCCGGTCATGGGCCTGAGCTGCCACGAGGCCGAGGCCTGCGCGCGCTGGGCCGGGGCCCGGCTGCCCCACGAATACCAGTGGGAGGCGGCTTGTCGCATCGGCCTGCTGGCCGACAGCGGGCGGGTATGGGAGTGGTGCGCCAACCCCTTCGCCCCCTACGAGGGCTTCAAGGCCTTCCCCTACGCGGAATACTCCACCCCCTGGTTCGACGGCCGCCATCGCAGCCTGCGCGGCGGCAGCCTGCACACCCAGCCCTGGGTCAAGCGTCCCAGCTTCCGCAACTTCTACGAGCCCGACAAGCGCCACATCTTCGCGGGCCTGCGCCTGGTCTATTAGTATGAAACGGTGACCCATGCCCTCCCCGGGCGGCGTCCTTCCGGTCGCGCACGGATTTTTTCCGGCATTTCATGGTCAGATATCGCCAATGACGAGGACCATCATGAACTCCAGCAAGGACAACCGGCCCGATCGGGCCTGGCATCACGAGGAAGCGGAGCAGGTACTGGCCGAGCTCGGATCCGGTCCCGAGGGCCTCACCGAGGCGGAGGCGCAACGGCGCCTGGAGCAGCACGGCCCCAACCGCCTGCCGGCGCGCCAGGCGCGCGGCCCTCTGCGCCGCCTGCTGGCCCAGTTCAACAACCTGCTCATCCACGTGCTCATCGCCGCCGCCCTGCTGTCCATGCTGCTCGAGCACTGGATCGATGCCTGGGTCATTCTCGGCGTGGTGGTGCTCAATGCCGTCATCGGCTTCGTGCAGGAAGGCCGCGCCGAACAGGCGCTGGCCGCCATCGCCCACATGCTGGCGCCCCGGGCCTCGGTCACCCGCGAGGGCCGGCGCCAGAACCTGGCCGCCGAGGACCTGGTGCCCGGAGACCTGGTGCTGCTGGAACCCGGGGACCGGGTACCGGCCGACCTGCGCCTGGTCCGCATCAAGAACCTGCAGGTGCAGGAGGCGATCCTGACGGGTGAGTCCGTGGCGGTGCAGAAACAGCTGGAAGCGGTGGCGGAACAGGCCGATCTCGGCGACCGCCGCTCCATGGCCTTTTCCGGCACACTGGTGACCGCCGGCCAGGGCCAGGGCGTGGTGGTGGAGACCGGCGCCCGCACCGAGCTCGGACGTATCAGCGGCATGCTGGCCGATGTGCAATCACTGACCACCCCGCTGCTGGAACAAATGACAGTGTTCGCGCGCTGGCTGACACTGGTCATCCTCGGCGTGGCCGCCCTGGTGTTCGCCTATGGCTTCTGGTGGCAGGGGCAGACAGCCACGGAGATGTTCATGATCGTGGTGGGCCTGGCCGTGGCGGCCATCCCCGAGGGCCTGCCCGCCATCCTCACCGTCACCCTCGCCATCGGGGTGCAGCGCATGGCGGGGCGCAACGCCATCATCCGCCGCCTGCCGGCAGTGGAGACCCTGGGCGCCGTGTCCATCATCTGTTCCGACAAGACCGGCACCCTGACCCGTAACGAGATGACCGTGCGCAGCCTGGCCGCCGGCCCGGTCACCTTCACCACCACCGGCACCGGCTACGACCCCCACGGCGGCTTCTGCCGCGACGACCAGGAGGTGTCGATCGACGGCGAGACGCTGCTGGTGAAGGTGCTGCGTGCCGGCGCCCTGTGCAACGATTCCGCCCTGCGCCGCAAGGACGAGGCCTGGCAGGTGGACGGCGACCCCATGGAGGGCGCCCTGCTGGTGGCGGCCATGAAGGCCGGCCTGGATCCCGAGGAGGAAAACCGCCGCCTGCCACGCACCGATGTCATTCCCTTCGATGCCGAGCATCGCTTCATGGCCACCCTGCATCATGACCACGAGGGTCATGGCTACATCTTCGTGAAGGGCGCGCCGGAGCGACTGCTGGACATGTGCGACAGCCAGTACGACGACGGCCGGGAGGAAACCCTGCAACGGGAGCAGTGGGAACAGCGCCTGCGCGACATCGCCGCCCAGGGCCAGCGCGTGCTGGCGGTGGCCATGCGCGAGACCGGCCGCGAACAGCGCAGCCTGGAATTCGCCGACGTGGAACAGGGACTGGCGCTGCTCGGCCTGTTCGGCTTGATGGATCCACCGCGCGAAGAGGCCATCCAGGCCATCGACGAATGCCATGCCGCCGGCATCCGCGTCAAGATGATCACCGGCGACCACGCCGACACGGCGCGCGCCATCTCTGCGCAACTGCATCTGGACAACCACGAGGAGGTGGTCACCGGCAAGGACATCGACACCATGGACGATGCGGAGCTGGCCAAGGTCGCACCACGGGTGGACGTCTTCGCACGCACCACGCCGGCCCACAAGCTGCGCCTGGTGGAGACCCTGCAATCCCATGGCTGGGTGGTGGCCATGACCGGCGACGGCGTCAACGACGCCCCGGCGCTGAAGCGTGCCGATGTCGGCGTGGGCATGGGCCGCAACGGTACCGAGGCCGCCAAGGAGGCCTCGGAGATGGTGCTGGCCGACGACAACTTCGCTTCCATCGCCCAGGCGGTGCGCGAGGGCCGCACTGTCTACGACAACCTCAAGAAGGCCATCCTGTTCCTGCTGCCGGTCAACGGCGGCGAGTCGCTGGGGATCCTGGCCGCGGTGCTGGCCGGCCTCACCCTGCCCATCACCCCGCTGCAGATCCTGTGGGTGAACATGGTAAGCTCGGTGGCCCTGGCCATGGCCCTGGCCTTTGAACCGGCGGAAGCCGATATCATGCAGCGTCCGCCACGGCGGCGTGACGAGCCCATGCTGTCCGGCTTCCTGCTGTGGCGCATCGTGCTGGTGTCGAGCCTGTTCGTGACCGGCATCTTCGGCATGTTCCAGTGGTCGCTGCACATGGGCCTGTCGGTGGAACAGGCGCGCACCAACGCCGTCAACACCCTGGTGGTGATGGAGGTGTTCTACCTGTTCAGCATGCGCCGCCTGAGCGGTCGCTCCCTGAGCTGGCGTGGCCTGATCGGCACGCCGGCGGTGCTCATCGCCGTGGCCCTGGTGACCGCCCTGCAGCTGCTGTTCACCTACGCGCCCTTCATGGAGCTGTTCTTCGATACCCGGCCCATGGGCATGCGCGAAGGCCTGGTGGTCCTGGGTGTGGGCGTGGTGCTGTTCACCGTGCTGGAACTGGAGAAATGGCTACGCCGCTCCCTCCGGACGCGGCGCTAGCCATGGTTCGAGGATGATGAGGGTTACAACATTGTTGGCCACGGAATCACACGGAAATACACGGAAAGTTCCTGATGGTGGAACTGGCGCATGCCTGTTTCCCGCCTCCCGGGGATACCACGTGGATCAGGCTTCCGGCCCGGGGACAACACAACAGATGGCAGCCGAAACGGGCTCTTTTTCCGTGTTCTTCCGTGTGATTCCGTGGCCATCAGGGTTTTCCAGCATATGAACCCACCCCCCGTGACGGACAGGCTCGGCCGCGCCTTCATCTGGATCGCCTGGCTGCTGGCGCTCGGCCTGCTGACGCTGTTCTTCAATGGCGTGCTCGACCACCAGCGCAACCCCAACCAGTCGCTGCACAGCCAGGTGGATGCCCAGGGCGTGCGCGAGGTGACCCTGCAGCGCAATCGCTTCGGTCATTACCTGGCCAGCGGCAGCATCAACGGTCAAAGGGTGGAGTTCCTGCTCGACACCGGGGCCAGTGATGTCTCCATCCCGGCCGCCCTCGCCCGCCGCCTGGGCCTGCAGCCCGGCGCGCCGCGCGTCTACCAGACCGCCAACGGCCCCATCACCGCCCACGCCACCCGGCTCGAAGAGCTGCGCATCGGCGACATCGTGCTGCGTGACGTGCGCGCCAGCATCAATCCCGCCGTGGACGACATCGGCATCCTGCTCGGCATGAGCGCCCTCAAGCAGCTGGAGTTCACCCAGCGCGGTGACACCCTGATCCTGCGCCAGTACCCCTTGTAAAACAGGTTCGCGGCCAGAGGCCGCTCCTACGGGGAGAGCCGTATGCACCTGTAGGAGCCCGGTCCTCCGGGCGAACATTGTGGCATCCCTATTCGCCCGGAGGACCGGGCTCCTACTGGCGCCGCCTGCGGTATCCGGTTACCGTTGCCTCATTTGCACGGGGACGCCACCACCATGATCGACACCCTCACCCAGTGGAGCGGAGAACTGGCCGGCCTACTCTGGACCAGCCCACTGACCCTCCTGCTGCTGCTCGGCACCGGCCTGTACCTGACCCTGCGCACCGGTTTCATCCAGTTCCGCGCCTTTCGCCACGCCCTGGCCCTGACGGGCGGGCGCTACAGCAGCCATAAGGACGTCGGCGAGGTGTCCCATTTCCAGGCCCTGTCCACGGCGCTGTCCGCCACCGTGGGCACCGGCAACATCGCCGGCGTGGCCACCGCCATCGCCCTGGGCGGACCCGGTGCCCTGTTCTGGATGTGGGTCACGGCCCTGCTGGGCATGGCCACCAAGTTCACCGAGTGCACCCTGGCGCTGCGCTTCCGCCAGGTCAATGAGCGCGGCGAGGTGGCCGGCGGCCCCATGTACACCCTGCTGCACGGCCTGAAGATGCCGCGCCTGGCCACCCTGTTCGCGGTATTCGCCCTGGTCGCCTCCTTCGGCATCGGCAACATGGTGCAGGCCAACTCGGTGGTGGATGGCCTGGGCTACATCTTCCCCGGGCTCAAGGACAATGGCTGGTTGCTGGGCGTGGTGCTGGCGGCGCTGGTGGGACTGGTGATCCTGGGCGGGGTGCAGCGCATCGCCCGCGTGGCCAGCACCATCGTGCCCTTCATGGCCGTCTTCTACGTGGTGGCCGCCCTGCTGGTACTGGCCGCCCATGCCGCCGCCATCCCCGCCGCCTTCGCCCTCATCCTGGAGCACGCCCTCAATCCCTGGTCGGTGGGCGGCGCCGCGGTCGGCGAGGCCATCCGCTGGGGGGTGGCGCGCGGCCTGTTCTCCAACGAGGCGGGCCTCGGCTCCTCGGCCATGGCCCATGCCGCCGGGCGCACCAACGAACCGGTGCGCGAGGGCCTGGTGGCCATGCTGGAACCCTTCATCGACACCCTGGTGATCTGTACCATGACCGGCCTGGTGATCATCGTCAGCGGCGCCTGGATCGACCGCAGCGAGCAGCTGATGGGTGCGGCCCTGACCGCCCATGCCTTCCACGGCACCCTGGGCGAGGGCGGCGCCTGGGTGGTGGGCGGCGGCCTGGCCCTGTTCGCCTTCTCCACCATGATCGCCTGGTCCTACTACGGCGACCGCTCGGCCTATTTCCTGTTCGGGGAACGGGCCGTCATGCCCTACCGGGTGATCTTCACCCTGCTGGTGGTGGTGGGCGCGGCGGTGCCGCTGCAGCTGGTGTGGAACCTGGCGGACATCACCAATATCCTCATGGCCATCCCCAACCTGATCGCCCTGTGGCTCCTGGCCGGACTGGTCAAGCGGCTCAAAAACGAGTACTTTTCCCGGCCCCACCGACGTACGGAGTGACCCATGACCCAGACCACCACAGATTCCGGCCTGCAGTATGAAGATCTCAGCATCGGCGAAGGCGCCGAGGCCACCGGCCGCGGCCAGACCGTGACCGTGCACTACACCGGCTGGCTGGAGGACGGTTCCAAGTTCGATTCCAGCCGCGACCGCGACGATCCCTTCAGCTTCCCCCTCGACTGCCGCTTCGTCATCGCCGGCTGGGACGAGGGCGTCAAGGGCATGCGAGTGGGCGGCAAGCGCAAGCTGACCATCCCGCCGGAGCTGGGCTACGGCGCGGCCGGCGCCGGCGGCGTGATCCCCCCCAACGCTACCCTGGTGTTCGAGGTGGAGTTGCTGGAGATCTCCGAGTAGTGCTGCTCGAGGCGCTCGATCAGCAGATCCTGCAGGCCGTGCACGCGGCCCTGGCCGAGGACGTGGGCAGCGGCGATGTGACCGCGCGCCTGATCCCGGAGGACGCCCGGGGCCGGGCCCATGTCATCAGCCGCGAGGACGCGGTGCTGTGCGGGATGGCCTGGTTCAATGCCGTGTTCCAATGCCTGGACGAGCGGGTGCAGGTGCACTGGGCGGCACGCGATGGCGATGCCGTGGCCCCGGACCAGGTGCTGTGCCGCCTGGAGGGTCCCGCCCGCGCCCTGCTCACCGGCGAGCGCAGCGCCCTGAACTTCCTGCAGACCCTGTCCGGCACCGCCACCCTGGCGCGCCGCTATGCCGAGGCCGTGGCGGGGCTGCCGGTGCGCATCCTCGATACCCGCAAGACCATCCCCGGCCTGCGCCTGGCGCAGAAGTACGCCGTGCGCACCGGCGGCTGCCACAACCACCGCAGCGGGCTCTACGACGGCATCCTCATCAAGGAGAACCACATCGCCGCCGCCGGTTCCATCACGGCGGCGGTGCAGGCCGCCCGCGCCCTGGACACCGGCCTGAAGGTGGAGGTGGAGGTGGAGCACCTCGACCAGGTGCGCGAGGCCCTGGCAGCCGGCGCCGATATCCTGCTGCTGGACAATTTCCCCCTCGCGGAGCTGGAGGCGGCCGTGGCCCGCAACGCCGGGCAGGCGCAGCTGGAGGCCTCCGGCGGCGTGAACCTGCAGACGGTGCGCGCCATTGCCGCCACCGGTGTCGATTTCGTCTCCGTGGGCGGCCTGACCAAGGATGTGCGCGCCCTGGACCTCTCCCTGCGCTTCGACTGAAGCCCGCCGGCCGGCAACCCTTCACGGCATCTGCTATCTATCTGCCGGCAACGGTAAATTTTTCCCGTTGCCGGACGCTAACCACTGCAGGATCCCGCCGGATACAGGCCACTTGCAAGCGAGTGTTTTTAATGGATTTATCGAACAGCCCCCAGGCCGGAACCCGCCCGCGCCCGGTCGACGGACAGGAGTGCGCGCATGAAGCCCACGCCCGACCCTGAAAGGTCGGTCGACCCGCGCTCCCGCATCCAGGAACTGCCCCACCTGCCGCCCCTGGCACCCGTGGCGCAGGAGCTGCTGCGGGAACTGAACCGGGAGGAGATCGACATCAACCGCCTGTGCCGGGCCATCGAGCAGGACCCGGGCCTGACGGCGCGCCTGATCGGCGTGGCCAACTCCGCCTATTTCAGCCAGCGCGAACCCATCTACGACCTGGCCACCGCCATCATCCGCGTGCTGGGCCTGAACCTGGTGAAGAGCCTGTCCCTGGGCATCGCCCTCAGCGCCCCCTTCGACACCCGTGCCTGTCCCGCCTTTCCCCTGGATCGCTACTGGTGCCTGGCCATGCTCACCTCCAACCTGGCCAGCCAGCTGGCACCCCAGGTGCACCTGGATGACGGCGCCAGCGACTACCTGTTCCTGGGCGGCCTGCTGCACAACCTCGGCGAGCTGGTACTGGCGCACTGCTTTCCCAGGCAGGTCTGCGCGGTACTGCAGCAGGCCGAGGCGTACCCGGCGACCTCCCTGGATATCCTGCAGCGGGACGGCATCGGTTTCAGTGCCCGCGAGGCGGGGGTCATCCTCGGCCACAAGTGGCACCTGCCCGCACGGATCCTGCACATCATCGGTCACCACCACGACCACCTGTACCGTGACGAGGACTGGCACACGGTATGCCTGATCGGCTATTGCAGCCAGCTGGTACGCAGGGAGTACTGCGCACAGTCATCCGTTTCCGATTCCGACATGCTCGCCACCCTCCATGTGCTCGGGCTGCCGGAAAATGCCGTCGCCGCTGCCCTGGAGCGCATGCGCAGCAAGAGCGAACAGACCCTGGCACTGGCCAGGACCCTGTCCGGGCGCGAGGACTAGCATGGACAGCGCACCCTTCGTGGAGGCCTACCAGGAGCTGAGCCAGCGCTTCATGCGCCTGGTAAACGACCTGTCGGCCCTGCGTGGCCTGTCTGCCCTGTCCTTCCGGCAGCCGGACGAATCCGCGCTGCTGCGCGGCGCCATGCGGGTGCTGATGGAGAACCATGACCTGGAGCGCTGCTCCATCTTCCTGCTGGAGGGCGAGGAACTGGTATGCGCCAGCGGGCTGGATTGGCAGGATCTGCTCGCACCTGCCTCCGGGGAGCATCCCGCCCGCAAACCCATGACCTTCCACCTCGGCCAGGGCATCATCGGTATGGCGGCGGAGACGAACCGCCTGCAGCACTGCCGCGACTGCCCGGCGGAAAGCCGCTTCCTGCCCCCGGACAAGCAATTGGCCAGTGGCAGCATCGGTTCCCTGATCTGCGTGCCGGTCAGTCTCGATGGCCGGGTGCTCGGCGTGGTGAATGTATCCCACCCCCGCACGCAGTTCTTCAGCGAGGGACACGAACGCCTGCTGCAGGTATTCGCCGGTTTCCTCGCCCAGATCCTGGCCAACTGGCGCTACTACCACCGCATGGAGCAGGAGATCCGCCACCGCACCCGGGAACTGGAGCAGGCCCTGCAGGAGGCGGAACAACTCAAGCGCCGCTACCACCAGCTCTCCATCGTCGATGAGCTGACCGGACTGCACAACCGCCGGTTCTTCTTCGCCGAGGCCGGCAGCGCCCTGGCCCTGGCGGCGCGCCACGGCCATGCCTTCAGCCTGCTGATGATCGACCTGGATCACTTCAAACACATCAACGATGTCCACGGCCATGCCATGGGCGACCGGGTGCTGCAGATCACCGCAGCCCTGCTCAAGGCGCAGATCCGTGACGGCGACATCCTCGCCCGTTTCGGCGGCGAGGAATTCGTGCTTGCCCTGGCCAACACCGACGAACAGGGGGCCCGGCAAATGGCCAGGCGCATCCTGGATTCCCTGCGCGCCCTGCAACTGGGCGCCGGCGAGCAGCATCTGCGGGTCACCGCCTCCATCGGCATCGCCACCCTCGATGTCGACATGGCGGAGCAGTCGGACCGGCTGGAACACCTGCTGCGCCGCGCGGACCAGGCGCTGTACTACGGCAAGGCCTGCGGCCGTGATCAGAGCCAGTGCTATACGAGCCTGCAACAACACAACTGACCGTCCAGCATCGACCCACACCGCCACATGAGACTGAACAGCACCAATACCAAGAATGTCGTCGGCCTGGGTTTTGCCTTGGTCGTGGTATTGATGATATCCCTGGTCCTCATCGGCGTGCGCATGGTGAGCAACAGCCAGCAGCGACTGGATCAGCTGGTGCACGTCAACAACCTCAAGATCGAGCTGGTTTCCGAGATGCGCTACGCCGCGCGTGAGCGCACCATAAACCTCTATCGCCTGCTGCTGCTCGAGGACCCCTTCGAGCAGGACGAGGAATGGATGCTGTTCAATGCCCACGGCGGGCGGTTCGTGGCCGCCCGGGAAGCCATCCTGCAGCTGCCCTTGAGTCCGGTGGAGCTGCGCCTGCTGGATCTGCAGCAGACACTGACCGCCCAGGTCGGCCCGGCACAGCGGGCCGTGGCCCAGCTGATCAATACCGGCGACATCGACGCGGCGCGCCGCTCCCTGATGGAAGAGATCATGCCCGGCCAGGACCGCACCTTCACCGTGCTGACGGAACTGGTGGACTACCAGAAGGATCTGGCCCGCGTCGCCGCCGAGGAGGCCCGTGCCGAATTCGACCGCACCCTGGCCCTGATGCTGGCCCTGGCAGTGGGCTTCATCCTGGTGACCCTGTTCATCGCCCGGTATGTACAGCGGCAGGCACTGGAATCGGAACGGCGGCTGTTCAACGCCAAGGAACACGCCCAGGTGACCCTGCACTCCATCGGGGAAGGGGTGATCTGCACCAACCTGCAGGGTGAGGTGGAAGAACTGAACGCCGCGGCAGCCTCACTGCTGGGCTGCCGTATCGACCAGGTGACGGGCAGGCCCGTGACCGAGGTGCTGCGCCTGTCGCCGGAAGGCGATCCCTCCTGCCCCCTGGATCCCGTCGCCCAGGTACTGCGCCGCAGCGGGCTGGTCACCTCCGACGACAAGGCCATCCTGCACCGCAGCGACGGCCACAAGCTGGCGGTGGAATACACCGCCTCCCCCATCCATGATCGGGACCGCCGGCAACTCGGCGCCATCCTGGTCTTCCGCGATGTCACCCAGATGCGCAGCCTGGCCAGCCAGCTTTCCTACCAGGCCCGCCATGACGAACTCACCGGCCTGCTCAATCGGCGTGAGTTCGAACACCGGGTGATGCGCGCGCTGGAGAATGCCCGCCGTCATGACCGGCAGTCCTGGCTGTGCTTCATCGACATGGACCAGTTCAAGGTCATCAACGACACCTGTGGCCACCTGGCCGGCGACGAACAGCTGAAGCGGGTGGCCGGCGCACTGTCCAGCCGGGTACGCGAGGAGGACATCGTGGCGCGCCTGGGGGGCGATGAATTCGCCATCCTGATCCGCGACAACGATGCCCAGGGCGCCCTGCGCATGATGGAACGCATCCGCGAGGAAATGCAGGCCATGCCCTTCGTCTGGGAAGACAAGCGCTTCGCCACGCGTTTCTCCATGGGGGTCGTGCCCATCGACCACAAGTCCACCACCCTGCAGGAACTGTTCAGTACCGCGGACAGCGCCTGCTACCTGGCCAAGGAAGCCGGTCGCAACCGTATCCACCTGTACCGCCCGGATGATGCCGACATGGCGCGCCGCCATGGGGAGATGCAGTGGGTGCAGCACATCACCCGGGCCCTGGAGGAGGATCGCTTCGTGCTCTTCTACCAGGCCATCGCACCATTGGGCCGCGGCCAGCAGCAGCGCTGCGGCGAGATCCTGGTACGCATGCTCAACCTGGAGGGCGAACGGGTGCCGCCCATGGCCTTCATCCCCGCCGCGGAGCGCTACAACCTCATGGGGCAGGTCGACCGCTGGGTGATCCACAACACCCTGCAGGTGCTGGCCAGCCAGCGTGCCAACCTGCTGCGACCCGGCGACTGGGTGTCCCTCAACCTGTCGGCCCAGTCACTGTGCGACGAACAGTTCCTCGATTTCGTGCTGACGGAGCTCGACGATCACGGCATCGACCCCACCTGGCTGTGCTTCGAGATCACCGAGACCTCGGCCATCGCCAACCTGGCGCGTGCCATCGAGGTCATCGCCCGCCTCAAGGACCGCGGCTGCCGCATCGCGCTGGATGACTTCGGCAGCGGGGTAAGCTCCTTCGCCTATCTGAAGAACCTGCCCGTGGACCTGGTGAAGATGGATGGCGATTTCGTGCGGGATATCCGCGGCAACGACACCAACCTGGCGCTGGTGGAAGCCATCAACCGCGTGGGCCACGTGATGGGCATACAGACCGTCGCCGAATACGTGGAAGACCGCCGCACCGCGGTGCTGCTGCGCCGGCTCGGCGTCGATTTCGGCCAGGGCTACGGAATCCACCGGCCCGCCCCGCTCCAGGAGGCCCTGCTGGAACTGGAAGCCCGGCGCGGAAAATCCACGGATCCGGCACGCCGGGCGCAACTCGCCGCAAACTAGCGCCCGCTCCCGGCGCCGCTACTTCTCCGCCGAGATGAAGCACACCCAGCCCGGGTCCGCATCGGCCTCCGTGGCGGGCTGGAAGTCGCCATCGGGCTCATCGTCCTCGTCCCAGCCCTGCCAGTAGACGGTCACCCGGGAAAACCCGGCCTCCTCGAGCAGTTCCTGCAGCTCCGGCAGCGACCAGAGTCGCCATTCGTAGGTGAAGGCCCGTTTCAGCTTGGATTTGTCAGGAAAGGCGAAATGGATGTGGCAGACCATGTGGCCGTTGATGGGGTTGTAGCTGGCCTGCTCCCAGATGTAGGTGAAGTCGTCGTGCCTGGTGCGCTCCTTCATGGTCTTGTAGGCGTCATAGCCGCCGAAGGCATCGAGGAACAGCACGCCATCCTCGGCCAGGCCTTCCCGAGCCCGGGCGAAATAGCCCCGCAGGCTGTCACGGGTCTCGAAGATCATGTAGCTGAAATTCATGGCCAGGATGATGTCCACCGGCGGGACCTGCACGCTCAGCACATTGTCCTGGATCAGCTCCACCCGCCCTGCCTGCCCTTCGTCCAGAGCCGCGACATTGTGCTGGCGCCCCCACTCCAGCACCTCACCGTCGAGATCCACGGCATAGGCCCGGTTGTCCTCCCGGCGCCGCACCCATTCGCAGGCCATGGCGGCGGTTCCGCAGAAATCCTCGCGCAGGGCATGGGCCTTGCGGCCGCGCAGCTTTTCGTAGGTTTCATCCACGAACTCGAACTCGCCCTCGACGTTCTGCACCGAGAGCTCGTAGAGGCGGTGGCGATCCGCCACGTCAGCGGCGCGGGGCTTGCCGCCGACGGCCGTGGCCTGGGTCGCCAGTTTGCGTTCGCGCCGGGATTTCTTTGCCTTGCCTGCCATCTGCCGCACACCCTTCTCATTGAATACCAGAGCGCGAGGGTAGCAGATTCACACCACCGACTCACCTGCGGAGATCAGGAGCCTGTCGGATCTAGCTCAATGGCACTTAGTTAAGGCAGCCTTGAGGATTTCTCGTCATTCCGGCGTAGGCCGGAATCCAGGAAAACCGCCACACTTGAGCATTCTGGATCCCGGCATGCGCCGGGATGACGGGGGTTCCGGGCTTAACTAAGCGTCATTGGATCTAACCCTTGATGCAGATCACCGGCGCCAGGCGCGCCACCTTGCGGGCCAGGCCCGCCCGGTGGGCGGCCTCCACCACCGCGCTGACATCCTTGTAGGCGCCGGGGGCCTCCTCGGCGATGCCGCGCGAGGAGGGACTGCGGATGAGGATGCCGCGGGCGGCCAGCTCATCGATCACCTGTCGCCCCTTCCACTGCCGGAAGGCCGCGTGGCGGCTCATGGCACGGCCGGCGCCGTGGCAGGCGGAGGCGAAGGACTGCTCCATGCCCGTCGCGGTGCCCGTGAGGATATAGGAGGCCGTGCCCATGCTGCCGCCGATCAGCACCGGCTGGCCGGCGGCGCGCAGCGCCTCCGGGACGGCGGGGTGGCCGGGACCGAAGGCGCGGGTGGCGCCCTTGCGGTGCACGAACAGGCGCTTCCTCACGCCGTCGACCTCGTGCACCTCCTCCTTGCAGGTATTGTGGGAGACGTCGTACAAAAGGTGCAGCCGGGCCTGGGGCAACACCTCCCGGAAGGCCGCGCGGGTGAGATGGGTGATGACCTGGCGGTTGGCCAGGGCACAGTTGATGCCGGCGCGCATGGCGCCGAGGTATTCCTGGCCCAGCTCCGAGCGCAGCGGCGCGCAGGCCAGTTCCCGGTCCGGCAGCGTGATGCCGTAGGAGCCGGCCGCCACCAGCATGCGGCGCAGGAATTCGGTACCGATCTGGTGCCCGAGGCCGCGTGAGCCGCAGTGGATGCTGACCAGGATGGCATCGCGCTGCAGGCCGAAGACCCGGGCGGCCTCCGGGTCGTAGATCTCCTCGACCCGCTGCACCTCTAGGTAATGATTGCCCGACCCCAAGGTGCCGACCTCGTCGCGCTGGCGCTCCTTCGCCTGCCGGGAGACCGCGCGCGGGTCCGCCCCCGCCATGCAGCCGCCCTCCTCGGTGCGTTCCAGGTCGGCCTCGCCGCCATAGCCCTGTTCCACCGCCCAGCGCGCCCCGCCCTTGAGCATGGCGTCCATCTCGCGGTTGTTCAGGCGGATGGCGCCGGTGCTGCCGAGTCCGGCGGGAATGCCCTGGTAGAGGCGGTCGGCCAGTGGTTTCATGACCGGTTCGAGGTCGAGCGGCGTAAGCCCCGTGTGCAGGGTACGCACCCCGCAGGAGATGTCGAAGCCCACCCCGCCGGCGGACACCACCCCGCCCGCCTCGGCATCGAAGGCCGCCACCCCGCCGATGGGGAAGCCGTAGCCCCAGTGGGCGTCGGGCATGGCGTAGGAGGCCTGCACGATCCCGGGCAGGGTGGCCACGTTGCACACCTGCTCGTAAACCTTGTGGTCCATGGCCTCCACCAGGGCCTCGCTGGCAAAGATCACACCCGGCACCCGCATGGCCCCCCGGGGCGCGATGTGCCATTCGTGGTCGCTCTTGCGGTCCAGCAATTCCAGGTCCATGGCTCACCCCCGTCCCGGCTCCGACGCTCAGACATCCACCACGCACTGGGCGCGCCAGCGGCCGTCCGCCTCGCGCCCCACGTACAACTCAGTATAGGTGGCGCCCTTCACCTCCACCGCCGGTCGGTGGCGGGCCCTGTCCAGGGGCTCCCCCCAGGCCCGCGCCTGGATGCGCGGCCCCGTGCCGCGCACCTCGAAGCGGCGGAACAGCAGGTGGCGGGTGGCCATGGCGTAGACGAGCGCATTCAGCCAGTCCACCAGCAACAGTTCGTCGTCGGGGGCCTCGCAGTCGAGGCGGATGGATTCCCGCTCCTCGACCCGGGCCGGGTCGAGGATCACCTGCATCAGGGCCAGGGCGGCCTGCTCGAAGGCCTCGTTGCGGCTGGCGCCATAGCCGCGCACCCCCATGTCGGCCTCGTGGGGGAAGTGTTCCCAGCCTGGCAGTGCCCTGTCGCCCATGGCACGATGCTGCCAGAGAAAAGGGGGCGGTGACAAATGGGGATCAACCCCATCCATCACCGACCCCCTTGGGAGGGGCAATCAGAACCGGAGGGTCAGGCCGGCGTAGAAGGAACGCCCCATGCCGGGCACCGGCGTCCCCCAGGCGATGCCGTCCCCGGACATGGTGTTGCCCTGGCCGGTGTATACCCCGCCCAGCGGCAGCTCGTAGTAGCGATCGAAGACGTTCTCGATGCCCATGTCGAGCCGCACCTGTTTCCACTCGCGGCTGCTGCGCAGGTGCAGCAGGCCGTAGCCGCTGGTCTCCACCTCGTTCCTGACGTCCGAGACCCGCGTCTTGGCATCCACCAGCTCGACCTCGACACTGTTGGTCCAGCGCTCCACCTGCTGCACCAGCGCCAGACGCGCGTTGAGGGGCATGATGTTGTAGAGGTTGTCGTCGGTCGTTTCGTTCTTCCCACGCACGTAGTTCACCACACCGGTGGCAGAGAAGCGCCCATAGCGGTCGCTCTCACCGAGTTCCAGGCTGCCCGACAGGTCCACGCCATAGAGGCTGGCGGACTGGTTCACGAACTGGAGATAGACGAAACTCTCCGTGGCGGTCAGGTTGGCCGGGCCGCAGTTCATGTTGTCGGACGCGCATCGGCGCACGTCGATGTAGTCTTCGACATAGGTATAGTAGGGCGTCAGCTTCAGCGCCCATTGCTGCCGGGCGGCATCATGCCAGTCGAAACTGGCGCTCAGGGTATGGGCCACTTCCGGCTCCAGCTCGAGATTCCCCACGTAACCGTTTCCGTCGCCGAACCAGTTGATCATGCGCATGGCCATGCCGCCGGTGGACCAGGTGTAGCGCTCGTACAGGTTGGGGGAACGGGTCTTGCGCGCGTAGCCGAATTCCACGCTGCGTGTGGCGTCCGGCGTGTAGCGCGCCAGGGCCGTCAGGTCCAGGTTGTCGTCGCTGCGGCTGCGGTCGCTGGCGTTGAAGGCTGCCGCCTCGACCGGGTACTGTGCCATGGCGTTGTAGCCCTGCACCGGACCGGTATCCATGCTCACGTGCTCGACGCGTGCGCCGAACTGGGTCAGCCAGCGCCCGTTCCAGCGCGCCTCCCATTCGGCAAAGGCCACCAGGCGATCCCGCTCACCGTCGTTGATGTTGATGAAGTCATCGGGCTGCATGCCCCCCACGTCCCCGGAGGCGGGCCACCAGTCATCCAGGCGGTAGCGCTGGTACTCGCCGCCGACCCGGAGCAGGTCACGCGCGGACAGCTCGATCTCGCCCTGCACCCTGGCCCCGGTGTTCTTGCCCTCGGTCTCCATGGGCATGCCGGGCACCGTCTGGGTCATGTGATACCAGAACTTCTTGTCCTTGTAGAACTGCATGCTGTGGCGCGTGTTCTCATGGTAGATGCGCGTCTCCAGCGTACCCCAGTCGAACTGCCCCTCGTGGCGCAGGTTGATCTGGGTGCTGTCATTGCGGGTCATGTCCATGCGCTGGTTGGGCCAGCCCTGGTAGGGGATGTCCTGCAGCCCCAGCTTCAGTTCGAGCTGGTGATCCTCGTTGCGCAGCGCAAAGCCGAGGGCATGGTTCACCGTCTTGTACATGGACGAGCCCACCTCGTCGCCATCCAGCCAGTGCGCCGTCACATCGTCGGACGACAGGCCTGCGGGCTTGAACTCGTCACCGGCCTTGTAGTTGTCCGACTGTGCCGTCGAGCCGCGATAGCTCAGGCTCAGGGTCTCGGTGGCCTGGGTCGCCGCCAGGTGACCGCCGTAGGCACTGCCGTTGCTGCGGTAATAGGCACCGACCTCACCCTTGCGCAGGGTGCCCGCACCGGGCGCCGCGAATTCCGGCGGCGCGGATTCCACCAGGATGGTGCCGCCGATGCTGTCACCACCGGCACTCACCGGCGCGATGCCGGCGAACACCTCGATGCGCTCCACGCTGGTGGGATCGATATAGGACAAGGGCGGGTTCATGTGATTGCCACAGGCGGAGACCAGGTCCATGCCATCCACCTTGATGCGCAGGCGGTCATCGGCCAGGCCACGGATGGCGGGCAGGCTGGACACGCCGCCGGAACCATAGAGGCTCACACCCGGGATGAATTTCAGCAAGCTGGCCGTATCGCTGGTGGCGGCCTTCCGCGTACGCACCTCCGCCTCGTCCACCTGGATGGCATGCAGGGCCCGGGAATCCTCCGGGGAGGCCGTGACGATGACCGCTTCGAGCTCGGCCACCTCGGCATGGGCGATGCCATGGGCAAGGGTGGTGATCAGGATGGCAAGCAGCAGCTTGCGATGGCGGAACGGCGTGTACTTCATGGGGGCTCCCTGGGTGTGGCTTGTTATTCCCAGGAGCCCAAGCAAGCATTGGACCAGCGGCGTTGTTTATATATGTTTCAACCGCTTACACCCAACCCCCTGGCGTGGCCACGGTGAAACACAGGGCAAATCACACACCCGCGCGGGAAATGCCGCAATCCGGCGCGGCGGGCGGCAGGCCGATCATCCTCCATCCGCCTGTCGCTGCTGCAGCGTCTGGATACGCTCCAGCACGCGCTCGGCCCGTTCCAGGTTGTCCCTGGCCAGCTTGTGACCCGGATCCAGGTTCAAGGTCTCACGCCAGGATTCGGCGGCCTTCTCGTATTGCCCCTGACCGTAGGCATTGATGCCCTCCTTGAACAACTGCTCGGCCCGGGCGGCGATCATGGCGTCGAGGGCCGCTTGCTCCTGCTGCCACTCCGCGTTGCCGGAATCCAGGCTGCGCAGCTGGCGCAGGTGTTCCCGCGCCACCAGGTAGTCGTCTTCGGCACGCGCGGCCAGGTACCGGTCGTGATGCTGGGCGACCTCCCGCTTGCGTGACTGTGCGGCCGCCCGTGCCTGCTGTTGCTTTTTGGCGGCACTGCGCATGGCCAGTTGCTGCTGGAGTTGTTCGACGCTGTCGCGGATCGCCGGGCTGTCACTCAACTGGCCCGCCAGCAGCAGCGTCCGGCTGGCCGTGTCCAGGTCGTCATCCGCCAAGGCGCGGTCGCCAATCTCTGCCAGCTGACTGGCAGTGTCGCTCGCCTGCCGCTGGATCCGTTCCAGCTGGCGGCGGGTCGCGCGACTGCGTGGGTCGACCTGGGCCATCTGCCGATAGGTGGGCAACGCAGCCATCAGCCAATTGCCATGGGCCAGCAGCCGTTCGGTATCGAGTCGTGCCAGTTCCCGGTCCTGCTGCTGGTGCAACTGGTCCAGCCCTTCACGCAGCACGGTGCTGCGTGGCAGCCGCGCCAGGGCATCATCGTAGAGATCCAGGGCCGCACCCCAGTCCTCCGCTGCCACGTGCTGGCGTGCCTGGGACAGGATGTCTTGCTCATGGCTGGCCACCAGGGCCTCGATCTGCCGTCGCTGCTCGATCCTCTCGCTGTAATCAGGCGCCTTCGGATCCACCCGGTCCAGGATATCCAGGGCACGACCGTATTGCTGGTTGGCCACCAGCCTTTCTACATCCGCAATATTATGCATCACGGGCATGTTCACGCAGGCGCTCAACAGCAACACCAGCAGGGGCGCAAGGTGTCTGATCATGCGACGTGGGTCTCCTCGTTGGCCAGGATGCGCCGGATCTCATCGAGCATTCGCGCCCGCAGGGGATCGCGGATGTCGCCCAGGTTGAAGATGGAGACCGGTGCGCTTTTGCCACGCAGCTTGATTCTGCCGTGGTGTACGGCGTGGATGCGTTCACTCAGGCCGGGCCTGCCCAGCATGTCTTCCGTAAGGATGACCTGGCCCGGCTCACCCGCATGGGACAGTCGCGATGCGAGGTTGACCGCGTCACCGACCACGGTGTATTCCATGCGCTCCAGGGAACCCATATTGCCCGCCAGCATCAGCCCGCTGTTCACGCCGATGCGGAACTCGACCGGCAGCTTCCTGTTGGCCAATTGCCGGCGATTCATCTGGCGCACCAGTTCGAGGATCATCCAGGCGCATGCCAGGGCATTGAAGCTGTGTTCCTCATCGGCATCCGGCACGCCAAAGACGATCATCGCGCAGTCACCCATGTACTTGTCGATGTGGCCATGGCAGAAGTGCACGGCATGGGCGATATTGCTGAAATACTGGTTGAGCAGGGTGCTGACTTCCTGCGGGGCCAGCTTTTCCGAGAGGCTGGTGAAGCCCACGATGTCGGCGAACAGAACACTGGCCTCCACATGCTGCCCCCCCAGTTTCAGGGATTGACGGGCATTCAGTACCGCGAGCGCGCGTCGCGCCACCTGTGGCGATACATAGCAGGAGAACACCTTCTCCACCTGTTCCTTGCGCTGCAAGCCTTCACCCATGAGGTTGAGCGAGCCCATCAGGTCTCCCAGCTCGTCATTGCGCGTAGCCTGAATACGATAGTCAAAATTGCCCTTGGCGAAGGCCTCGCACGCCATCACCAGCTCGCGGATGGGGCGGGTGAAGCGGCTGCCCAGGTAGATGGACACCGCGATGGCAAGCAGCAGCATCAGGGCGATGGTGCCGGCCACCGTGACAATGGTCTCCTGCTTCGCCTTGCGGATCAGGGAGTAGTCGAAGCTGAGCAGGACATGACCGACGGTGATATCGCGAAAGACCACGGGGGCGACATAGGCGATCAGGCGACCATCCTCCAGGCCCGGGGCGCCGGCCGGGCGGGTGAACTGCGCCGATCTGTCCCCTTTCGAGTGGATCGACAACAGGGTACTCACGGTCGGGATCGCGCCCGTTTGCACCATGGGCTGGCGATGCTCGGAATAGATCGCGGCGCCCTCGATGTTACTGTCCTGGATGAGGTTGTTGACGATCAATTCCAGGTTCAGCAGATCACCCGCCAACAGGGGTTCGCGCGCCTGCTCGGCCATCTGCGCGATCAGGGTGCTGCCGAATTTGTCCATCTGGCTTTCGAGCAGCTCGGTTTGTGATTTCCCCGCCAGGAAACCGAGCGTGATCATGCCACTGGCAATGAGCAGGATGAAGGCAAGCGCCAGCTTGAGGGCGATCGGGATGCGCGGCGAACGGCCGGGGGAATGCGGGACGCCCTCCCCGACCGGCACGGCCGGTGGCGCGTCATCCCTCTGCACGGTCTCGGCGATCGCTTTGTACTGGGGGCGATAGGGTTGCTTCATGGCTTCCTTGAGAGCAACGTCAAGCTTGGGCAGTCAGCCCATGGATCTGGAGCTTGGATCCATCATGGTAATCGGCCGCGGCGGGGGATTACTTGAGCGAAAACCGCATTCTTGACCCAGATCAACGGAAAGCCCGGGTCCATGGAAAAAGCCCGCGCGAGGCGGGCTTTCATAAGTCACTGAATGCGTGGTGCCGGAGAGAGGAATCGAACCTCCGACCTACTGATTACGAATCAGTTGCTCTACCGACTGAGCTACTCCGGCAAAAGAGGGGCGAGTATAGATAAAGGGGGGGATCTAGACAACCGGACTACTGGTTGCGCACGCGGATGATGACATCCACGCCTTCGGCCACGGTGCCGGCCGGCAACGGCGGCAGGTCGTGAATGGGCAGGCGCTCCGGATCCAGGTCGATGAGCTCGCCGGTATCCAGGTTGTAGAAATGGTGGTGGGGCCCGGTGTTGGGGTCGTAGAACACCCGGCTGGGATCGACGATGACCTCGCGGATCAGCCCCTTGCGGGCGAACAGGCCGAGGGTGTTGTAGACCGTGGCCTTGGAGACGGAGTAGCCGCGCGCCGTGGCCTCGGAGAGGACCTGGTCGGCGGACAGATGCCGATGGGCGGAGAACAGCACATCGGCGAGCTGCAGGCGCTGCTGGGTGGGCAGGATGCCGTGGGCATCCAGGCGCTGCGCCAGCTCTTCACTGCTAAGCATCTGTGTGGGTACGGATTTTGCCATGGAGCCAGTATACGCCCGCCTGTTAGACGAAGTCTAGACCGTGGGGCTTTCGATATTTTTCATTGCATTTTCAAATAGGTACGGCTCCATGACTGTGAAGCTCGGGCGTCCCAGCAGCCGGTCGACCAGCAGGCGCACCGAGGCCGGGCCCAGCACCACACCGTTGCGGTAGTGGCCCACGTTGAGGTACAGCCCGGCGACCTGGGGATGGGGGCCGATGCAGGGTACCCCGCTCGGGGAACCCGGCCGCAGGCCGGCCCAGTGCCGCTCCACGGGACAGTCGGCCAGGGCCGGCACCAGCTGCAGGGCGGCCCGGTGCAGGTCCGCGCGCGCCGCCCCGGTGGTGGACTTGTCGAACCCCACCCGCTCCAGGGTGCTGCCCACCAGGATGCGGCCGTCCCGGCGCGGGATGACATAGCGTCCCTGGTAGAGGCTGATGCGCTGGAGCAGGTCCGGGCGGGCGCGGAACAGCAGCATCTGGCCGCGCACCGGCTCCACGGGCAGTACCAGCCCGGTGTCCGCCAGCAGGCCGGCGGTCCAGGCCCCGCCCGCCACCACCACCTGTTCCGCGGCGACGAACCCCGCGTCCGTCTCCACCCCCTGGATGCGCCCGGCCTGGATGCGCAAGGCGCGCACCTCGGTCTGCTCGCGTAGCCGGACACCCGCCTGCAGCACCGCGCCGCGCAGGGCGCGGGTCAGCCGTGGATTGCGCACCTGCCCCACCTCCGGCAGCCACAGGGCCTCCGGCACCGCGAGGCCGAGGGCCGGTTCCAGGGCCTGTACCTGCGCGCCGTCGCACAGCTCCATCCGGGCCGCGAAGCGCGCGGACCAGGCCTGCGCGGCCGCCTTCTCCTCCGCGTCGAGGATCAGCAGACCGCTGTCGAGCCGCTCGGGATCGATGCCGCTTTCGGCATGCAGGGCCTCGGTCAGGGCCGGGTAGGCCTGCTGGCTCCAGCGTGCCAGCACACTGACGGCATCGGGGTAACGCCAGGGGTAGAGGGGCGAGAGGATGCCGCCGCCGGCCCAGGAGGATTCGCGGCCGGCCTCGCCCCGCTCCAGCAGGGTGACCCGGGCCCCCTCGCGCGCCAGTTCCCGTGCGCACATCATGCCGATCAGGCCCGCGCCGATTACGATGATCTCTGTCACTGGGTTTCGCCCTGTTTCCCGGCCGCCGTTGAGTCCCGCTGAACATCCGCCGAGGCGGGACCCGACCTGGATATCACATTCACTAGCGCCGCCAGCAGCGCGCGTCGGCGTAGCCGCTGCCGTGGTCCGGGCCATCCTGGTGAACGGCGAAGACACCGCAGGCATCCTGCCCCTGGGGACCCGCCGTCACCGGCGTGGCCGTGGCGTGATACCCCGCGGCCGTATGGGCCGTGATGGCCAGCTGGTAGTGCCCGTCGCTGGACAGCGGATCCAGTTGCAGCTCGTCCAGGCTGGCGTACTGTGGCCGGGTGGCGCGCCACTGCTCCTGCGCCACCTGCAGCCGCAGCAGGGCATCGATGGCATCGCTGCGCCGCCCCTGCTGCAGGACCGCGGTATAGGCCGGCCAGGCCAGTGCCGCCAGCACGCCCAGGATGGCCAGCGCGACCAGCAGTTCCGCCAATGAAAATCCCGCCAGGCTGCTCCGCTCCATGGAAAAGATCCTCCCTGATGTAAGCAATCGTCGATGACAGAATCCGCCCATTTCCCTATGGACTTCCTGACCCGCGAAGTATAATCCTTCGCCCTCCCCAAACGGAAATGGGGACACCGGGAATCACCAACCCTGCGAGGAGCGCCATGGAACGGCCCATCCCCCGGGGAGTGACCCTGGTCGAACTGCTGGTGGTCATCGGCGTCCTGTCCCTGCTGATCACCCTCGGCGTCCCGGCCCTGGAGCACTTCCTGCAGAAGAACCGCCTGCGTGCCGCGGCGGAAAGCCTGCTCACCACCCTGCACCTGGCCCGCGCGGAGACCCTGGCGCGGCCCGACCCCGCGCAACGCATCCACGTCAGTTTCCAGCGGGATGCGCAGGATCACGGCGACTGGTGCTTCGGCCTGCGTCGTGGCGCGCCCTGCGACTGCCGCCTGAAGGAGCTGGACGATGCCGGGGCCTGCATCCTGGAACTGGCCGGCATCCCCCTGCTCAAGGTCGTCTCCGCCGCGGAATTCCCCGGCGTGGAACTGCGCGACATCGCCTTCGGCCCCGAGGACTACACCCTGTTCCATCCCGCGCGCGGCACGGCCCGCGCGGGGCATGCCGATTTCGCACTCGGGCCGGAGCTGCGCGTGGTGCTCAGCCCCCTGGGGCGGGCGCGCCTGTGCGCGCCGGCAGGCGATCCACTGCCGGGCCATCCCCCGTGCTGAGCCCGAATCGCCAGCAGGGGCTCTCCCTCCTCGAGCTGCTGATCGGCACTGTGCTCGGCCTGATGCTCCTGTCCGCCGTCCTGCGGTTCTACCTCGACACCCTGTCCGGCAGTGGCACGGGCCTGCGCATGGCCCACCTGCAGCAGCAACTGCGCGCCACCATGCAGGTGATGCGCCAGGACCTGCGCCGCGCCGGCTATTATGGCGTCCAGCCCGGGACGGACTTCCTCGACCAGCAGCGCCACAACCCCTTCACCGATGCGGACGATCCCGCCAAACCCGCCACACAGCGCAATGACATCCGCCTCGGCCAGTTCGAAGGCGCGCAGGTGGAAGCCAGCGATTCCTGCATCCTCTACAGCTACGACCTCGATGCCGACGGCGCCCTCACCCCGAGCGGAAGCGGGATGGAACGCTTCGGTTTTCGCCTGCGGGAGGGCCGGCTGCAGATGCGTTACGGTGGCGAGGCCTTCGACTGCAGCCAGGGGCTCTGGCATGCGGTGACCGACCTGCCGGTCGAGATCACCGAGCTGCGCTTCGAACTGGACAGCACCGGCCTGCATCCCGACGACAGCGAGGAGGCCTGCATCACGGGCCAGCCCTGTCTCTACGTGCGCGCCGTGGGGATACGCCTGGCGGGCCGCCTGCAGGCGGACCCCGACATATGGATGCAGCTGCAGGACCGGGTCCGGGTGCGCAATGACCGTTATCTGCTTACGCACTAGGAGCGCCGCCATGCCCCTTACCCCCCGGCTCCAATCCGGCGCCGCCACCCTGGCGATCACCCTGCTGCTGCTCATCGCCACCAGCATCATGAGCTTCGCGCTGGCGCGCAACGGCCTGCTCGAACAGCGCATCCTGCACAACGAGCTGTGGGGAACGGAGGCCTTCCACCGTGCCGAGGCGCTGCTGGAACAGGCCATGCACGAGCTGCAGTACCAGGACCCCGCCACCCTGGGCTGGCAGGCCGGGGAGCCGGGCTGGGAGGTCGCCAGCCTGGCCGTGCCCGACCTGTCGCTCCCGGAGGCGGTGAGTGCCGAGGGCTACAGCCTGGCCCTGGACCTGCGCCGCCGGGCGGCGTACCCGGAGTGGCTGGAGGTCATGGCCCGGGCACAGGGCAGCAGCGGCAGCGGCGCCCGGCTGCGGCAGTACGTGCGGGTGGAGGCGAATGGGGCGGGACCCGCCCCCTGGCGCGTGACGCGCCTGCCCGGCAGCTGGCGGGATTTCTAGCCATGGGATCCGTCCGCCAGGCCGGCTGCACCCTCATCGAGGCGCTGGTCACCCTCGCCCTGCTGTCCTTCGCCATGTCCGCCCTCGTGCGCCTGCAGCTGGACCTGTTGCAGGCCACCGGGCTGGGCAAGGCCCGCAGCGAGGCGCTGGCCCTGGCGGAGGCGCGGCTCGAGGACCTGCGCACCATCACCCAGGACGCCCCCTACGGGGAAGGTCCCGGCGCCCTGCTCGATATCGCGGGCAGCAACGGCCTGTTCGACCTGCACTGGAGCATCGGCCCCACGTCCGGTGGTGCGCTGTACGCCCTGGAGGTCCGGGTACGCTGGACGGATGCAAAGGGGGTGCAGCGGGAACTGGGGCTCGCCGGCCTGGCGCCGGCCGGCGACCCGGCGCGGGTGGGCCGGGTCTTCGATTGACAAGGAATGGCGCGGCTCAGGCGCGCAGGGCGGCGGGCAGGGAGAAGGTGATGTGCTCCTCCCGGCCCGGCAGTTCCTCGGCCAGGGTGGCCCCCCATTCATGCAGCCGCGCCACCACGCCCTGCACCAGTACCTCGGGCGCGGAGGCGCCGGCCGTCACGCCGATGCGCTCGTGGCCTGCCAGCCAGGCGCGTTCGATCTGGTCGGCATCGTCGACCAGGTAGGCGGGGATGCCCTGCTGTTGTGCCAGTTCGCGCAGGCGGTTGGAGTTGGAGCTGTTGCGCGAGCCCACCACCAGCAACAGCTCGCAGCGGCGCGCCAGCTCGCGCACGGCGTCCTGGCGGTTCTGGGTGGCGTAGCAGATATCGTCCTTGCGCGGACCCTGGATGGCGGGAAAACGCGCGCGCAGGGCCTCGATCACGCGGGCGGTGTCGTCCATGGACAGAGTGGTCTGGGTGACATAGCTCAGGGTGGAAGGATCCTTCACCGCCAGGCCCGCCACATCCTCCGGGGTCTCCACCAGGTACATGGCCCCGCCCCGAGACCTGTCATACTGGCCCATGGTGCCTTCCACCTCGGGGTGGCCGGCGTGGCCGATGAGGATACATTCGCGGCCCTCGCGGCTGGCGCGCGCCACCTCCAGGTGCACCTTGGTCACCAGCGGGCAGGTGGCATCGAACACCCGCAGGCCGCGCGCCTCCGCCTCGGCACGCACCGCCAGGGAGACGCCGTGGGCGCTGAAGATCACCGTGGCGCCGGCGGGTACCTCGTCGAGCTCGTCCACGAACACCGCACCGCGGGCGCGCAGGTCCTCCACCACGTGGCGGTTGTGCACCACCTCGTGGCGCACATGGATGGGGGCCCCGAAGATCTCCAGGGCACGCTCGACGATCTCGATGGCGCGATCGACACCGGCGCAGAAACCGCGGGGATTGGCGAGCAGGACTTGCATGGGCGGGAGTATAGCGCGACAGGGAGGGAAATCGGAGGCCGGGGTATCCCGGCCTGGAAAAATGGCCACGGAAGAACCTTTCTATAACCCTGAAAAAATCGGATTTGCCACGGAAGCACACGGAAAAACACGGAAAAAAACCCCTTGCTTGACACAAGCGCACGCCTGATCTTCCAGGCGCTGTATCGAGGCCTCACGACGAGGTCTTATTTCCGTGCCTTCCGTGTGTTTCCGTGGCTGAAATGAGTTTTTTAGGAAAGCTCTGGTCAATCTCCTTTTCGTCATTCCCGCGAAGGCGGGAATCCAGGTGTTTCAGAAACATGGATTCCCGCCTTCGCGGGAAGGACGAAAAAATCGGAACTTCCTTAGATTATTCCGTGTCCTTCCGCATCATCCGTGGCCAGATGCGGGTGGCTATTCCTCCTCCTCGACCGCCGGGTCCACCACCTCCAGGATCTCCACCTCCAGCACCACCTCCTGGCCGGCCAGGGGGTGGTTGAAATCCACCTCCACGGCATCGTCACGCAGGGTGAGCACCCGGCCGGGCACCTCGTGCCCCTCGGCGGTGGTGAAGACCACCATCACCCCCGGCTCCAGGGCCATCTCGGGCGGGAAATGGCTGCGCGGCAGCACCGTCACCGCCTCGGGATCGCGCGCCCCGTAGGCCTGGTCCGGGCGCAGGGTGATGGTCTGGCGGTC
>OBJA01000696.1_pt1 | contig 27482 bp, 16 predicted proteins | sample 1519751 | NCBI WGS metagenome assembly OBJA01 (sample SAMEA3881238, study PRJEB22517) | soil metagenome | biome: lake sediment; feature: soda lake sediment; material: sediment, water from around vicinity | place: India | collected 2013-12-23 | depth 3 m
ATCCGGCCAGATCAGAGTTTGGAACGCCTGTTATTTCAATATAGTCATCACCGAGAAATGACGGTTTTCCACCTGTTGGTTGACCTGTTGAGGTTCCTGCATATTGGCATATTTCTGTAAAGAGGAATGCCCCCGAGGGGAAGAAAGTTGAATTGGCTGAGATCTCGGCAGTGTCATTAGGATTTGTAATAACTACATGCTTTGGAGTAACATAGAAGGGATCGTAAATCATCAGAGATGACATCTCATTGAGAGTGTCGTTCGCCGCAAAAACATTTACAGCATTGGCAGAGATGTATGCGCTGAGGTGGTAGGTTCCGGGAAGCGACATGTCAACGCCGGAACCACCAACTGTCAATTCTGTTGCAGATGCCAGAGTGCCGCTGTTGATAGTTATCGTGCCTGAAGATGTCATCGGACCTGTAACACTCCAATGGACAGTAGTAGTAGCAGTTGAAAAGTTGACCGTTGGTCCTACGACATTCTCTATAGTGATGTAAACACTATCATTGGCGCTAAGACACTCACCATTTACCAGTTCGCCTCCGATGAGTGCAAGGTCAGCAGAGACACTTGTAGTAAATTCAACAGCACCCACATCAGGTGTAGTAGTGGAACGTGTAATACCATAAATATCTGTTAATATTCCTACGGGTGCGCCTGCGTTGTCAACAGTTATTGAAACAGGTGTTAAATTGTTATTTGTCGGACTAGCGAATACCGGATTTGCCTGAATAGAATTGGCTTCCATTGAACTTGCTGTTTGCAGGTCGGCTAATGTTGCCTTGGCACCACTCCAGTAAGCTATATTGCCACCCTTGGTGTAATATACATTATTGTCAGAGGAGGTCAGGCTGGTTGTGCTTGCAAAATAAGCAGCATATTCACCAACATTATCTACGAAAATATTATTTGCATAAATTTCACCGATAGTATTTGATGTAGTATTGCTCCTGTACAATGGCCTGGATGTTGACCCACCTCCTGACAGATATACTGAATTGTGATAGAACTTTGTGTTGTTGTTGTAGTACAGATACATGCCATATTTGGTGCCGCTGTTGATAATACTTACAGTGTTATTATAAACCATTCCGGGTGCATGAGTAGGAAGAGTCTCAGAATAATAGTTACCATAATATATCCTAAGTCCGTACATAGTGGTTGAGTTGGTTACATCGCTAAAAAAGAATTCATTATTAACAATATTAAAACCATCATATGTATAATAGATATAGTATCCATAATAAGTAGAGGAGATATTGCTGCCCGGCAGGATTTTATTTCCAATGATCTGCAGAGAATCATTGTAATAGGTATACATACCATAATAATAGGTGTTTTCAATAGTGTTATTTTCAAACACATTTCCTATTGCCCGGTTTGAAGAGCTTGGTCCGTACCAATAAATTCCGTAATAACCGTTTTTGATATGATTATTGGCAATTATATTGTAATTGTCATTTGAACTGCTGGAAGTGTAAATGCCTGCATAACTTGAGCTGGTTGACACTTCAGTTTCAATAACATTATTTAAAAGATTATTGTAGTTGGATGAGTTTGTAAATTGAACTATCCGTCCTGCTGCACTTCCGGGGGATGTCCGGAATGTCATAAAACTGAATGTGTAATATTTTGCAGCATCGAACATCAGAATTGCATCTGAGGTGGACGAAAGCATATACTCAAGAATTACATCGGCACTGTTATTTGTTGAGGACTTGAAGGTAACAGTATTTGTTGCAGAGGATCCTATTATTTCATTAAGAATAAGCTTTTCATTATAGATCCCCGGTTCAGCCTCAAAGATAACAGGACCACCTAATCCGCTGGCATTTGCAATATTAAGCGCAGTGTTGAATGAAGGGAAGTCAGCTGAGGTGCTGCTACCAATTGTGTAAGTGCCTGACAGAGGGGTAGAGAAGTAGTATGATACCTCATTTGTGTCATTTCCGTTGAAGCCATCTGTTCCGTTATTTGGTGCAGATGACCAAACTTTTATGGTGTTGTTGCCCTGTGGGAAGTTGAATGACCCCAGCGGCAGAGGTGCCGTTGCCTGGGTTGAAGGCAACGAGCCTGTCCATGCGTATGGTGCCTGTAACACTCCATTTACCGACCAGTTAACGGTGCAGGAGGTGAGAGTATCTGTGCCATAGTTGTTGAGTGTTGCCGTAACGGCATGTGACCCTGGTGTTACAGGCGGCACCGGCGAATTGATCGCTGAGATACCTGCATCCAACGGGGTATTCGGTGCAAATGTGAGTTTCATGTTTGGTCGTTGATTGAATGAGGTAGTTCCGGTAGTTGAACACACATTTGCGTTATCTCCGTGATACTCAATGGTTGAGGTATATGTAGTTGTTGTTTGATTCACCACAGCGTTGTAAGTGTAAGCCGAATTGTTGAAGCATGATTCAACAATCAGGCTGCTGGTGCCATCCCAGTAAAACGGAGTGGAGAATGTGTGTGTGTTCCAGCCCAGAACCTCAGTGTATAGGGGGGTCAGGTGATGCTGCGCAAAAGGGCCGGGTTCCCATGTAGCCAGAGAGGTTGCAGTGGTAGTACCCATCCTGATCTCAAAATTTTGCAGCGGAATTCCCTGTACAGCAGCAACATCAAATGCGAGTGCAAGAATATTACCAGCATAACCACCGGCAGCAATAATCTCGGCAGCCGGAATGATGAACTGGTGCCGTGCGCCCCAGTACCAGTTCCCATAAGGTGCCGGGTAATCTGTGTTAAGATTCTGAACGGTGCCGGTACCTATGGTAACGTCAACCTGGGCAAAAAGCCCGAAGCTCATGAAGAAGAGCAGAAAAAGAGTAATTAATCGTTTCATAATTTAAAGGTTTGGTTAATTATTGAGGTGAATTCTCTGTTAAAGGTTTGGTTTATCAACTTCAGACTATCTTTGCATAAAATTTCAATCATCAAATCTACGAAATTATATCTTTACAAAACAAAAAAAAATAAAATGCTGAATTGAAATTTAACATTTGAGCAAACAATCGTAAATTACACAATATCACATATTAAACATATTTCGATGCAAGTTTTAAAAGTTGATTCAGATTCTCTGTTAGGCATGGCACATCCAGAGTCGCTCAAAGGGTTGGACCAGGAGGCAAGGTCTGCTTACCACACGCTGATAAACCGGAAAGGTGCCGGAGCAGAATTTACAGGCTGGATCGACCTGCCGGAAGGTGATATTTCTGATCTGACTGCAGAGATCATCCGCACTGCGGATATCCTGAGGAAACATTCGGATATCATTGTTGTTACCGGCATCGGCGGGTCATACCTGGGAGCAAAAGCAGTGTTGGAAGCCCTTGGAAATCATTTCCATGGGATGAATAACAATGATGGTTTCCCGCACATCGTTTTTGCCGGCCATCATCTCAGCTCTTCATACCATTCTGACCTCCTGAGTATGTTGGATAAGAAGGACTACAGTGTGATCGTCATCTCAAAGTCGGGGACTACAACTGAGCCGGCGATTGCTTTCCGGCTGGTTAAACAACATTTGACAAAAAAGTACGGGCATGAAGCTGTTGCGAACAGAGTGATAGCCATTACCGACAAGTCGAAGGGGGCATTGAGAAAGATGGTGGAGGATGAGGGTTATGTCTCTTTTAGTGTCCCTGATGATGTAGGTGGGCGCTTCTCCGTCCTGACCCCGGTGGGGCTTGTCCCCCTGGCCGCAGCAGGGATTAATATAGGTGAACTGCTGGAAGGTGCAGCAGATATGCGAAGTGCAATACTGGAAGATGCTGAAAACAATCCTGCATCAATTTATGCCAAAGCCCGTTATGCCATGTATCTCTCAGGAAAGCCAATAGAGGTGATGGTGAACTACGAACCTGGCCTGGCAAGCTTTTCAGAATGGTGGAAACAGCTCTTTGGTGAGAGCGAAGGGAAAAACGGCAAAGGCATATTCCCGGCAGCAGTCTCCAACACAACCGACCTGCACTCCATGGGGCAGTATATCCAGGATGGTATGCGGTCAATTTTTGAGACGGTCATTTCCGTTGAAATGGATCATAAGGAGCAATACATTCCATATGACACCGAAAACCTCGACGGGCTGAATTACCTCGCCGGAAGAAACCTGACAGAGGTAAACCGGATAGCTGAAGAGGCAACAAGGCTGGCACATATAGATGGTGGGGTGCCAAATATGAGGATCGTTGTTCCGGAACTTACACCATATTATATTGGCCAACTAATCTATATGTTTGAATTTGCCTGTGGGATAAGCGCTTATATGCTCGGCGTGAACCCTTTTGACCAGCCGGGTGTTGAAGCTTATAAGACAAATATGTTCAAAATGCTTGGGAAATAAAAGGCAAAAGGCAAAAGGAAAAAGTATGAAAAACAGCAGATTACCATTGATACAGGAGGCAGACCTTAAGGATAAGGTTGTATTGGTCAGGGTTGACCATAACGTGGTAAAGAAGGGGGAGATACATGACCCCTACCGTATAGATGCGACTATTGGTACGCTGTACCATATTGTGGCACGTGGCGGGAAGCTGATACTGATGACACATGTTGGCAGGCCGAAGGACAAAAAGACGGGGCGGATCGATATCTCAGACGACACCTCGGTGATGCCGATAGTGGAGTATCTTCAGAATAAGCTACACATACGGATAGCGGTGCCGGAGTTCCGACCGTTGAACGGTGAGGGTTATCCGGGCATTGAGACTTCGGTAAACCACTACATCCGTGACCTGAAGAACAACGTTTACGATGCGATCTACCTCCCCAACACCCGTTGGTTCAGTGGTGAGGAGGATAAGGGTGAGGAGTCCGAAAGGTTTGCCTGGCAGCTTGCAGGGCTGGCAGACGTGTTTGTCAATGACGCTTTTGGCTCGTGGCAGCCGCATGCATCAACCTACAATGTGACAAAACACCTTCCGTCCTATGCCGGATTCCTGATGCAGAAGGAGCTCGAGAACCTTGACCGCATCTGGAACCCGCAGAGCCCCTTCGTGGCCGTGGTGGCAGGGTCGAAGTTCGACACCAAGGTTGACTCGCTCTACGCCCTTGTCGACAAAGCCGATAAGCTGGTGCTGGGTGGTGTGATCTACAATGCATATCTGTGTGCAAAGTATGGCTTCTCCATCGCAGGTGTTGACAACGCTGATGTGGAGATGGCTGCAAAGTTTGTCGATTATCTGGCTACACATCCCGGAAAAGTTCTTGAGCTTCCCTTCATTGTAGAATCGGACTATCTGGGTGAGAAGAGCGAGGGGGGTTGGCGTGTGCACGATATCCGCAAACTTCAACAGGGAACAAAGTTGAACTACATACTTGATGTATCTGCTGAGTCTTTCAATCTGCCGGAGGTGCAGGAGGTGTTCCTCTCTGCGCACAGCATCTTCGTCAATGCAGTGATGGGCTTTACGCCCCACTTCAACGAGGGAACCATCGCCCTTGATGAGCTGATAGATCAGAACCGGGATTCCGTGAAACTCTATGGAGGTGGTGATACTATGCAGGAACTCAAAAGGCTGCTGCCCGGCCTCTACATCATGGCTCTCGACAACCCCAAATACTATATCTTCACCGGTGGAGGTGCGGTGCTGAAAGCCATCGAAGAGGGCAGCGTCAAAGGCCTTAAGCCTGTGGTGGCGCTCATGGAAAACAAGGGAAACAATGCCTGAGATGACTATCTGCCATAAATTGCAATATTCATTTGGATGATATTGTTTTATTTTTTTTACCTTTGCAATTGAATTACGGTCTCGTGGCCGAGTGGCTAGGCAGCGGTCTGCAAAACCGCGTACAGCGGTTCGAATCCGCTCGAGACCTCAAACTTGCTGATGGGAGCTGTCTCAAAATTGTTAAACAGGCTGAAAACCTGTTATCCGCACTGATTTGAGCCAGCTTTTTTTTATGATAATGGATCACAATAGTCAAACCTTTATCCTGGGACTTGAGCAGAACAACCGTGAGATGGTACGGTCGGTTCCCAAAAGTGACCTCCACTCACATGCAGGACTTGCTTTCAGGATTGAGGAGCTGGAAAAACGGGCTGGCATAAGCATCAGGCGCCCGCCGGCATTGATGCATTCTATGGCAGAGTTGAACAGATGGATACAACACAATCTGGCAGAACTCTTTGATGACAGGGAATGCTACGAGTTTGCAATAAGAGCCGATTTCAACGAAGCCCGGAATGACGGTGTAACACTTATTGAGATGAGTGTTGACGTATCATTCATCTCTTTATACAACAACAACCCTCTGGCTTTTTGCGAATCAGTGGTCAATATACATAAAGCCATAGCTCCGGACATAGCCTTCCATCCCGAACTGGGACTAGCCAGGGATATGAATCCTGAGGTTGCAATACCCCTGGCAATGGAGTGCCTGGAAACAGGTGTATTTAAATGCCTCGACCTGTATGGAACTGAGGATGCACAGGAACCTGAAACTTACCACGACCTCTACAGGTTTGCAAAACAGAGAGGCATCAAATGCAAAGTCCATACAGGTGAGTGGGGTGATGCTGAAAGCCTCCTCCATACTGTACGTATCCTTGAACCTGATGCCATACAGCATGGAATCGCTGCCGCAGAATCGGAAAAGGCTATGAAATGGCTCGCTCAAAACAATATCACACTTAACATCTGCCCTACAAGCAACATCAGGCTTGGCAGAGTGAAGGAGATGGCAGCTCATCCTATCAGGAGACTTTTTGATGCCGGAGTATCTGTGACGTTGAATTCCGATGACATCATGATTTTTGAACAAAATGTGAGCGATGAGTACCTGAACCTATACAATGCCGGCACGATGAATGCTGCTGACCTGAATGAGATCAGGATAAACGGGCTGAAGCAGTGAGTTGTAACATTTAAGTATCTTTGCATCCTGAAAAATTGTTAAGAACAAACAGAAAATAAACCCGGAATAAAAAAAATGAGAATACTCTTTTCAGTGATACTATCTACGCTTCCTTTCCTGCTTCTGGCGCAGGCTACTCCGGAAGATCTTACAACTGCAGATGCATCTTATCAGGTAAGGAAAAATGTTACAGACCTGGGCTTGTCAGGCGTTGAGGTTCATTACAGCTCTGTCACTTATAGTGTCAGGGATACAATAGTAAATGGTAAGGTATGGCATCAATTGTCGGCATCGGGTCATCAGCTGAGCAGGGATCCGGGCAAGCCGCAGGTGCCGGTATTTGGAGAGATGGTCATGGTTCCTGTGGGTGCGGGCTTTGAATGGGAGTACACATATACCGGCAAGAAGAGTGAGCATGGATATAATGTTTACCCGGCACTTGCACCTGCCACCGATCGTTACGGCGACCCGGAGCCGGAGTTTGCCATTGACAGTGTCGCATACAGCACAGATGCATTCTGGCCTGCCTCGCCGGTGACGGTGGCAGCGGTTCAGGAGCTCCGAGGGATGCAGATCGTTTGGTTCGACATTGCACCTTTAAGCTTCAACCCGGTTACCGGTGAGCTGATAACCTATGAAGACATTTCCCTTAAAGTTACCTTCTCCGGGGCAGAGAGTTTTATGGACTACTCCGCCCATACGTCTCATTTCCTGAACAATTTCCCGCTTATCTTCGTTAATGCCTCTTCCATTGCCCAGGAGATAGGGGAGTGGCTGTTGACAGAATCAGAAACACCACCCCCTGCACCCCCTGCAAACTACATTATCCTTGCAGATTCACTCTTTATTGATGCCACAAACAAACTTGCCGACTGGAAGAGGCAATTGGGCTTTACTGTTGAAGTTGTAGCCGGAACAGGCTGGACTTTCAACACCATGCAAAATGCTGTACATTCGCGTTACCATCAATGGACACCAAAGCCTGACTATCTGCTCATCGTTGGCGACCATGACCGGATGCCTGCACAGATGCTTTTGAATCCCGACTTTGAACTCTTTGGCACAGACCTGCACCTGGTCACTATGGGAGGTTCCAGTGATCATATCCCTGATATGGCAAAGGGCAGGATCTCTGTTGCCTCAGCAGCACAGGCAATGACTGTGGTCAACAAGATCATCAACTACGAAAAGAATCCTCCAATCGACTCCTCATTCTATAAAACCGGCCTCAACTGTGCCCAGTTTCAGGATGATGACTTCGACAGCCGGTGTGACAGACGTTTTATACACACCAGCGAAGAGATTCTCGACTATTTGACAGGAAAAGGGTATGATATCAAGCGTGTTTACTATGCTGACACCACCAACTCATACCCTCTTTTTTACAATCTGAACTACTACTCAAACGGGCAGAGCCTGCCCCCGGCACTCCTCTCGCCAACCTTCAACTGGCATGGAAATTCTTCCCACATAAATACCCATATCAACGATGGGGTCTTCTATGTAATTCACCGTGACCATGGTTATGCCGGAGGAACAGGCTGGCATGCTCCATATTATGTCTCAAGCCACATCAACTCGCTTAACAACGGCAACAAAACCCCGGTGGTGTTCAGCATAAACTGCCATACCGGAGAGTTTACCCTTCCAGAGTGTTTCGCAGAGAAGTTTCTGAGGCATCCCAACGGTGGTGCAGTGGGTGTTGTGGCTGCCTCATATTACAGTTACAGTGGCTGGAACGATGGCCTCAGTATCGGAATGTTTGATGCCATCTGGGCACAGCCCGGCCTTGTTCCTGCCTTTGGGTCAGGTGGCATCTATGCCCCGGTTATCACTCCTCACAATGATATCAGAAATATGGGCTATGTTGTGAACCATGGCCTGTTGCGTATGACACAGACCTGGAGTACCATGCTTAACCCTGCAAAGTATCAGTACCGTCTTTTCCACTATTTCGGCGACCCCTCAATGAGGATCAGAACCACTACCCCTTCCCAGATCACGGCAGCACATGCCGACAGCATGCTCTGTACATCCCCGCTCTTCAATATCACCAACGCTTCATATTCCAATGCTCTTGCCACACTATCAATGCCAGGAAGGCTGCTCGGGAAGACAACTTTAACAAACGGCTCCGGCGCGATCCCGGTGTCACCCTTCTCCTCGCCTTATCTGATTCTCACTATCAGCGGGCCGGAGAACATACCATATATTGATACTGTATGGATAATCCCTGAACCACTGGCTGTGGCTGTCAGCAAAGAAGATGTGAGGTGCCGGGGAAAAGCTGAAGGAGAAATCGTTCTGGATATCACCTGTGGCATCCAGCCATTCACAATCACCTGGCAGCACGGGCCAGCATCGGCAGTGCTGGAAAACCTGTCGGCAGGAACATACTACTTCACCGTCACCGATGCTACCAGCTACTCCTATTCCGACTCTGTGATCATTGATGAACCTTTGTTACCGCTTGATTTGAGTGGACAAGTCACCGATGTGCTCTGCTACTATGGATCTACCGGCTCAGTAACAGTTAGTGTCAACGGAGGAGTGCCTCCCTACCAATACAAATGGTCGAACGGAAGCCAGGCAACATCCTTAAACAATATCAAAGCCGGTGAGTATATAGTTTCCGTCACCGATCAGGTGGGTTGCGTCTCAACAGATACCTTTGTGGTGCATCAGCCGTTGCCGCTTCAGGTTGATGCCGACATAGAGCATGATGCCGCGAACAACTGTACAGGTGAAGCCACAGCATTGCCGGTAGGGGGAACACAACCCTACAGCTACCTGTGGAATGACTCCTCAGCACAGACAACACAAACAGCCACAGGCCTCTGTCCGGGCACCTTCAGAGTTTATGTCACCGATGTCAATGGTTGTATCACTGTAAGAAATGTCACTATCCTTAACCCCTCCGGCATTCAGGAGGCAGAAACAGAAAATATCCTGATATTCCCCAATCCGCTTGGCGGTTCGGACCTGTTTGTGAATATTCCGGAGACACTGAGCCGGCAATCACTGATGATCAGCCTCTTCAATCCTTTGGGACAGGAGATACGAAAAACAAAAGTTTCAGATGGAGATGGGGTGATAAGAATAGGAGACTTTCCGGCACAGCAGGGTATCTATATGCTGGTTATCACCGACCCGGCTAAAGGCAAAGTGATAACGAGAAAAATCCTGAGGTTGTAAAAGCTGTTCACTACTGAAAATCAGGAAGCAAAAACTATATTGATGATCCTTCCGGGAACCACTATCACCTTCCTGATCTCTTTTCCTGCCAGATATTTTGATGTTTGCTCATGAGCCCTTACGCCTGCCTCAATCTCTTCTGCAGGGGCATTTGCAGGGAATGACACCTTGAATCTGGTTTTTCCGTTGAATGATACCGGGTACTCTACACTATCCTCAATGAGCAGGGCGGGGTTGAATTCAGGAAACTGAGCTTGTGACACCGAACCCTTATGTTCAAAAATGCTCCAGAGCTCCTCAGTGATGTGGGGAGCGTATGGTGACAGCAGCACGGTGAGCGGTTCCAGGATTTCCCTCTTATGACATTTCAGGTCGCTGAGTTCATTTACGCATATCATGAAGGAACTTACTGCTGTGTTGAATGAGAAGCGTTCAATATCTTCCTGAACCTTCTTTATGGTTTTATGGAGAGTTATATGTTCAGATTGTGAGGGCTCCTCATCGGTGACGATCAGCTTGCCGTCCTTATCGAAGAAGAGCTTCCAGAATTTCCTGATGAACCTGTAAACGCCTTCAATGCCGTTTGTGTCCCACGGTTTATGCTGCTCCAGAGGCCCGAGAAACATCTCATACATCCTGAGGGTGTCAGCACCATATCTGTCGGCCAGATCATCAGGGTTAACAACATTATAGAAGCGTTTGGACATCTTCTCAATCTCATAGCCACAGATATATTCACCCTCTTCAAGGATGAATTGTGCATCGGCGAATTCCGGCCTCCACTGTTTGAAGCGTTCGATGTCGAGCCTGTCGTGGTCAACGAGACTCACATCCACGTGGAGTGGTGTAACCTGGTGCTGCTCTTTGAGGCCGGCAGAGACAAAAGTGTTGGTGCCGGTGATGCGGTATACCAGGCTCGACCTGCCCTGGATCATACCCTGGTTTATCAGTTTACGGAAGGGTTCATCCTTACAAACATACCCCAGGTCATACAGGAATTTGTTCCAGAACCTTGCGTAGATGAGGTGTCCGGTAGCGTGTTCCATACCACCGATATAGAGGTCCACATCCTGCCAGTAATTGTTTGCCTCTTTGCTGACGAGCTTTTCATTGTTCAGGGGGTCCATATACCTGAGGTAATAGGCGCTTGACCCGGCAAATCCAGGCATGGTGCTCAGCTCGAAAGGATGACCGTCAGCAGTATGCCAGTTCTCTGCACGGCCGAGCGGAGGGTCTCCCTGCTCTGTGGGCAGATAAGCGTCCACTTCCGGGAGCTCCAGTGGCAGATCTTCATCAGTGAGAGGGTAAGGCATACTATCCCTGTAATATATGGGGAACGGCTCGCCCCAGTAGCGCTGGCGGCTGAAGATCGCATCACGAAGCCTGTAGTTCACCTGCCTGTAACCTGTGCCCTCCTCCTCGAGCTTCCCGATCATAGTCTCAATAGCCTCAGGAACAGGTAGACCCGTGATGAAGTCCGAGTTTATCACCATTGCATCCTTGGAGTCGAAAGCTCCTTCAGAGATATCCCCTTCGATAACCTGGTTTATGGGCAGGCCAAAGTGTTTCGCAAAGGCGTAGTCTCTTGTGTCGTGTGCCGGAACAGCCATGATGGCTCCGGTTCCATAGCCCGCCAGCACATAGTCAGCAACCCATATTGGGATGGGCTCCCCGGTAAAAGGGTGGTCGGCGTAACTGCCTGTAAAAACGCCGGTAATCTTTTTCACTTCAGCCATCCTTTCCCTGTCGGTCCGGTTCACTGCCTCCTCCACATAAGCGTCAACCTCCTTCTGATGTGCAGGCTTCGTGAGGGTTTTCACAAGCTCACTCTCCGGGGCAAGTACCATGAAGGTACAACCGAAGATCGTGTCGGGGCGCGTGGTGAAGACGTCGAACGCAACGTTGCTCTCCTGCACTGTGAAGCGCATGACAGCACCTTCCGACCGCCCGATCCAGTTTCGCTGTATCTCTTTTGCTGATTCTGACCAGTCGAGTTTCTCAAGGCCGGCCAGCAGCCTGTGGGCGTATGCAGATATCCTCAGCGACCACTGCTTCATGCTCCTCCTTACCACCGGATGCCCCCCGCGCTCAGAAAAGCCATCCTTAACCTCATCGTTGGCCAGCACGGTTCCAAGGGCAGGGCACCAATTCACCATCGTGTCAGCAAGATAGGCAATACGGTAATCCATAAGTGCTGTTTGCTGTTCTTTCTCCGTCATTGCAGACCATTCATCTGCAGAGAAATCTCCTGCTCCGGCAGACCTGACGGCTGCAAGGCCGATACTACCCGACTCTTCAAATTGAGATATCAGTTCTTGAACCGGACGTGCCTTATCAGCGTCCTTATCATACCAGGCATTGAACATCTGCAGAAATGCCCATTGTGTCCATTTGTAGTAGAAAGGGTCGGATGTTCTCACCTCACGGTCCCAGTCGTATGCGAAGCCAAGCCTAACAAGCTGCTCCTTGTATTTTGCAATGTTCTCTTCTGTGGTGACAGCAGGATGCTGCCCGGTCTGTATCGCATACTGCTCCGCCGGCAACCCGAAAGCATCAAAGCCCATAGGATGCAATACGTTGAAACCCTTAAGCCACTTGTAGCGTGAATAGATATCGCTGGCTATGTACCCCAGAGGATGTCCCACATGTAGCCCCGCGCCCGATGGGTAAGGAAACATATCCAATACATAATACTTGGGCTTGCCGGAAACATTATCCGCCCTAAAGGTCTTCTCTTTCGCCCACCGTTCCTGCCACCGTTCCTCTATCTCTCTGAAATTGTAATCCATATCTCTTTGACCATAGGTCACTTTAACCATTGATAAAATGAAGCAGCGAAATTAGTGAAAATCATCGACTAATTAGAATCCTGATTTAACCCGGCGTAATCGTTTTTTGAGGTGCCAAATGACAAAGCTGTTTTTTTGGCATCCGGGTTTTTTCTCGCAGAGACGCAAAGGTTCATAAGTTCGCAAAGCAGCGAGTGCTAAAACACATTACTCACTACTCACTACTCACTACTCACTACTCACTACTCACTACTCACTACTCACTACACACTACTCACTAAGAATCACCTCTACCTCAGCATAAATGCAATTGCAACTCCGAGGTAGTTTCCGAGTGCGTACCCGATTATTCCGACAGCAAGGCCTGAAAGTACTATCTGGCGGTTTTCAGCACTCCAGCCATCATCGGCACAAACGGAGGGGAGAAGACCATTGCAACGGAAGTGATCATCATCGTATCTGCATCGATCCTGAAAATTTTCGATAGTATGATATGCAGCATAAGGGCGAAGTATGCCGCCATGGTTTACCTGTTTTTATCTTTCACTGAAAGAAGGTGCAACTCTGTAAGGCCAAGAATCTCGTTAATTCTTGGAATCTTGTCCGGCTCTATCCATTGAACCATGATAACCCCGGGAATGGCTCTCACCTTTCCGGCAATTTCTGTTATGTTGTACCTCTCGCTAAGGTTCATCATCAGGAGAAAATAGTCAATATTCTTAAGCTGAGGTACCAGAATGAAATCTTCGGATTTGTTGCCGATAAGGCAGAATGTGATAGAATACTCCTTGTTGTAGCAAGAGTAGAATGAGAATTTGCCGACCTCGCTTTTGGATCCGGCAGAGACGGACATGTCAGGCAATTTTGCAAGAGTGTACTTCAGCTCCTTATTCAGAAAGTGTACAATCCTGTAATCAGGCAAATGTGATACAATACCTGCAAGCCCGGTATCGGAGTATGAGTGTTTCTCCAGTTGATGTTTCTTTGACATTGATGGAGAGTTTATGTTTATCTGAGATGATCCTGCATATACTGCTCAATCTTCATGAACAGATGAATCCTGTCCGGCATGCTGATGTTGTGTTTGTGACCGGGATAGACAAAGTAGTCAACCAGTTTTTTCTTATCGATAGCTTTTTTAAGGTAAGCCAGGCTGTGCTGCTGCACCACAACATCATCAAGGTCACCATGGATGATCAGCAGTCTGTCTTCAAGATTTTCGACAGAGTTGAGCAGGCTTGTTGTCTGGTACCCCATCTGGTTTGATTCGGGGGTCTCCATATATCTCTCCCCGTACATCACCTCGTAATATTTCCAGTCGGTAACGGGCCCTCCGGCAACGCCGGCCTTAAAAACACCCGGATATCGCTGCATCATGTTTATGGTCATAAAGCCCCCATAGCTCCAGCCCTGTATGCCCATACGATCTTTATCGACATATGGCAGAGAGTGCAGGAACTTAACCCCCTGCATCTGATCCTCTGCTTCAATAACACCCAGTTTTCTGTGTATCACCTTTTCAAAGTCGAAACCTCTTTTGGCGCTACCTCTGTTATCAAGGGTAAAGACCACATAGCCCTGGTGCGCCATATATGTGAGGAACAGCCCTGCTCCGGCGAGCCAGCTGTCTGTGATGAGTTGTACGTGCGGCCCGCTGTAAAGGTAGAAGAAGACAGGATATTTCTTGCTCTCGTCAAAGTCGGGAGGGAGGATCATCCTGTAGTAGAGGGGAGTGCCATCTTCCGCTTCCAGTGTTCCAATTCTGATCTCCGCTGTTTTATAGTCGGCAAGCGGATTCTTGTTATCCAGAATAGTCTTTACCACCCTGCTTCTCTGGTCAAGGATGTCAATCTGTGAGACAATTGCAGTATGGTTGCTGTACTGGTCAATGAAGAACGTGCCATCAGCACTGGGAATTACCCTGTGAGTGCCTTTGGCGGTTGTCACCTTATCAATTTTGCCACGCCTGACATCAAGCCGGTACAGGTGCGACTCCAGCGGAGACTCCTGTGTGGAGTAGAAGTACAGGTTGTTGCCCGACTTGTCGAAGCCATCAACTTTGGTCACCATCCAGTCACCGGTAGTGAATCGCTTTGCGATATAGCCTTTGGTATCGTAAAGGTAGAGGTGATTGCTGCCGCTGCGCTGGCTCTGCCAGATAAAATGATCGGGTTTCCCCGGAAGGAAGAGAGGGCCGTTAAGAGGCTCCACATACCATGAGCTCTGCTCCTCGAAGAGAGTAGTTTCAAAAGCACCCGTGGAAGCATTGTATCGGTTCAGCTTCATATGCTTCTGCTCCCTGTTAAGGACTGCAATATAAATATGCTTCTCATCAGGGCTCCACGTTACGTTGGTCAGATACTGATCTGCCGGCTCGCCGGTCTTCAGAAAGAGTGTCTTCCCTGTAGCAGGATTGAAGACACCTACGGTAACCTCCTCGCTGGTCATACCTGCCATCGGATAACGGGTGTACTTCACTTCTGCTACACGTGGTTCAATGTCAACCCTGGGATACTGAGTGACCATACTCTCATCCTTGCGGTAGAAGGCAAGCAGATTTCCTTTAGGTGACCAGAAGATGCCGTTAGAAATTCCAAACTCGTTCCTGTGTACAGTTTTCCCGTTTACAATCCCGTCGCCCCCGTCGGTAGTTATCCTGATAACCTCATCCTTGTTCCTGATCATGTACAGGTCATCATCAATGGTGTAGGCTACAGAAAAGGTGTTGGGCTCTATCTCCTCGTTTTCAGCATCGTCGGGCAAGCCAAAGATACGGGTGACAGTTTTCGCCTTAAGGTTGTATCTTACCAGTATCTTGCCGTACATAAACCTGAATGACTCCGCATCTATCCATGTCACTGAAGGAAACCTCCTCATGATGCCGAAGCCTGCTGCTTCAAGAGCCTGGTTAAGGTCATCAAACTTGACCAGCACAGATTCATCTTTGTTGCCAGGTGTACTCACCATAAGGTCGTTATCTTTTACCCAGCAGTACTGGTTTGTCTCCCCGACCCACTGAAGGTATCTTACCTGTTCAGGATATAGACCGGGTGATGAAATATCCTGCAATTGCAATGTCTTCTGCGACAGGAGCAGGAACGGACTAATCACTAACAATAGAATTACGATAGCTTTTGATCTGTCTATTTTCATGGTTTTATTTGATTTAATTCTGATGTTCAGGTGCTATGAACAGCTTTTGCCATTGCAAGTATAAGCTGCGGATCCTTCTCGATGGCATTTCCCACCACGACTACATCGGCACCGGCTTCACATGCAGCCCTGCAATGGTCGGGTGTTTTTATGCCACCTCCGACGATGAGGGGGATACTGATATTTCTTTTGACAGCAGAGATCATTTCAGTGGTAACCGGGTTTGTGGCGCCGGAGCCGGCATCAAGGTAGATGACTTTCAGCCCCAGCATCTCACCTGCAAGTGCAGTGCATGCTGCCACATCAGGTTTGTTCCGGGGTATGGGATGGGAATTGGAGATGTAGAGTGCTGTAGTCATCGAACCGCTTTCGATGAGCATATACCCCGTTGGGATTATCTCAAGGCCACTCATTTTAAGAAGAGGAGCAGCCTCTACATGACGCCCTATAAGCATCTCTGCGTTTCTTCCCGAGATGAGCGATAAAAGTAGAATGCCGTCAGCCTTGTCAGTGATCTGCAGAGAGTTGCCCGGAAAGATCACCACAGGGATATCTGTCATGCTTTTCAGGTTCTCAACAAGCTCTTCCATCCTGTGGTCAACAACAAGGCTGCCCCCGGCAAAGATGAAATCAACCTCTGCCTCGTTGCATAGCGAAGCAAGCCCCGGAGTACCCGTGACGCAAAGCTTGTCAGGGTCTACAAGAACCGCAAAACGCTTCCTGCCCGCTCCCGCCATCTTCTCACTGATCTTCATTTCTGTATTGTTTTGCCTTGGCATTTCCGAATCTGCAATATTATCAAAATAATTTAACTTAACATGAAAGATTAAGCCGTTGCTTTCAGATATTCTCTATGATACAGTTATATATTCTGAAAAATCATTCAGCCAATAACCAAAATTCACTCTCTACGCACTACTCTCACCTCATTTCCCTATCTTTGTCCTTCATCATAATTTCACCAATCCTAAAGGTTATGATCCCATTTGTCTCATTATTACGGATAGCACTTTTGTTGTTCAGCTTTTTGATAACTGTTACATCAGTCACGGCGCAGCAGCCCGACACGCCGGAATCAGGAACCGGCACCACGGAGAAGATCAGCATCGATCAGTGGCTTATGTTGCCTGCACAGGCGCTAAATTTTCCGTTGTTTCATCAGGTTGAGAACATTAACGGCAAAACATTTTCTGATGCTGATTTGCTGAATTTCTGTGAGTACAACTTTGAAGGGCACTTTCCTGAGGAGGATGGTACGTTTGCCGCTGCCGGCGGAGGGAAGCTTACCTGGCAGGCTTTTACGGCAGATGCTGATGGCAGAGTGAACACCGTGGCTGTTTGTTCAGAGCCACAGGTGATTTACATGGCAACCTATATCCGGGCAGATCGTTGGCTGGCAGCAGATTTTGAAGTGAGGGGAGCGGTGCTGCTGAAGGCATGGCTTGACGGCGTGGAGTTAGGGACAAAGAGCAAGCCAGACACCGTTGAGGAGAAGCCGGGCAGGATCAGGAAGTCACTGAAGCTTGAGAGGGGCAACCACCTGCTGTTGCTGAAGGTGATTATCCCTGCCGACAAGGCTGTGAAGACTTGGATTTCAGCATCTCTGGAGCTGAAAGAGCCTTTTAAGGCCAAGGATGTTGTGATATCCCTGAGCCCTAAGAACCGTAAAAATATAAACCACATCCTTGACGGGCTGAAGATCTCCGGCATCTCTTTGTCGCCTGACGGCAACTATTACCTTATCCGGTACAGCCGTTCTCAACCGCCGGGTGATCAGTCGGAGAGCTGGGCAGAGATACGCAGCACGGAGAGCCGTCAGGTGGCAGCGAGCTATCGGCATTCCAGAGTGTCACAGTTACGCTGGCTCCCAAACAGCAACAGGCTCTCATACACTGTGTCTCAGAATCAGAAAACCACCCTGTTCATCCACGATATCGAGAAGGGCACTGTTGTTCCGGTGATCACCGATGTTGAGAAGTTTGCCGGATATGAGTGGTCGCCGGATGAGTCGTTCATTATCTACAGCATCCGTGAGGAGCCATCGGAGAAGGAGGGTGTCATTCGGCATGTCCGGGGTATGCCTGACCGGCAGCCGGGGTGGAGGAACCGCACCTTCCTCTGTAAGCATGACCTTGCTGCCGGTAAAACTGCCAGGCTCACCTGGGGCAACCTCTCCACCTCGTTGCAGGACATAAGCCCCGACGGGGAAAAGATTCTCTTCAGCCAGCACTACCCCGACTTCACGGAACGCCCCTACAGTAAACAGAACCTCTTCATCATGCACCTTGCAACAGGTACCCTTGACACCATCCTGTACGATAACCCTTGGAGTGTTTCCGCATCCTTCTCCCCTGACGGCAAACACCTGTTAGCAACCGGCGGCCCCGAAGCGTTCAACGGCGCAGGCCTCATTATCTCCGAAGACCTTATACCTCACAACTCCGACACACAGGTCTACCTCTATGAACTTGCCTCAGGAAATGTAAGATCCATAACCAGAGACTTCGACCCATCGGTAAGCTCAGCACACTGGCATCGTGCCGACAACAATATCTATATGGTGGTCGTGGAGGAGGACTTCCGCTATCTCTACCGGTATGACCTTAAGAGAAGACAATTTAACCGTGTGGAAACAGGACATGACTTTATCTCAACGGTGAACTTTGCCAACAAAGCTCTCATCGCCACCTTCGGTGCCAACAACACCAACAGTTATCCCTGCTGGTACAGGCTCGACCTGCGTCGTGACCGCATCACTCCGCTGGAGTGTACTGAGAGTGAAAACTACCGCCACGTGGAGTCCGGCGAGGTGAAGCAGTGGGACTTCACCGCTACCACCGGTGTGGAGATCAAAGGCAGGGTCTATTATCCTCCGGCGTTCGACCCGGAGAAGAAGTACCCGGTCATTGTTTATTACTATGGTGGCATCACCCCGGTAGGGCGAACCTTCGGAGGCAGATATCCGTTCAACCTCTGGACGGGGAACGACTACCTGGTGTATGTGCTGCAGCCCAGTGGCGCCATCGGGTTCGGACAGGAGTTCTCTGCTGCACATGTTAACAACTGGGGTTTCACCGTCGCTGATGAGATCATCGAAGGCACGAAGATGTTTCTGGATGCACACCCCTATGCCGACCGCAGCAAGGTGGGTTGTGCCGGCGCCTCCTACGGCGGGTTCATGACCATGCTCCTGCTCACACGTACCGACATCTTCGCCGCTGCCATGTCACACGCCGGCATAAGCTCCATCTCAAGCTACTGGGGCGAAGGATTCTGGGGTTACGCCTACTCAGCCGGCGCCAGCGCCTTCAGCTTCCCATGGAATAATAAAGAGCTCTATGTCGGGCAAAGTCCTCTCTTCCACGCCGATAAAATCAACACGCCCCTGCTCCTCATCACAGGCGACGAAGATACAAATGTGCCACCGGGAGAAAGTATCCAGATGTACACCGCCCTCAAACTCCTCGGACGACCCGTAGAACTGGTGCTCGTCAAAGGGGAAAACCACCATATTGTAACTTACAGCAAAAGGATACTCTGGCACAATACCATCATGGCATGGTGGGACAAACACCTCAAAGAGCAGCCGGAGTGGTGGGAGCAGGCAGGGAGATAAAGGCAAAGGTGAGTAGCTGCAATGAATTTTTATCCTTGCGCAGAAAATTTATTAGCAGGTGCCATCCCGCCAGTGGCGGGAGCAAAAGTTTGATGTTCTTTCAGCCTCCCAGGAACCTGAAGGCCTCATAGACCAGCAGTGCCGGCCAGACGATGGCTTTCAGAAAACCCAGCACCCCGAGCCAGAAAGTGGTGGCCTGCGAGATGAACCATACCGCAGCCCCGATAAACCCCAGACCATATACCGCTCCGGCAGGCCCGCTCTCATGATATTTCCGTGACATTACTCTTTCGTTTTTAATTAAACATTCTCAGCAGTTATCCCTCCTATTAAGGCGGTGAAGTTATTACCATATTTCTTTATGCATTTCGGACAGTAAGCATACCAGTAGAATATTTTTCCAGGTTTCAGATTCTTCCCCTTCAGCAGAGCAACAAAGTCCTTGTGCCACTTGCCGGCATCCTTGTAGGGGCCTTCATAAACCTTGCTGTAATACTCCCCTGACATAGCAACATTGTTAAGGCCTTCAACGCTCCGGTCAACAGCAATCAGGAGGTTCATCTTCCAGGCAGAGGTGTGTTCTGCAAGTACCATCCCATCAGGCATCGCAGCGCCGGCAGCCTCAATGGCCGGTACGAGCTTCCGCATCTTCCCTCCGAAATTCAGCGGCATGTGCAGAAAACAGTTCACCTTCGTTGCAACAAATGGCTTCTCTTCCCATTTGAAATCCTTGTCATCCCATTGCTCTGCCTCAAACGGGGGGCAACATTCATCAGTAACAGCTTCTTTTTCCATAGTTTCTGGTTTTTTGCGATTTGAGAATACAAGTTGTTATGTCAGATTCAGATAGAAAGAGCCAATGTTCAACCTGACAAAAACCAAGTTGAACAAAAGTAAACATTATTGATGCGCTCTGCAATTAAAAAAAAAATTTAGCTATCCCAGGATATCCTACCGGATGACCACTAATCTTTGAACCGCAGAGAACTTTTCCGCTGAGATCTGAAGGACATGCATTCCGGCGGAAACAGCTGACAGGTCAACCTCAATCACTGGATTGTCTGAGGCAGGAATCTCTTTGAGAAAAAGCAGCCGCCCATCAGTTGTTCTGATAGAGATATAAAGCGGACCATGATTCTGCTTTCCCGTTTCAATATATATCCTGTTGTCAGCAGGATTCGGGTAGATTGCCATCCCGGGATTCATATACTCCTCTGTTCCAACAATTATTGAGATCGTATCTGAGGGGGGTGAGCTACACCCTTTCAAGGTGACAATAACATGAAATGACCCGCTTATTGTTGGGGTAAATGCCTGACCATTCGCTCCGGGGATTTTTCCATTCTGGTCATGCCACTGGTTACCCAGGGCCGCCGAAGAGAGAAGCTGAGCGCCCAGCCTTGTTACCACAGGCTTGTCAGGAAGAGGATTAATTGTGATCAGCTTTGATGTGGTGTCGCTACTTCCTGATGCATTGGTTTTCCAGACATAGACAAACCCTGCCTGGGTAACATTCGAGAAGTCGGCAATGATATTGTTGGTGTTTAATCCACTGATGATAACTGCCCCCTGTGGAAGCTGCCAGTGAAAGGTTTCCGTGAGGCCATCATCAGCAACATACATATTTACAGAATCTGCGCCTTCACAGATCACACCGGTAGTGTGGATGGAATCGGTCTTTGGCGGAGGTATTGTGTCAAACCCGAAAGGCTGTGTATAGGTCCTGCCGTCATCATTAATAAGTACTGCCCTGACATAAGGTTCGAAGAAGCTGTTGTAAGAGAAGGTGTTGCCGGTGTTGATGACCCTGCTTGTACGTGTCCCCCCCGAGCCATCAACACCGCTTATCCATTCTATGGCTTTGTAGTTATGGCCATGAATATGTATGCTGCGGTTCGTCTTGTCAACGACGATGCTGTCAATCACCGGCACATGCTGGTTTCCGTTGCCAGCCGGCTCATAGGCAAACAGGAATGCACCCTCCTCCATACAGGTTTTTAGGTCATTGATATCCAGTGCCGGCATCAGCATGAAGTTGTAGTTTTTGTAAAGCTGGGAGTGTACATGCATATCGTCATTGGAATATCCCCATACCGGCCTGTGGGGCATCATCCGGTTCAGAAGTTCATCCCACAGAACCCTGTCATGGGGATGGCGGTCTCCCTGGTTGTAAACCTCCAGTCCGGCCAGGCCAGGAAAGGTGTCGAACAGGTCCCGGTACCATTCTGGCGAGTGCAACTGGTTCGGGGCATATACCGAGTCGATATCCCAATATCTTCCGGGATGGTATAATATTCCGAGGCCATTGACCAGTGCAATGCTGTCAAGAGCCGCCATAAAGTTTGAACCATCACCGGGAATGGCATTGATAAGTGAGCCGGTGTGGTGCGATGCCGACAGCTCGTTGCCCATCACCGCCAGCATGCCCAGAAGCTGTGGGTCACGGTCCTGGTAGCTGCTGTCAAGTAAGGAGAAGCCTGTCCATGGCCAGGTGATAAGGTTATGGTCAGTGATTGAGAGGATCTTATACCCAGCATTGTGATACAGGTCAACCACCTCATGAGGATGAAAGATGCCATCGCTGTAAGTGGTATGTGTGTGGAAGTTCGATCTGTAATGCTGGAAGGATTGCCAGTTCACATTGCGGTAAGGGTTGAGTGATAATGAACGGGGAACAGGTGTGCTTTCAGGCTGATGCATCATAACGACACCTGCATCTGTATCCTTTGCCATGCCTGACTGTGATTTCAACGGAACAGTTGAAGCAGTGGCAAAGATGAACAGTAACAGAGTGAGAAGCATTCCATATTTTCCTGAAGAATAAGATTTCATGGTTTCGGATACATTTTTACATCACACCCTGCGGCTATTTTTTTTCGTTCATATGAACCTTTTGGTTTGCTAATTTACAAATTCTTTTCCTGTAAAAGATCTTCCGTAGTTGTCAGTAGCGCGGATGATATACAACCCTTTTGAAAGTCTTATTTCCGGTTTGAAGGAGAAGGATGCGCAGGGTTGAGCACCAGGGAAAATATCAATAACGGCTCTTCCGGAGAGGTCATAAACCACCACACGGCTGAGCACTAATGGCCGGTTAAATTCAAGATGAAATTCTCCGTTCACATAGGAAGATCTGTATGTGTCATCATCATGAGAGCTCTCACACACCCTTTGTGTTGAGGGTTCGAGAAGGAGCTTCATGACCACGGGCAGATGGTCTGAGGCGTCATAGAGAGCCTGGATTATAAGAGGTGGCGCGCTTGTGTTAGTGCCGCTGTTTATTGAGAGGTTAAGGTGGTTCCCGTCGTTGCCGATGGCTTTGTATGTTCCGGGGATGTATGAATAGAACTGTGGGTTGTTTTTTATTTTTTTGTTGATGAGGATGAAGTCGAACCTGTCGTCGAGGCCGCCGCCGGCAGCGCAGCCGTTGGAGGTAGCCCGAGTTGACTGGGTATGTATTGCTGCAAAGGAGGGATTATCCTGCCAGGCACCGGGCATCTCAATGGGGTCATAAAACCGTTCCCCGGTGGTGTCAGTGGGTTCTGTAAGCTCTTTCCATGCCTGTTCTGCAGAGGTATACAGATTCAGGTCGCCGGTAAGTATCGCCGGGTAACCATTCCAGATAGCCGAACTGTCAATGATGAGCTTTGCCATAGATGCCCTCTCAGCCCTGTCGGCAACACTGTTTCCTGCCTTCAGATGGGTGCATACAACATAGAGGATCGCCGTATCCTGATGTAGAGACAGGTTCGGGTCATTGTGGTAAATCCTGTAAATGTTTATGTCGCGTATGTTTGTCGCAATGGCATGTTGAGAGTGAAGAACAAACTTGCGGGAATCATAAAAGAGAAAATTGGCAAGATCGCTGCTGCTGACGTTGGTAAGTACGGCAGGCTGATAGTAGTTCACACCGTGAACGTTCAGTACATTATTCAGAAAATGGCCGGGAGCAAAGGAGTTGGCGCCAAACTCGTTTACAGTAAGGATATCAGGCCTTATAAATGTGCTGATGATGCTCATGGCAGCAGCCTTGTCGTTGATGTTGTTGTTGGATTGGGTGCAGTATGTGGTAGTATTTCCGTAGTTCAGCAGGTTGTAATGCATTACCGTGATGGTGTCCTGACCGGTAAGGACGGCTCCTGTTATGAGAATAAGAAATATCGCAATATATCTGTGCATCACTCTTTCTCCAGTTTAAGATTTATCTCTTCAATATCCGCCATAAGTTGCGCTATCATCGCACTTTTTCTTTCCAGTTCAGCTTTTGATTTCTCAATCTTATCTTCAATCTCCATCTTCATCTCAACGGATTTGAGCTCCGGCGGCAACTTCTCCAGTCTTATCTGCCACTCTTCGAGGTTGTTCTTCTCGAAGACGATGGCTGCTTCAATTCTGCCTATCTCCTCCTCTTTCCTGATTATCACCTTCTGCATATTCATTCTCCAGACAGCCTGGTTCTTCTGCCATTCTTTTCGTTTTTCCTCAAAGTGTAATCTTTTTCGTTCGAAGAAGTGATCACAGGCCTGTCTGAACTCTTCCCAAAGACTCTCACACTCGTCGCGTGGTACCGGCCATGCACTCTTCCATCCGGCCTGCAACTCCTTGATCTTCTCAGTGGTCTCGTTCCACTCTGCCGACTCCTTCAATTGGTGAGCCATTTCTGCTATCTTCTCCCTTTTGGCGAGATTCTCCAGCCTGGTCTCGTCAAGCATGTTCAGGTGTTCATTTCTTCTGCTGAAGAACCTGTCGCAGGCATTCCTGAATCGCTCCCAGATCTCGTCTGATTTCTCTCTGGGCACGTGCCCTATACTTTTCCACTTCTCCTGCAGTGCGATGATCAGAGGTGTCGCCTCTCCGAAGTCATTATGTTCTGCGAGAGTCTCTGCCTCGATGCAGAGTGCTGTCTTGAGCTTCAGGTTCTCTTCACGTGATTTGTCAAGCTCATCATACAGCATCCTCTTCCGCTGGTAAACGGCATCCTGAGCTGCCCTGAACCTTTCCCACAGAGCATCACTCTTCTCCCGTGGTACCGGGCCGATACTCTTCCACTCCTCAAAAAATCTCTGCAACGCTTCTGTCGCCTCCTGCAGGTCTTCGGAATCTTTCAACGCTTCCGCCTTATCGCACAACTCCGTCTTGCGGTAGAGGTTGTCTATACGCTCCAGCTCCTGTGCCTGATAGTTGCGTTTACGGTTCTCAAAGAAGGTGTCACATGCAGCACGGAAACGCTGGTTGAGCAACTCTGCATCAGCATAAGGAACAGGGCCCGTCTGCCGCCACTCCTGCTGCATAGCCTTAAAACGCTCTGCAGCCTCACGCCATTCTGTACTTACTTTAAGCTTCTCAGCCTCCTTGCAAAGCCCTTCCTTTATCTTCCTGTTCTGCTCCAGCTCCTCCGGTTGATAACTCATCTCACAAAATTAACTAGATATTCATTATGTTCAGACCGCGTCGGGTTAAGGCCTTCGGCCAAACACCGCCGGGTCTCTCAACTCTCAGACTCTCAGACTCTCGACTCTCGACTCTCGACTACTTATGTACTTTCTTAATAAAGTCTTCCACCTCCGGCACTCCGCCCTGGTACACCAGATACCCGTTGTAGGGCTCCCTTTCGGTGATCTCATCATTCACCGGGGTGAGCATCATACGTTTCACCTCAGCGGGGTCGTTGGTTTGTGCCAGCACCCAGCTGAGCTTCGCCCATGCCACTTCCGGCAGCATGTTTCCGGCAGGGATGATTCCTTTTGCCATCATGTCACGGCCGGTATCATAGACAAACATATGGACATAACCCCAGATGGTTTGTAATGTCATATACATATGCACTCCTTTGGCGTGAGCTCTTTCTATTGCGGGGTAGAGTTCCTTGTTGACGTGGCCGAGCCCGGTGCCGACGATGACAACTCCTCTGTAACCATTCTCCACGAGGGCGTCCAGTGTGTCGGGTTTCATGCCGGGATAGTAGTAGAGCATGGTAACATCATCAGCGAAGTAAGGGTATATATTCACCTCCCTGTCTTTGCGTCTCTTGTTGTAGTGCTTATGTATTGGTGTTATCTCCTTTTTGCTTATCATGGCAACGGGGGTGTCGCCGATGGTTCTGAAAGTGGATCTGTAGGAGGAGTGCATTTTACGCACTCTTGTGCCTTTATGCAGCAGGCCATACTCGTCGGAAGTAGGGCCGAACATGCAGACGAGCACCTCTGCTATGTCGCTATGGCCTGCGGCTTTCATGGCGTGCTGGAGGTTGAGAGCGGCGTCGGAGCTGGGCCTGTCGGATGAGCGCTGTGAGCCTACAAGCACTATCGGCACAGGAAGATTCTGGCACATGAAGGTGAGCGCTGCCCCTGTGTGGTGCAGTGTGTCGGTGCCATGACCCACCACGATGCCGTCAATGCCGTTGGAGATCTCCTTGCCGATGGCGGTGGCAAGTGCTACATACTGCTTCGGCCCCATATTTTCGCTGAAGACGGCAAAGATCTTCTCTGTCTCCAGATTGCAGATGTCAGCAAGCTCGGGCACAGCACCGTAGAGCTCGCCAGGCGAGAAGGCAGGTATCACCGCGCCGGTACGGTAGTCCAGCCGTGAGGCAATGGTGCCGCCGGTACCAAAAAGCTTCACGCTGGGCAACCCCGGCGTGATCGGAAACTGCTTCTCGGGAATCTTGTAGTTCGCCTTCTTGTAACCCGTCTCCACCATGGAGGTGATCGTGCGGGTGTCTACACCAATGTTGTAGCCGGTGATGATCTTCATCACTATGTGTGTGTCATCGTCATTCTCCGATCTCGGAAGAATAGTTCCTTTGAAATTACCCCGGCTGGTCTCTACATCGGCCTGCCCCCATACGCGCACATTGAAACGCTTCAGCATCTCTAAGGCCTCGCCTTTATATCCCTGGAAAATATCTTCATTCATAGTTTTATCGTGATTTATTCATCAAAAAAAATATCAGTAAAAATTAAAGAGAGCCTCATCAGCCCACTTTAACAGCCAGCTCAGAGAGGTTCATATTCCCCAGAGCCACTGGACGAAGCTGTCCCATGATCCAGTTCCGCTTGTCCTCCTCCTTGTCAGACCTGCGCGTGGAGTCGAACTTTTCCGCCAGAAACGGTATCTTCGACTCGATATCTTCAGGCTTAACCCTTTTAAACTTCAGCTGGGTGAGTACACTTTCGAAGTCCATCTTAGGGTGCTGGTACCAGAGTGGCAGCATCTTGTCTGCAATTTCTACGTCAAGATTTTCATTTTTTATGAACCTGAATAGGTCGAAAAGCTTGTTATAGCTGAAGTCATCTGTTGTTTTGAGCCTTCCCTGGATTGACTTTAGGGTATGGCCGAAGAAGGTGCCTATGAGTTTAGGCGGGAAGCTGAGTTCCCTGATGATGCTTTCCATCACCGGGAAGAGGTTTTTGCTGAGGATGTAGGTATATGTATCTTCCGGTATCTCCCATTCTCTCATCTTGTTGAACCTGTCAACGATATCTTCGGGCAGCCTTTTCCCCAGCTCGGTGATATAGCTGTCGGCGAGAGGTATCGGAGGGGTATCAGTGTCGGGGTACATCCTGTCGGCGCCGGGCAGCACCCTTTCGAAGATCGTGGTACCATCTTCGAAGGACTTTCTGGTCTCCGGCGGTATTCCCTGGAACAGCATTTCTCCTCTTTCCTGGATGACGTCGAGAGCGGTTTCGATATCATCTTCGGGTCCCCAGAAGATTATCTGGGCGTCATTGTCTGAGGCTTCCACCATCTGAGCTAACCTGACGATATCATCATTGGCAAGCATGGGGTTGAGGTCTTCTGAGGTGACCATATTTGGCTTTTCGATGCAGGCGACGACCTTGAGGCGGTCGCTGAACTCGTCGGCGAGGCACTTG
>OBJA01000697.1_pt1 | contig 27470 bp, 24 predicted proteins | sample 1519751 | NCBI WGS metagenome assembly OBJA01 (sample SAMEA3881238, study PRJEB22517) | soil metagenome | biome: lake sediment; feature: soda lake sediment; material: sediment, water from around vicinity | place: India | collected 2013-12-23 | depth 3 m
CTGCTAATAGATTTTCTGCGCAAGCTTGAAAATTTATTGCATCTGCTCACTTTTGCCTTTTGCCTTGTTCAACCCCAACTTCCTTCCCTCCTCAAGCATGAACTCATAAGCAGCATCGTACTCATTTGGGATGATGCCGTCAAGGATTGCCTCTCTGATAGCTGTTTTTATCACTCCTACGGTCTTTGAGGGCTCCAGCCCGAAGGTCTGCATGATTATCTCACCCGTTATTGGTGGTTGCCAGTTCCTTAATTGGTCTTTCTCTTCAATCTCAATCAGCTTCTGTTCTACTATCTCAAAGTTCTTTCTGTAACGGCTCTTCTTGTACTCATTCTTTGAGGTAATATCAGCCTTGCAAAGCATCATGAGGTAGTCGATATCATCGCCGGCTTCGAAGAGCAACCTTCTTACGGCAGAATCTGTGACATGGCTTTCTACCAGGGCAATTGGTCTGAGGTGCAGCAGAACCATCTTCTGAACGAACTTAACGGGTTCATTGAGAGGTAACTTTAGCCGTTGGAAGATCTTGTAAACCATCTTTGCTCCAACATATTCATGCCCGTGAAAAGTCCAGCCTGATTTGCTGTCAAACTTCTTTGTGACCGGCTTGGCAATGTCGTGCAGCAGGGCAGACCACCTGAGCCAGAGATTGTCGCTTACGGTGGCGAGGTTATCGAGAACTTCAAGTGTGTGAAGGAAGTTATCCTTGTGCCCGATATTGTTGATCACCTCTACACCCTTCATCGCAGTAAGTTCAGGAAGAATGACAGGCAGGATTTCCAACTTGTCGGCGAGCAGGAAACCGTACGATGGCCGGGGAGTCATGATGATCTTGTTAAGCTCTTCTGCGACTCTTTCCATGGAGAGTATCTGCAGCCGGCCTTTACAGCTGGTGATCGCATCAAAGGTCTTGTCCTCAATATCGAAGCCGAGTTGCGACGCAAATCTTACAGCTCTGAGCATCCTGAGGGGATCATCGGAGAAGGTCAGTTCCGGGTCGAGAGGCGTTCTGATGATTCTGTCGTGGAGGTCCTGGATGCCGTTGAAAGGGTCGGAAAGCTCTCCGTAATTATCACGGTTCAGGCTTAAGCCCATCGCATTAATAGTGAAATCACGTCTGAGCTGGTCATCCTCAAGTGTACCCTCTTCAACAGCCGGCTTGCGGCTCTCTTTTCTGTACGACTCCTTCCTCGCCCCGACAAACTCGATCTCATAATCATCGTACCGCAGCATAGCCGTGCCGAAATTCTTAAAGATCGATACTTTGATTCGTCTCCCCGATAGCTCAGCAACCTTCTGTGCCAGAGCAATCCCGCTGCCAACGGTAACAACATCGATATCCTTGCCCGGGTTACCCAGCAAAAGATCCCTTACAAATCCTCCTATCACATAACTTCTTTGAGAAAGTGCTTCGGAAGCATCTGCTATCAGATGAAAGATGTTACGACTTATTGCTTCCTGAATATTCATTCCTGAGAGCTCCTTATTTCAATCTCTTATAATGGTAAACTCATTGTTGTTGCCAACCCTGATAATAGTAGAAGGCTTCATCTCTGTCACACCCTCCTGCCGGATGTTGATTATATGATCAACAGAATTCTTTATATACTTGCTTATCATGGAAAAGGTCAATGGGGCAGGACTGCCCGAGATGTTGGCGGAGGTGGATACTATCGGGTTGCCCAGATTGTTGATGATCAATTCGCAAAGTTCATTTCTCACAACCCTGATCCCGATAGAACCATCATCTGCTATCAGGTTCTCAGGCAGGTTTATTGCATCAGGATAGACCACTGTCAATGGCCTGTTAAAGGATTCGAAAAGATCAGCCACCACATCAGGTACACTTTTTACATATTTTGCAACTTCATCAAATGAGGAGACCAATATTATCAGGTTCTTCCGTTCCGCTCTCTGCTTTATTGAGAGCACTCTGTTAATTGCCTTTTTACTGGTTGCATCACAACCGATACCCCAGATGGTATCTGAAGGGTAAAGGATCGTTCCACCACTTTTGAGCACATCAACAGCTCTTTTAATCACATTTTCCCCAATCATACAAATTCTATTTTTGATATCAGTTTTGACGTATCTATAAGGTAGCTACACTTAAAATGGCCCTCCGGGCACGACTCTCTTCCGTGGATTCCACAAGGTCGGCATGAAAGGTTTTCCTCCACTTCAACAATAAAAGACCTTCCGGATAAAGGCCCGAAGCCAAATCCGGGTACCGTAGAGCAGTATATTGCAGTTACCGGAGCATCCACCGATGATGCAAGATGCAGCGGAGCTGAGTCGTTGGTGTAGTTCATCACGGCATCTTTCATTAATGCAGCTGTTTCAAGAAGAGATAGTTTCCCGGTAAGCACCTTTACTCCGGAACTGGATGTTTTGTTTCTGATATATTCTGCAAGTGCATTATCATTTCCGCTGCCAAGAATATAACATGCGAGATTATTTGGCAAATGGTCAATAAAATCAATCCACTTTTCTGCCGGATAAGCCTTGGTAAACCAGAGTGAGGCAGGAGCGATAGTTATGTAATTCCCTTTTTTATACTCTGAAGTTCTTTTATAGTCATCTTCAGCAGGATAAAGCTTCACAGGGAAACGGGTGTTCACGCCAAGGTGTCGCAGCAGCATCAGATTGCGGTCAATTTCATGTACGTCTTCGTTGCCGATCACATGTTTTGCCCGGTGTGTGAAGAATCGGGATAACGGGTTCTTGTCGAAACCGGATGTTTCTTTTGCACCTGAAAACAGAGTTATCGCCCCTGACGAGAAGAAACGCTGAACAGTTATCACATGGTCATATCGTCTCTTCCTGATATGCCTGATGATCCTGATCATGTTCAGGTATTTTTTATTGTGTTTGTTCCAGGTTATCACATCATTCAGGAATGGATGCTCATTGAAAAGCGAGGCGTTGCCACCCGAAACCAGCAGATCGGTTTTACATTCCGCGTAGTGGTGATGAATTGCTTCAAGCATTGGTGTGACAAGTATCACATCTCCGATTGAAGCAGTCTGGATAATCAGCACTTTCATGACTTTGCCAGGATTTCAGGATTATACAGCAACATCAAAATTCCTTAAAACATCATTAAGGGAGGTTTTTTTATCAGTGTCGCTGTTTCTCTTTCCGATGATAAGAGCACAGGGTACCTGATACTCCCCTGCGGGGTATTGTTTCTGATAGCTTCCGGGAATGACGACGCTCTGAGCAGGCACCCTCCCACGGTAGATGATCTCTTCACTGCCCGTTACATCGATAACCCTTGTCGAGCCTGTGATTACGACATTTGCTCCGATCACACATCCCGTCTCAACAATTGCTCCCTCCACGATTATTGATCGTGACCCGATGAAGCAGTCATCTTCAACAATTACCGGAGTAGCCTGAAGCGGTTCGAGCACACCTCCGATACCAACACCTCCACTGAGATGAACGTTCTTTCCAATCTGTGCACATGAGCCAACAGTAGCCCAGGTGTCCACCATTGTTCCACTGTCAACATATGCCCCGATATTTACGTAGGATGGCATCATGATCACCCCGGGCGCGATGTAAGCTCCGTGCCTCGCAACAGCATGAGGTACAACCCGGATACCAAGTTCCGGATAGCCCGACTTAAGGGGTATCTTGTCGTGAAACTCCAGAATACCTGCCGCTGAAGCAATCATCTCCCGCATCTGAAAATAGAGAACTATCGCCTTCTTGACCCACTCATTGACCTGCCAAATGCTTTCGTAGGGTTCTGCTACACGTATCCGCCCCTTATCAAGATCTTCGAGTACATCCTCTATGACCATTCTGTTGCTTTTGACATCCAGCAAAGACCGATCCTGCCATATCCGGTCTATTATTGATGATTCTGATTTCATAACAATTAAAACGTTCCTATTTTATGCTGCGAAGTTACGTTAATTTAAGCTATCCTGATAATATGTAATTTGCCGTATCTTTGAGCCAAATCATTTTTCAGCCATGAGCTACAGAAAAGAGAAGGATTTCCTCGGCAGTCATAATGTTCCTGAAGATGCTCTTTATGGTATCCATTCGGTGCGTGCTGCAGCCAATTTTCCCGATAACAGCCGTTTTAATTCAGAATGGTACAAAGCAACCGGAACTGTAAAAAAGGCATGTTATCAGACATGCATCTCCTTTATAACCGCGGGGCATAAAAGGTTTCCCGACTCGGCGTACCTCAAGGGAATGGTAAGTATCGAGGTGTTACGTGCCCTGGAAGCTGCTTCAGATGAGATTTCCGAAGGTAATCATTTTGAACATTTCATTGTGCCTGCGGTCAGCGGGGGTGCCGGTACAAGTATCAATATGAATGTTAATGAGATCATTGCGAACAGGGCCTTGCAATTGACAGGAAGGAAGCCGGGAGAGTATGATATGATTGATCCAATTGAGTATGCCAACATTTTTCAGAGCACGAATGATGTAATCCCCACAGCACTTAAGCTTGCGGCCATGCATGAGCTTGAGAAGCTGGAGCACTCGATCAACGGTTTGCGGTTTGTGATTGAGGAGAAGGAGAAGCAGTACCGTGATGTGATGCGTGTTGGTTATACACAGATGCAGGCAGCGGTGCCCTCATCCTACGGTTTGTTGTTCAGCAACTACTCGGATGCCCTTTCGCGCGACTGGTGGCGCATTTCCAAATGCTTCGAACGGATCAAGGTTGTGAACCTGGGTGGCAGCGCCATCGGCACCGGCATGGCAGTGCCCCGGTATTTCATTATGGAGGTCGTCCAGACACTCCGCAAGCTCACGGGGCTACCCGTCACCAGGAGTGAGAACATGAGCGACACGACAAGCAACCTCGATGCACTGGTGGAGGTACATGCAGTTATCAAAGCTCTGGCTGTGAATCTTGAGAAGATGGCATCAGACATAAGACTGCTTGCTTCAGACCTCACAGGGGCAGAAGTGAACATTCCTCAGAGGCAGGTCGGAAGTTCCGTCATGCCGGGGAAGGTGAACCCGGTAATTCCTGAGTATCTTATCAGCATAGCACACAGGGTTTATGCGAACGATCAGACTGTGACATCACTCTCAGCTCAGGGGTGCCTGGAGTTAAATCCATACCTGCCGATGATAGGGGATGCTCTGCTGAACTCACTGCAGCTTTTGCGAGGAGCCTGTGATACAGCCAGAGACAACCTGTTCTCCGGACTTACCGTCGAGGCAGGAAAGTCACACGGCCACCTGCTGCACAATGCTGCGATCACAACCGCGCTGGTGCCATCTGTCGGATATAACAAAGCATCAGAAATTGCAAAGCTCATGAAGAGCAAAGGGATGGATGTGCTGGAGGCTAATGCAGAGCTCGGTTTCATTGATGATGTTAAGATCAGAAAGCTGATTGCTCCCAGGGAGTTGCTGAAACTTGGTTTTTCACTTAAAGAGATTTAATCGCTATGGCAAAAGGGAAAGATACGAAACCGCACATCGGGATATTCGGTAGGAGAAATCACGGGAAAAGTTCTCTGATAAATGCTTTGGCAGGACAGGAGATAGCAATCGTTTCCGACTTTGCAGGAACTACAACAGATCCTGTAAAGAAGTCAATGGAGATACCAGGAATAGGTCCGGTAATACTGGTTGATACAGCCGGGATCGATGATACGGGTGAACTGGGGAAGAAGCGCGTGGCAGCTACTATGAGTGTGCTGAAGACTATTGACTTTGCCCTACTTGTTGTCACGGAAAACAGCTTCGGGGAGCCCGAAGAGAGGCTTGTGGAGCATTTCAGAAAGAGGGAGGTGCCATTCCTTTTGGTTCATAATAAGTCTGACCTGCATGAGCTGAGCGAGGATTTCCGGTTGAGTGTAAGTGGGATCACAGGTGTTGAACCACTGGACTTCAGCGCTAAGGAGCTCACAAACCTCGAGTTGCTCATCTCGATGATACGAAAGGGCATCCCTGAGTCTGCCTACCGGTCAAGATCGTTACTTGGAGATCTTCTTACTTATGGCGATGTTGTGCTGCTGATAACACCGATAGATATTGAAGCCCCGGAAGGGAGGATGATACTTCCCCAGATGCAGGCTATACGTGATATCCTCGATAACGATTGTATCGCTGTGGTTGTCAAGGAGCGCGAGGTGGACTCCTTCATCAGGAAGATGAACCCGCTGCCTAAGCTGGCAGTCACCGACAGCCAGGTGTTTCTGAAAGCAGATGCCAGTATCCCGAAGGAGATTCCACTCACAAGTTTCAGCATCATGCTTGCAAGGCACAAAGGGGATTTTGAGAATTATGTAAAGGGCACACCTGCCATTGGTAAACTCCAGGATGGCGACAGGGTGCTGATGCTTGAGTCATGTACACATCACGTTAGCTGTGATGATATTGGCAGGGTGAAGATTCCCCGCTGGCTCAGCAACTACACCGGGAAGAAGCTGGAGTACGAGGTGTTGACAGGCCTGTCGGAGTTGCCGCGCGACATCCGTGAGTATGCACTGGTAGTTCAGTGCGGCGGCTGTGTGCTTACCAGAAAACAGGTAGTGAGCCGCATCCGGCTGGCTGTAGAGGCGGGTGTTCCTGTAACCAATTACGGAATGGCAATCGCCTGGGTGCATGGAATCTTCCATCGCGCAGTAGCCCCCTTTGTAGCACTCGAAGATCACTCAGAAGAGTATTTATGATGTACTCAACAACTCAACAACTCAACAACTAAACAACTCAACAACTCAACAACTCAACAACTAAACCCTATTTAGCGTAGGCCACGGCTCTGGTTTCCCGTATCACGGTGATCTTGATCTGCCCGGGATAGGTCATCTCTTCCTGGATTTTTTTAGAGAGGTCCATGGAGATGCTTGCTGCCTCTTCATCCGAGACCTTTTCGGCGCCAACGATGACGCGCAGTTCACGACCTGCCTGAATAGCATAAGTTTTGACAACACCGGGGTGTTGCATGGCGATATCTTCAAGCTGCTTAAGCCTGTTGATATATGCTTCCACCACTTCGCGTCTTGCTCCTGGTCGCGCTCCGGATATGGCATCGCAAACCTGCACGATTGGTGCCAGAAGTGTGTTCATCTCAACCTCTTCGTGGTGTGATCCTATGGCATTGCAAACCTCAGGATGCTCTTTGAATTTTTCGGCCAGCTTCATGCCCAGCAATGCATGTGGCAGTTCCGGCTCATTGTCGGGCACCTTGCCAATGTCGTGGAGCAATCCGGCCCTTTTGGCAAGCTTCGGGTTTAATCCAAGCTCGGCTGCCATCGTTGCACATAGCCTTGCTACCTCAATGGAATGGTTAAGGAGATTCTGTCCGTATGATGACCTGTACTTCATCCTGCCGACCATCCTGATCAGCTCATGATGCATATTGTGTATGCCCAGGTCTATGGTGGCTCTTTTGCCCGCCTCTACGATCTCCAATTCAACCTGTTTTTTTGTTTTGGCTACCACCTCCTCGATCCTTGCGGGATGTATGCGCCCGTCGGAGACAAGCTTGTGGAGTGATAACCTGGCAATCTCCCGCCTGACAGGGTCGAAGCCGGATAAGATGATAGCCTCAGGTGTGTCATCAACAACGATCTCTATGCCGGTAGCCGCCTCAAGAGCACGTATGTTACGCCCTTCACGGCCTATAACACGCCCCTTGATCTCATCATTCTCAATGTTGAATACAGATACTGAATTTTCTATTGCATGCTCTGCTGCGGTACGCTGGATGGTCTCAATGACGATCTTCTTCGCCTCCCTGTTAGCAGTGAGTTTGGCCTCCTCGATAATATCTTTGACCTGCATTGACGCTTCTGACTTAGCCTCTCCCTTGAGAGCGTCAATAAGCTGATCCTTTGCTTCCTGGGCTGAAAGACCGGATATGGTCTCCAGCTGTATCACCTGTTGCTTGTGTGCCTTCTCCAGCTCTTGCTGCCGCTTATCCAGAATCTCTAACTGGTTGTTGAGATTCTCACGGATGACAGCCGTCTCCTTTTGCTTCTTCGATAACTCCTCCATCCGCTGATTTAGGGTGTTCTCCTTCTGCCTGATACGGGCCTCCTGCTGCTGTATCGCAAGATTGCGCTCGTTGACGTTCTTGTCATGCTCAGACTTTAATTGTAAAAACTTCTCCTTGGCCTGTAAAATCTTGTCTTTCTTAATCACCTCAGCCTCTGAATTGGCCTCCTTCAGAATCTGCTTGCTCTTTTTCAGTAATGTACTCCTCAAAAAGGTTGAAGTGAGAATGCCACCAACAGCCAACCCGGCGATCGCGGCAATAAGGATAAAAAGTAATTCCATAGTGTCCTCCATAAAAGTTTATGATGGAGCAGAAGATAAAAAAAATGCCCGCGGGTAATTCAGGGAGTCTTTGATAAACCCCATTTTAACATCTTAGAGGTGCCTGATTCATCTGGAGTCCACTGTCCGTAATAAATACGAAACCATGCATGCATGGGTGAGGCCTTCCATTAAAACCCTGAGCTTACCCCTAATTTTTATACTGTTGAGTTTATAAACTGTTATGAATTATCGCGGGCAAATATCTTTCAAAGAACTCTTGTTTCGCTGTTATTATCCGACAGTACCGTGTCAATCAATTTTATCTGTTGTTCAATAATTTCCGATGCCTCGTCTGTTACAATGTCGCTTTTTATCAGGTTTAGTGTCTGCTGCATACAAACCATCGCCAAAAGGTCCTGATTATCCTGGTATGCATAGTGTTCCGCGTAAAGTCTCAAAGCTTTGTTGATCCGCCTTGCTGTCTCCTCTATCTGTTCCTTCTCCTTTTCATTTGACTTTAAGCGATATTGCCTTCCGGCAATGTGTATTGTAATCGCGATCTCTTCCATTTATCGTCAACTCTGTCTGCCTTATTTATCCAATAATAACAAGCATTCATCTATCTCCCGCATCATCTCATTAATAATTTGCTTTGTTTTTATCTTTTCTTTGTTTGTATCAATAAACGCTTTATATGCCTCTTTTGTTTTGCCTCTGTTGTCAGTTTGCTCTGAAAACCTGTTTTGTTTGTTTATTATTTGTTTAAGCCTCTGATTCTCTTCTTCAAGTAGTCTGGTTTTATTTTTTAAATCCGAACACACCGCAATTATTCTGTTGGTCTTTTCTTCAAGCTCTTTAAGCTTTTCTGATAAATCTGTCATTCCAACAAATTAATAATGTTGATGAGACAAAGATAGTAAAATTTCAATGCCGGATTTTTTTTTGCCACATTTTTGGTTAATATTTTCCATTTTTCCGGATTTGTGTCATATATACCCTAAACAGTTGTTATGAATGAAGATTTCCTGGCCTATCTGTGGTTGTTTCGCTTATACTCAGGAGAGAAAATCCTTACAGATGGTCGAGCCTTAACCGTTGAGAACACTGGAGTGCTGAACCCCGATTCCGGCCCCGACTTCTCCGGTGCAAGAGTAAGAATTGATAACACTATGTGGGTCGGCAATGTAGAGATTCACATCAGATCATCGGATTGGTTTCTGCATGGACATCAGAATGACCGTGCATATGATACTGTAATTCTTCATGTAGTCTTTCAACATGACCGGGATGTGGTGTTGTCAGATAATACTCTGTTACCTGTATTTGCACTTGAGCATCGTATCGACCCCGGCCTTTATACCAGGTACCTGCAGTTTATGGCTTCAACGAGTGAAATTCCCTGCGCAACGTTGCTGAAGGGAAATCCTCTCCTGGTTTCTGAGCAATGGATAATAAGCCTCGGAGTGCAGAGAATGATACGTAAGGGGAATGAATTGAACTACCTGCTCTCAAGGCTGAAAAACGATTGGCAGGAGTTGTTGTATGTGAGCTTTTGCAGAGGATTTGGCAATAAGGTGAATGATGATGTGTTTGAGATTCTGGCACTAAGGACACCTTTTAAGCTTGTCAGAAAATACAGTTCTTCAGTAAGGTCAATTGAAGCACTGCTGTTCGGACAGGCCGGGCTGCTGCCCGAAGCTTCATCAGATATCAGGGATATATACATCTCAGAGTTGCAGGAGTTGTATGCACACATCAGCTATCAGCATGAGTTATGTGAACCTGTTGATGCACACCTCTGGCGCTTCATGAGAACCCGGCCTGCCAATTTCCCAACCGTCAGAATCTCACAACTGGCTGCTCTTCTGTCGGGGTTTTCAGAGATCAATCCACTGGTGCCCGGTGAGATGAAGTTGTGGATGGATAAAGCAACAAACATCAAAGTGTCTGAATATTGGAGATTACACTTCAACTTCGGGAAACTGTGCAAAAACCTGCCGGGGAGTATTGGACGGGAAAGCATGGAGCGCATCATCCTCAATGGTGTTATTCCTCCATTGTTGAGATATGGTGAAATATACAAAGACCATAGTTTTATCAGCGACATGATCGAACTGGCAAATGAGCTTACTCCCGAAGATAACAGGATAATCAGGAAATGGCATGCACTGGGTCTGGCAGCCTCTTCAGCCCTGGAAACCCAGGGATTAACCGAACTTTTTAATGAGTATTGCAGGCAGAAAAGATGCCTCGACTGCCGTTTCGGACATCATCTTCTGGCAAAAACCATTAGCTGATCCAATAAAGTATTGTCGATATCTCTGTTTATGTTTTGATATCTGAAAAAAAATATGCAGGTTTGTCACTCCAAATCAAGAACAGATGAAACGTATATTTATACTGCTTTTTCTTGTTGCTGTTTACTTCTCTGTTAACGGTCAGCAGCAGTTGATGCCGGGACCGGACACGGTTTTTGTCACAGAGGATTATCGCACCATCAGTGAACGGATCAATGACCGGTTCGAACCGGTTGTGAAGAAAATGGAAGGCTTTCTCTTTTACGACCCTTTCAAGGCAGCAAAAATGTATGATCCAGAGGTAAAAAACGATCAGGGTGACGTGGTGGCGGAGAATCATATTCCTTTGATCATTGTCTGGCTGATCTTTGGGGCGGTCTTTTTCACCTTCTTTATGAGGTTTATAAACATCAGAGGGTTTCGTCATTCTATTGCACTGATACGGGGCAGGTATGATAATCCGAACCATGCTGGTGAAGTTAGCCATTTTCAGGCTCTGGCGACGGCATTGTCGGGGACGGTAGGCCTGGGGAATATTGCCGGTGTTGCGGTTGCTATCGCTATCGGCGGGCCGGGTGCCACGATATGGATGATCATCGCCGGGTTTTTTGGCATGTCTTCCAAGTTTATAGAGTGTACACTCGGAGTCAAATACCGTAATATTGACCACAGGGGTGAGGTGTCCGGCGGGCCAATGTATTATCTCAGCAAAGGGCTGGCGAAAAAAGGAAAGTTTATGGGTGGCTTCGGGAAGGTGCTGGCAGTGCTCTTCGCATTCATGGTAATCGGCGGATCCTTTGGTGGCGGGAATATGTTCCAGGCTAACCAGGCATACTCCCAACTTAGCAACTTCGTACCTATGCTCGAGAACAACGGATTCTGGTTCGGGCTTCTGCTGGCCATTCTTACCGGTGCAGTGATTATAGGTGGAATAAAGAGTATAGCAAATGTCACCGATAAGCTGGTGCCCTTCATGGCTGTCCTCTATGTTGCCGTCGCTCTTATTGTAATTGTCATCAACTATTCCCATGTGCCGGGTGCATTTGTGGAAATATGGAATGGAGCATTCAACCCGGATGCGCTGAAAGGTGGATTGATAGGTGTCCTGATCATGGGCTTCCGTAGAGCAGCCTTCTCCAATGAAGCCGGCATCGGATCCGCTGCCATTGCTCACTCAGCCGTTAAAACAGAAGAACCTATCACTGAAGGACTGGTGTCTCTGCTTGAGCCATTTATAGATACAATCGTAATCTGTACCATGACAGCGCTCGTTATCGTAATTACCGGTGAACACCATGCGTTCGGTGGCGATATGTCAACAGCAGGCGGCGTGCAGCTAACTTCTGCTGCCTTTGAACATACAATCTCCTGGTTCCCATACCTCCTTACAATTGCTGTCTTCCTGTTCGCCTTCTCAACAATGATATCCTGGTCATACTACGGCCTCAAAGGCTTCGACTACCTGTTCGGTGGTTTCAGCAAAAAACTGTTTGGGTCAAGAAAAGTTGCAAAATATACCTATCAGCTCATCTTCCTCGGATTTATTATTATCGGTTGTTCATCTACAATGGGTGCAGTCATCGACTTCTCCGACATGATGATCTTTGCTATGGCATTCCCAAATATTATCGGTCTGATAATCCTTGCACCTGAGGTGAGAAGAGATCTTAAAAGCTACTTCAGAAGAGTCAGGTCAGGAGAGATAGAAAGATACTGGTAAATTCGTCCGTTTTAGCACTCCCTGTGCATATATACCTGTGCTAACCTTCAGGATATTTTCCGGTTTTACCGCGGGAGTGGCCTGAAATGTATAAAGACATTTCACAATGGAGCAATGGAAAGATCTGCTGGCCTTCAACCGTTCGGAAAGGCGTGGAATATGGTTGCTGATGATCCTGATAATAACCGGCACGGCTGCAAATCAGGTCTTGAAGCGCAGTAAGAGTGATGCCGGCCTGGTCAGGGTTTCGGTGATCTTTGAGGAGACGTTGCCTTTGGTTGAAGGTAGAGAAAGAGAATACAGGTCATGGGACAAATCAGCGAAACCCACAAAGGTTAAAAGGGATTCGCTCTTCTATTTTGATCCAAACACGCTTACGGCAGAGTTGTGGCAGAAGCTGGGCCTTTCGGAGAAGCAGGCTGCGGTGATAACAAGATATACATCCGGAGGCGGCAGGTTCAGACAGAAAGAGGATCTCCGGAAGAGCTTCGTGATCTCAGATAGCTTCTACGCGAAAGTGGAACCATGGATAAGGATAGCTCCGCAAACCAATACGGAAAGAGATCACAAAGAGTATGTTCAGCAAGGCGCTGACAGGAACTCAATCTGTATCAACCGGGCAGATACAACTGAGTTGAAAAGATTAAGGGGAGTTGGCTCAGTGCTGGCATCCAGGATAGTGAGCTACAGAAGCTCTATTGGCGGGTTCTACTCGGTTGATCAGCTTACAGAAGTATACGGCCTGACGGAAGAAGTGATTGCAAGTAACTTAAGCAGACTAACTATCGACAACAACAATATCCGGACTATCGCTATAAACGAAGCATCAGAAAAGACTCTTGAAAGCCATCCCTATATTTCAAAAAGACTTGCTTATGTGCTGGTAACAATGAGGGAGGAGTCACCACTGCGAGGTGATGAGGACCTGTTGAAAAGGTTGCCTCCCGGCATAAAACTGCCGAATAACCTGTTGCCTTACCTGACATATTGATTGATTTGATAAATTTGCCACCTTTCAGTGTTAAGGTTAGATAAAAATTGCACATGGTATGGAAAGTTCTCGAAGGATGAAAAGGTTTCCCAGAGTATTCTGGGTTGCCAACTTCATGGAGTTACTGGAGCGTTGGGCATATTACGGGGTGTTTGCTCTGCTGTCAGTTTATCTTACAGACCCGAAGTCCACCGGAGGTCTTGGATTTACCAGCAGCCAGAGTGGTGCTCTTATGGCGGTTGTGACTTTTACTATCTACTTCTTCCCGATGTTTGCCGGTGCAATTGCTGATAAGCTGGGATACAGGAAAATCCTGATGGTTGCGTTCTCAATCCTCGCAACCGGATACTACCTGATGGGTATGTCTTCATCATACCATGGAATTTTCTTCGCATTTCTCTTTGTCGGACTTGGAGCTGCACTTTTCAAACCTGTAATCGCAGGTACAATATCGAAGGCTACAGATTCCACAAACGACACTGTCGGATTTGGGATATTCTACATGGTTGTAAATATTGGTGGGTTTATCGGTCCATTTGTGGCATCCAAACTGAGGGATGTTGAGTGGCAGTATATCTTCATCATGTCAGCAGCGATAATTGCTGTCAATCTCATTCCGGTGCTGCTGTTCTACCGTGAACCCGGCAGAAAGCAACTGAAGGATGGTGTGGCTGTCGGAAGCAGGATTCAGGAAATGTTCCGGAACTTTATAATGGTTCTGTCGGATTATAAATTCCTGGTTTTCGTGCTCATCATGTCCGGCTTCTGGGTGATGTATATGCAGATATTTTTCACCCTTCCTGTTTATATCACACAATGGGTTGACACTACGGTGATCTTCAACTCATCAGAATGGATCGCATGGGCAATAGGTTCGACAAAAGATGGCCCCGGCATAATCAGGCCAGAGATGCTTCAGAATCTTGGAGCAGCCAGCATAGTCTGTTTTCAGGTGCTTATGTCAAACCTCGTTAAAGGTATTGCACCGATACGTTCAATTACCATGGGAATCTTCATCTCTGCCATTGCGATGGCAGCGATGAGTTTAGGCATGAATGGCTGGATAATAGTAACGGCAATCTTTTTCTTTGCGATGGGTGAGATGGTGAGTTCACCCCGTACACAGGAGTACGCAGGCCGTATAGCCCCTGTTGACAAGGTGGGGATATATATGGGGTATAGTTTCCTGCCTGTGGCTTTTGGCAATCTGATAGGAGGGTTTCTTTACGGAAGGCTCTACAGCAGCATGTCAGACCTCTACACCTTAATCATCAAAGAGCTCACAGTGCGCGGGGTGCCTGATGCAGCACTCCTTGCCGGCAAGGATAAGCAGGATATTTTTGATGCAGGGATGCTTCACCTTAACATGACTGCCATGGAGATGAAGAGTTATCTTTTCCAGACTTACGAGCCGTTCAGGATTTGGTGGGCATTCGGAGCAATAGGCATCGGAACGGTTATTCTGTTTCTGATCTACAACAAATTTGTTGTTCCGGGGAAATGACTCTCGCCTCTCGCCTCTCAGCAGCCTCCTTCCGCCGGAACCGGAACCTTAATCTCCAAAGGTTCCTCCGGGGTTATATCGAACGCCTTGAAATAACGGTTGTAGTTGTACCTAACCTTCTCTTCACTGTAGAATAGCATCGGGGAGCTGCCGGATTCCTCCTGAAGTCTTTTGAGATGTGCATAGTTGCTGTTCACGGCCTTTGCATCCAGCCCTGTCATCTGAAGAAGGAGAGCAACCATCTGTGACTCGCGCTCTGTTGAACCATAGAGCAGCACAGGACTTTTTCTGATTTTCCTGATGTTTCGCTTATTGAGGATCTCCGCTGCAGGAATATTGAGCGCCCCTTCAATGTGGCCCGCTTCAAACTCCTCTTTGCTCCGTATGTCAAGAACAACGGGATCATCTCCGGAAGCAATGCTCCGGAGAAACTCAAAAGGAGAGACACCATGATCCTCTGCCGCTGCTTCAGCAGCTCTCTGTGCCGGAATGGCATAGTCTGATGGCCAGAAGCGGTATAGCAGTGTGCTTGCTATCAGAAATGCAAGCATGATCAACAAACCAAGTCGTAACGGATTCATATCTTTCTCATATTTCATTTTAACAACAATTCGTTTTTAATCCTGAATTATCAGCAGCCTCCTGTTGAAGGTATTGCCGGTGCTACAGGAGGAGTCCTCTTAACTCCTGTTCCCGGAGATATGAAAGCCGGCACATCCTCATCCTGAAAAAGTGCGGCAGCCCTCTTCCGGAATCTGTATTTGCTGATCTCATCGAAGGCTGTCAAACCCTCAGGTGCTTCATTGTCGTAGAAGATTGTCTCAACAAAGTTGTTCAGCCCACCCTCAAGGACTCTCAGATGGTCATAGCCTCTTCTTTTCAAAATCACGAGTGCCCTGGATGCCTCAATACCCCCGGTAGATATAAGCACGCTCTTTTTCTCTGTTTCCTTCAGAAGGTCGGCATTGCTTTTCAGCAGAAGCCGGTCAACCTGGATATTTACTGAACCAGGCAACCGGAAGCTGTTGAAAGATGCAGCATCCCTGACATCAATTATGTTCAGCAACTTCGGGTTGTTGATGAGCATATATGCAAGCTCATCGGCATTCATGGTTTTTGAATCATCAAGGAGCGTTGCCAGCACTCGCTTCTCATTAGTGTCGAACAGGCTTTTCGCTTTCTGCTGAGGCAGGTAGAAAATAATTATTCCGATCAGTATCGCAATTAAAACTTCTGCCCCCATTCTGGTGTAGCGCACATTTGTTGGTGCCGGCCCTTTATTGCTTCGTCTCTCAAAATACTCTGCCATGATGAAGGCAACCATGGCCATGATGATCATGAGCAGCACCATCAGGTGTTTTGAGAGGCCAAGTGTATCTGACAGGAGCTCCCTGTCGAAGTAATAACCGGTAAATAACTTGCTGAAGGCAGGGTCAAATGCTCCGAATATGAATATTCCTATAAAGATACCGGCGATGAATACCATTCCGTCGATCTTGCCGATCACTGCTGCGGTGATGCTTGTGCCGGGGCAGAAGCCACCCATGATAAATCCGAAGCCCATGATCACACCTCCGACGACGGCGCTCAGGAGGAAGTTGGAATTAACAAAGATGATGTTGAGGTCTATGATGCCAAGGTATCCCAGGATCACCAGTCCGGCCATGGCAGTGATGCCTGCAGTGAAGAATACTTTCAGCACAACCATGTCGTATCCGTAGAAGACGCCGGCAAGTTTTCTGGAAGAGGAGAAGCCCGACTGTTCGAGCACAAGTCCGAAGAAGAGCCCGATCAGAAAGATGATCAGGAGATACCAGCCCTGATCAATGATGCCCAATGGAAATAGTGGAGTCATAATATGTTGTCTTTAATCATTATATCCATAAACGTCTGAAGAGAGCGGCAATCAGGAAACCTGTTCCGAAGATGGCCATCATGGTTATTATACCTGATGTTGCCAGCACCGCCATGCCGCTGAGCGCTGCGCCGCTGGTGCAGCCTCTGCCAAGCTGCGCTCCGATGCCAAACATGATTCCGCCGGCGAGGGCAAAAATCAATCGTGTGGCAGGTTTTATTCGCGGGCCACGTTCAACCCTGAACTTCAGCCTTCCCGCAGATGCCCCGGAGATAAATCCGCCGGCAACAACCCCAAGGAACATCACCACAATCCAACTGCGGAACATCCCCCCCTCAACGGCAGCGAAGAATGGCCTACCTTCTGTAAATGATGGAGCTGCCTTCTGAGTGATCGACACAAGGATATTCTTGAATGCCCCGCTGGCCCCAAGTCCATGGCCACCCGCAATAAAGGCTGCCAGAAGAACCAGCCCCAGCAGAAAACCACCAAGGTATGGGTTTATGTAATACTGTTTATTGCTATCTGTCATGATGATGTTGTGTTTCAATGTGATTCATTATGCTTGTTATATTCTCAGCAGCCACCCTGTCCCTTAATCTCGATGAGTACCGGCGGTGGTTCGGTCTCACCTGGCCTGCTGTGCTTGTCCAGCAATGGGTAGTCGATCGCCTTGTCCGGTTCGTATGGGTTTCGGATGCCACTCTCACGGTGCAGGTTGTACATGAAGCTGTTGGTGCCGAACTCCATCGAGAAGACTTCATAGCCCAGCAGTCTCATATATGCAGTTGCAGACGCACTCATGTTGCCCTGGTGACAGTATATAACAACAGGCCTGTCTGGGGGTACTGTCAGAAGATCCTCTGCCCTGGCAAGCGACTTTTTCGGATTGTACTGATAGGCACCGGGGATATGGCCGATCTCATACTCCTGGAGAGGCCAGTAGTTGATGATGTAGAAACTGTCTGCTTTTTCAAACAGCTCGCTTGCAGAGATCCTGTAGTTCCTGATGTCGTTTTTCAGCAGCTCTTCAACACGCTCCCGGATAAGTGAGTAGCCATCGCTGTGATTGGTGTTGATGACAGGATAAGAGTATTCATTCTTCTCAGGCGGTGGTGCTGTGGAGAGTCTGTCCTCATATTTAGAGGAGAGCCTGCTGCGGATGATATCATCTGAATACCTCCTGTGCCATGCCATGCCCAGCCTGAGGCCATATACATTGTCATATCCAAGGATACGCAATAGTGTTGTTGCAAAAAATGCATCCTGGCCGTCAGCAGAGATAAGAACTATCGTGTCAAAAGAAGCGGGGTCAATCACGTTCTCAAAGTAGCTCAGGAGCTCTTCTGCCGGAATGTTGACAGTGCCGGGCAGATGCCCTTCTTCATATTCAGATACCGGCCTCAGGTCAATGAGATGTAAACCGTTGCCGTTGTAGTTTATGATCTTGTCTATGGGAATTGCCCCTGGAGCTTCCTGCTTATTGACAAAGTCTTCATTCTGCTCTATATGTGCGATCATCAGAAGAAAACCATCATTTCTTACTTCCTGGTCGCCCGTGCCAGATCTGCATCCGGCAAACAGGAGTGGAATAATCAGAAAAAGAAAAGCTTTATTAATTCTCATTGTACTAATGTTTTGTTTTGCTACTCATCATTTTGTTCAGGCCTACCGGAATCAGCTGCGTCTGTATGCTCATCCTCTTCAAGCTCTTCAAACCCTGTGATCATTGCCTTCAGATTTGATGTTGGAGTATGACCGGTAGTTATCAGGTAAAGATGAGCAATGACGAAAGCCACCAACAGGAATGCACCAAGTGTATGAAGCACTGCAATATGTTCAAGGTTTAGAAATTCAAGAGATTCAATACTCCCCTTTACCGGATATCTGTAAAAGAGATAGAGTAAGCCCGTGATGACCATAAGAGGGATCATGAATACCTTTAAAGACAAATATACCAGGCGTTGCAAAGGATTAAGCTTGCTCAGAATGGTTTTTCGGGTTGGGTGGGGAGCGTTTTTGAAGATTCCTGTGATATAGTAATTGATTTGTGCTTTAAGGTTTTTTGTGGTCGGAATGTACTGTTTCCATTCATCGGTAGTAAAGTGCCAGAAGATGGCAAAGATTATCAGGATTATAAGACAGATTGCTGCAACATTATGATATCTGACGGCATTTTCAAAGCCAATGGCTTCGTATGAACTGTGGATCTCAAAGCCTGTAAATATCAGGATGAAAATCAGCAGGGCCTGTGTCCAGTGCCAGATCCTTTCGAACAGCCGGTAGATATATACTCTTTTATGTGCCATGGTTTTTCAATTATCAATTATCAATTGTTGTGAGTTGAACATTATACTCTGGTGATTTTTTGGGTGAATTTTTTTCGGCTGATAAATCTCAGGGCAGCGTGAGAGAATACGCCGATAAGTGACAGTATGATGATTATTTTTCCGAAAGTGTCAACGTACTTGTTTCTGTCCCGGCCTGGCATGTAAAAGTCAGTAAGTCCTGCCAGTCTGCTGTTTTCTCTTGTATGACAATCTTTGCAGCTCAGAGCATCAACAGCCGGAGAAACCATATGGCTAACGGGCAGGTACATTTCCGTGTTTACAAAGCCATATTTGCCGCTGTATGGTAGATCCAGATACTCCATTCCGGCTTTTATTGCTGCATCCCAGTTGTAGTCAACCCAGAGTGCCCCTTTGCCTGTTTCCGGATCCCACAGTTTTGCCTGGAGAATAGTGTTGTGTTCCAGGTCGTAGGGTTGTGCGCCACGGTGTACCTTAACAGGAATGATTCTGGACTTTTTGTCACGGTAGTTGCCGAACAGAGTGTTGATCTTAACCGGGGTGTCAATAATCGGGTCAGTAAGAAGATGATGATCAGCCGTGCCGTTGAACCACGCATATTCAGGAACAGCATTTTTTTGCCATGTGAATGAGCCTTTATCTGTGAGATAAACCTCTTCTCCTGCTTCATTGATAATTGAGATTCCTTTCCCTTCTTCGAGTTGTGTAGTGGCCGTTGACCAGTCCCAGCTCATCTTGGTAGGGTTTACTTTTGCATAAGTGGGAATGTGACAGGTTTTGCAGGATACTTTGAGGGTGTGTTCGTTTGTCAGATCATCCTTATGCGGGAAGTGGGTGTGGCAATCCTCACACTGTGCACGGCGCTGGTTTGTGGATGAGAGTCCGTAATATCTGCCGGCCATGACGTGATTGACAGTCTTATGGCAATCTGTGCACTCCAGGTTCATTCCATCAATACCCATGTGCACGTCAACATCTTTTCCTGAAACAAGAATGGCTGCCTCCAGATCTCCATGTTTCACATTATTACCCCCTGCACTGTAGAAGTGGCAGGTTGCACAATTGGCTTTTGTGGGGGAGGCCAGGTTTGCAAATACCTTTTGGTAATCAATACCATCAACAGGGTAGCCTGCCTGGCCGCGAGCCTTCTCATAGGTGTTGGAGTTGTCGTGGCAAACCATGCAATCGATATTTGCCGGGTCGGTAAAGTCGTAGTGCTTGTCGGCATAGCCGAAACCGGCATGACATCGGTTACAGGTAAGTTCACTGCCGGCAATGCCGGTGCAGAAATTGTTGAGGGCATTTCTCTTACCATAATATATCACTCCACGCCCTTCAACATACTCCTCCTTCTCCCAGGTGAAGTGGTGGCTCTTCAGGAGTTCATGACCACGCTCTTCATGACATCTCAGGCAGGCAGCCGTAATCTCATGAGCATTTGCAAACGGCCCATTGAGTTCATCAAACCTGGTGTGGTCAATAATCCTGTGCTGTTTTTCCGAATACTGCTCTTTAAGCTCCGGCAGATTGTTGTACCCCGGCAGGTTCTGTATGTCATAGATCAGTATCCCCAGCAGCGCTACCGGTACCAGAACAAGGAATGTCAATTGTATCAGATGTTTCATGCCTTAAGTGATATATATAATTATACAGATACGTAATTCTGAACAAATGTATGAATTGTTAAGAAAAACAAAAATAAAAATATCCGATAAAATTTTTCAGGAAAAATTAATGCTGTATCAATAGAAGGAAATCACTCTACAACATTTTTAACCAATAGTTAAGAGAGACTAACCGCCATGCAAGCAGGCTGTTGTTTTTGCCATTCAGGTAGCTCTGGATTACCTTTTGTGCTTTTTGGTTGTCAATGAAAGGGTGGTGGCTGAAGTCGATGTTTAGAAGGCTTTTCAGAGGTCCACGCAGCCACTTGTTTTCTCCCGGGGTAACAAATCCTTTTTTGTCCTGGCGGTTTTTGATGGGGTCAGGGAGGATTCCGTCAAGAGCGTTACGAAGAATCTTTTTCGTTTCCCCCTCTTTGATCTTCTCGTGGTTTCCGAGGCGGAAGCAGAATTCCACCAGCCGGTGATCCAGGAACGGGACTCTTGATTCGATGCTGTATGCCATTGAGTTCCGGTCTTCATAATGCAGCAGGGTAGGGAGGCTTGTTGTGAAAACCTGATGATAGAGATAATGGTCGAAGTTGTTATTGGTTACTGCACCATTTATAGAGAAAGGTATCTGTTGGCCGTTAATAGCCATAACCTGCTCATGTTTGTTTTTAAAGGCAAATTCGAAGAATTTCTGCTCTCCGGCAGTACTTGCTATGATGCTTTTCAACATCAGATAGGTGAATTGTGACGGGCTTAGTTTATGCCTTTTCTGATGCCAGTAGAGAGCTTTGGCTGCTTTGACAAACTGCAGTTTCGACAATTTCTGTCCAATAAGCCTGTCGAAAGCATGCATATATCCAGCAAGGTACTCATCGGCACCCTGACCATCGAGAAGCACCTTGACATTTTGCTGTGACGCTAGTTTCATCACAAAATATTGTGATATATACGATGAACCTGATAAAGGTACTTCACTGTAATAATGTGTTTTTTCAAAAGCATCCAATAGTTGTTCATCGACCGGGCTTAAAGTATGCCAGCGTATGTTGGGATATTTTTTGATCACTTTTTCTGCCCATGGCCTTTCATCAACTTCTCCCTTTCCATCATAGTAAATTGTGAATGCATCAACACCATTGCCATTACAAAGATTTGACAGCATTGACATTATAGAGGAGCTGTCAAGCCCACCGCTAAGACATGAGCCTATCTTTACATCTGAACGCATCTGAAGTTGCACAGAATCCCTGAAGAGTTCAAGAAACCCCTCCTCCTTATCAGTTTCAGACATTTCAGTCTTTACCGTGAGGTCAATATCCCAGTATCTTTTTATTTGCAACTCTTTTCCGTCGAAGATGAGATTGCATCCAGAGGGAAGATTTTTTATCTGTTCAAAGTAGGTTTCACCATTGTAAGCAGCCCAGCCCAGGTTAAGCCCTCTGGCAATCTGCTGCTCATTGATTATGGGTTTGAACAGTGGAACTTTTCGCAGAGCTTTGTATTCAGATGCAAAATAGAGTTTGTCTCCCTGGTGGATGTAACTGAAAGGCTTTATCCCAAAACGGTCACGTGAGCAGAAGAGGCTCCTGTCTCTCTTATCCCATATCGCAAACCCCCACATCCCAATGAACCGCTCAACGCACTCCTCACCCCATGCAAGGTACGCAGCAGCAACTACCTCCGTGTCCGATTCCGTCCGAAACCGATATCCGATCTTTTCAAGATTCTTCTTAAGCTCTCTGTAATTGTATATCTCACCATTGAGGATTACGACAACATCCATATAAATGAACGGTTGATTCGCCTCTTGTGATAGATCAATAATCGAAAGTCGGTTATGCCCAAGTATCAAAGGCATATCACAAAATGATCCTGAATGGTCAGGCCCCCTGTGAGACATGCTTTTCAGCATAGTTCTCATCAGTGACAGAGACTCCTCATTAACGGTTGCAGGATCGTAAATGCCGGCTATTGCACACATTTTTAAATAAGGTTTTACTTCTGCAAAGCTAGTTTTACAGTGTTAAAGCCTCATTATAGCAGAATTAAATTCTGATTTAAAGGAGATTAAAATGGGATTAAGGGTTTTTATAAAGCACGATCTCTATTTTTGTCCCTTCGTTGATTTTGCTTTGAAGTTGAATGCTTCCTCCGTGCAGTTCGATAATCTGTCTTGCTAACGGCAGCCCCAGGCCAAATCCAAATATACTTGAAGATTGCAGTGATGAGCGGTAAAAAGGTTCAAAAACAAACTCCTGATCAGAGAGTGGTATTCCATGCCCATAATCGATGATGGTTAACCTCAGCGGATCTTCCGGGTGTATTTCAATGTTCACCGGAGTCTCGTTTGAATATTTTAACGCATTGTCGACCACGTTGTTAATTGCAACATTAAGGAGGTTTGCATTACCTGTAACCATAAGTTGAGATTCGTCCTGTACAGGGGATGTAAATCTTAATTCAATCTGCCTTTCTGGCCAGGATAACAAATGGTTCTGCATAACATCCATCACAAGGTCGTCGATACGGATCAGGCTAAAGTTGTATCCTTGGCGTTCGCTCGTTGTGTGGGCAAAAAGCAGTAAATAATTCACAAGCCTTGAGAGCCTTCTGGCATCTTCATAGGCCACGTTGAGGAAATTCCTGTACTCATCGGCAGATCTCTCCTTCAGCAGTGCAACCTCCAGTTCTCCGCGCAAAGCAGTGAGAGGAGTGCGTAACTCATGGGAAGCATTTGCGACAAATGTCTTCTGAACCTCAAATGACTTTTGCAAACGGTCAAGTGAATCATTTATAGTATTCACCAAACGCACAAGTTCATTCTTTCCTTTTGGGATTGGCACCCTGAGGTGCAGGTCACTCTCACTGATCTTTTCGGCCGTTTCGATGATCCTTTCAACAGGCTTGAAAGTCTCCCTGGAAAAATACCAACCAGCAAGAAAAGTCAAGCCTATTGCAGCCAGAAAAGAAGAGAGAAGGGTAAGCCGGAGGTTTGCCAGCAATCGCTGCCCGTTCTTGTCAAATGCTGAAACAATAACATGGTACCCCTGGCCATTGACCTCCTTGAAAACACCAACTATCTGCCTCTGGCCAAGCTTTGATTCATATTGCCCGGTTTCCCGGATCTCAGATAAAAGCGGTGTGTAGTCTATCTTGAGTTCTCGAAACTCATTGATGTACGTGTAGTGGCCGGTCTCATCAAAAACAATTACCTCCTCGTCCGGCAGTATTGTCCAGAAAGTGTTTCTTTCTGACGGGTGTATGCGGCTCAGGTCGGGTTTTGATGTCTGCTCCAGCAGTTGAAATGAAATCTCTGTCCTTTCCCATAGTCTGTCATAGAAAGCAGTTTTCCGGATGAAGACGGTAGAGTAATAAACATAAACAGAAAAAACCGAAAGGATAACCGCTACCATTGTGGCGAATATCAACATCAACCTTAATCTTATGCTCATTCTTCCCTCACTTTTAACACATAACCCATCCCAACAACAGTATGTATCAGCTTTGGTGCGAAATCTTTGTCTATCTTCTTTCTGAGAAAATTGATATAAACATCAACCACATTGCTCTCCCGGTCAAAAGTAGTGCCCCAGATCCGCTCCTCAATATCACTCCTGGATACAACTTTGCCCTTATTCCTGAGCAGATGTACCAGAAGACTGAACTCCCTGGCTGTAAGCCTTATCTCTTTGTTGCCTCTCCTTATGCTCTTTGCGTCGATATCAATTTCCAGATCTGCCAGAGTAAGAAGTGTAATTGATGACAACTCATATCTCCTCCTGACCAGAGCGTTCATCCTGGCCAGTAGTTCACGAAACTCAAATGGCTTTACCAGATAATCGTCTGCACCGGCATTTAATCCGGTTACCTTGTCATCAGTTGTGCCTAGCGCTGTAAGAAGTAATATGGGTATCTTCCCGTCAATTGAACGAATCTTGCGGCACAGCTCCAGGCCGCTTAGCTTTGGTATTAGAATGTCTAGAATGATCAAATCGTAGGTGTTCTCTTCTGCCAGTTGCTCACCTTGCTTACCATCGCTGGCAACATCAACATACATGTTGTTTTCTGTTAAGCCTCGCCTGATAAATGATGCAACCTTCTGATCATCCTCAACAAGAAGTATTTTCATTATTTGCTGCTTTCGGTTTAAATCCTGGTTTAGAGCCTTATATACGTGTCAATTCAACCTGTTATTTGAGGGTAAAGATAGGTCAATTATGGGTTTTCAGAAACAATGGCGGGTTTTTTTTCACGACAGATTTTTCTTGCGCGAAGAATCCAATACCACATTGTTCTTTGGTACAATCTTGTTTCAAACAATTCGGAAATGATATTAAACCACTAATGCAGTAATGATTGGCTTATAAATTCTTAAATCCGTGGCTAAATATCTCTTGTCGAAAAAAAAAAAATTTAACTTGCTTGTAATTTCCTTTTTTCTACATTTGTCTATTATTTCTATATACTAACATCGGTAAAGGATCATGGGTAAGTTATATGACCGTTTGTGTAAGGATGTCAGATTTGAAGAGGGTTTGAACGCTTGCATCAACTGCGGAACCTGTACAGCAATATGCCCTGCAGCATCATTCTACAATTATGATCCAAGGATATTGGCAGACACCGTGCAGACACGGGATGATTCAAAGATCATAGCTTTATTAAAGAGCGAGACAATCTGGTTTTGTGGCGAGTGTATGTCGTGCAAGACGCGTTGTCCGCGGAGCAACACACCTGGTTTGATAGTAATATCACTGCGCAATCTTTCACAGGAGCTGGGCTATTTTGTTGAGTCGGAGAAGGGGCGCCAGCAACTTGCTATCAAACGTACGGTGGGCGAGAATATGCTGAAGCACGGTTACTGTGTGCACATTGACGAGATGGACACGGGACTTCATCCGGAGCAGGGTCCTATATGGGATTGGTTCAGGGAAAATGTTGAGGCAGTATCGGAGAGGCTTGGGGCAAATTATGGAAAGCCCGGTTCCGGAGCATTAAGAAAAATATCAAAGGAAACATTGGAAGAGTTGCATGCCATATTCCGGGAAACCGGAACCCTGGACAGGTGGGAGCGCATTGAGCGTTTCTCCGAGCTTAAGGCAGCAGAAATGGGCCTCGATTTCAATGGCGGGAAAGATGAGTATTTCATGCATGTTTACACTGCAAATACCGGGCAGCATGATTCCAGGCTATGACAAGGCAAAAGTAGAAAGTTATGTTAATAGAGGGAAAACGTTATATTTGGAAGGATTATCAGAAGGAGATAGCTGATGATGGTTACTATTATGCTCGCAGTTGTATAAGGCAGAATTTCTGGCCGGGTTCGGAGGTTACTTTTCTGAAGATTCTTCAGGAGGAGCTAAAAAAGGATATTTTTGATGATGCGGAGCAAACGACATGCACGGGAATAGCATATCACTCCGATGCTGTCATGTTTGAAACTACAATGGCAGTGGTGGCACGACAGTTTGCCCTGATGACAACTGCAGGGTATAAAAATTTTGTGCCTTCATGTATCACTTCGTTTGGTATTTACAGCGAGGTGCTTGAGACCTGGCATGAGTTCCCTGAAACACTTGAGAAGACACGCGAGAGTTTGCTCCGTGCTACCGGAAGGGAGTTTGAAATTCCTGCGAATGTTGCTCATACAAGTGATATTATTTTTAAGTTTCGTGAACAGATTGCTGAAAAGGGGAAGTACAGACTCGTCAATAAAGTAACCGGAGAGCCATTAAAAGTTGTCGAGCACATCGGATGCCATTATGCCCGCATGTTTCCGCATAAAGGGATCGGCGGAGCAGAATATCCTTATGTTCTTGCAGGTATGGTAGAGTCTTGGGGCGGAGAGGTGATAGATTATCCGGAACGGCGACATTGCTGCGGTTTTGGATTCAGGCAATATGTAGTTCAGGCAAACCGCGGCTACTCAATGTCATGCTCCCGTAAAAAGTTCGAGTCTATGGAGCCTTACAGGCCGGATATGATTATCACAAACTGCCCCGGATGCCCGTATTTTTTAGACAGGTGGCAGTATGTGATAAGTGAGATGGAAGGTAAAACTTATGGGGAAGACGGGCATGGAATACCGGTTTTCACTTATGAAGAGGTCGCTGGATTGGTGCTTGGATATGACCCATGGGATCTTGGACTGCAGCTCCATCAGGTAAATGTAGAACCCTTGCTTGAGAAGATCGGATATGATTACGACCCTGAAAAGAAGTATGCCGGCAAGAGTGGTGAGGATCTTGGAAGGCCGGTGGAGCTAAGTTTTTTAAAATAGCTCATCAATATTGATCAATCTTAAACTAAACAGAAGTTTAAAACGATATGAAACGAGTCATTGTTCTGGGCGGTGGTATAGCAGGGATGGAGGCCTCGGCGTACCTGGCTGCAAAGGGTTATGCTGTGGAGCTGATTGAGAAAGATTCACGATTGGGTGGCAGGCTGGCTAACTGGGATCGCCTGTTCCCAACGATGCGCAGAGGAAGTGAGGTGATAGATTTTCTTGCAGATGGGATTAAAAATGAACTGGTGAATGTCCACCTTTCAATAGATGTGCTCGACATAACGAAAAACGGAAAAGGCTTTCTGGTGAAGACCAACACGGATAAGCTCCTGAGTGGTGATGCTCTTCTGCTCGCTACAGGATATGACCTTTTCGATGCCCGCAAAAAGGAAGAATATGGTTACGGAATATACGACAACGTGATAACTTCGGCTGACCTGGAGGAGTTTTTCATCTACGACAAACCTGTAGTAACGCGCCAGGGCAAGGTTCCGCAAAGGGTAGGAGTGGTGCATTGTGTGGGGTCGCGGGATGAGAAAGCCGGGCATACTTACTGTTCCAAAGTGTGTTGTGTGACCGGTGTAAAGCAGGCAATTGAGATCAAACAACAGCTTCCGGAAACTGAGGTTTTCAACTTTTATA
>OBJA01000698.1_pt1 | contig 27439 bp, 24 predicted proteins | sample 1519751 | NCBI WGS metagenome assembly OBJA01 (sample SAMEA3881238, study PRJEB22517) | soil metagenome | biome: lake sediment; feature: soda lake sediment; material: sediment, water from around vicinity | place: India | collected 2013-12-23 | depth 3 m
TTAATTCTTAATTCTTAATTCTTAATTCTTAATTCTTAATTCTTAATTCTTAATTACTCCTCTCCCATCAATCCCGGTCTTCTTTCGCGGGTGCGGATAAGTGCCTGCTCGTGGCGCCATTCGGCAATTTTGCGGTCGTGGCCCGAGAGCAGCACATCGGGCACCTTCATTCCCTGGTATTCAGCCGGGCGTGTGTACACCGGTGGGGAGAGCAGCTGATCCTGGAATGAATCCGACAGGGCAGATGTTTCATCGCCCAGCACCCCCGGCAGCAGCCTGATGATGCTGTCGCACAAAACGGCTGCAGCCAGCTCTCCTCCTGTGAGCACATAATCCCCGATGGAGATCTCCCGGGTGATCAGGGTTTGCCTTACCCTTTCATCCACCCCCTTGTAGTGCCCGCAAAGCAGGATCAGGTTCTTCATGGTTGACAGCTGGTTGGATACCGGCTGGGTAAGAATCTCCCCGTCGGGAGTCAGGAATATCACCTCATCGTACTGCCGCTGGCTCTTCAGAAAACTGATGCAGCGGTCGATGGGCTCAATCATCATCACCATGCCGGCACCTCCCCCAAAGGGGTAATCATCCACATTCTTATGCTTGCTCAGGGCATAATCCCGCAGGTTGTGAAGATGTATCTCTGCCAGGTTCTTCTTTAGGGCCCGCTTGATGATGGATTCGGAAAAGGGCCCCCGGAATATTTCAGGAAATATAGTAATAATATCAATGCGCATGGTCAATCCCCGGTAGTGGTTTGATCTGCGAAGTTACGGAAAAAAGGCATAGCTGCTTTTTGCTTATCGCAGATTCACCTTCAGGCTTCTCTTGCCAGCTTTTATTGATTCATAAGTCAGGTCGATACTTCCTGAGCCTTCCACCAGGAACCTGAACTCACTGACACCAAACCCGGGAACCTGGAGAAACTGCAGCTCGGGCCGGTGAATCATGTAGTTTACCTTGTTGTTAAAACGGTCGGTAATCTGGCCTCCTGCTACAACCTTTGCCCCGCTGAGCCTCAGTATATCCCTGGGATATATTTTTTGCCTGACGGCGTGATAACTCATGCTGGGAATGGCATTACTGTTTTTCACCCTAACATCCACCTCATAAAGTCTTCCATCGAGCTTTCTCACTCCGATCAGTTCCATTTCAACTTCGGGGGTCTGGCTGGCGGCATAGATCACGGCTGCAGCATTACGGTGCAGCATTTCCTGAAGCATAAAAGGTGAGGGCATACGTGTGCTGTATTTGATCCAGCCTCCGATTTCAATTTCACCATAATCAGGATGGTTAAAAGCTGTCCACTCTTTAAACAAAGTACCGTGAGTCAGGTTGTCATTGAATTTCAGGCGTTCGAGCTCCCTCTCCACGTTCATATCCATTGACCACATATTCTCCACGGTTTGCGTCATATCCTTTGAATAGGTTTCCTGTGAGGTCATATACAATTCACCAACAAAGCTATAGGCACCTAATATGTTATGCGTGAAATCAGTAAAGTCACCATTTGTGGCATACAGATCTTTCCAGGCGATCAGGTAGCGGTAGCCGGGCACCATCTTTTCAGCATGTTGGCCAAGAATATCGTAAACGCCCACATCCATTGCCAGGTATGGTTGTTGGGTATTACTGCTTGGCCCGCGCAAAAACATGCCACCATAGTTATGAAAAGCATAAACAACAATGATATTTTGTTTTTTCATCATATATTCGGTAATGGCTTTCAGACCGACTCCTTCAAAGGGAAAATTTCCAGCTCCGCTCTGCACGTAATTTGGTTGCCAGTTGGAGCCCCAGTTACGATTGGGATCCACATAGCCTTCGGCATCCTCATTCAGGCGTCCATCACGATCATTGTCAATACCTTCGGTTCCAAGCAGGGTCCATTCTCCCTGTTCCCCCTCCTTTACCGGGATCATCAGCCTTGGCTCGGTGGGATGGCTGCGAAGCTTGCCGTGGGGGTCGCGAATGCGCATCTGGCTAATGTTTCCATCCCCGTCAAGGTCGTCAGGACCATCTTCATCGAAAAGGCCGTCCTTGTCATCATCACGGGGTATTCGCAAGCCCCTGTTGTTGTTCATGCTGCTGCTTCCTTCCATAAAATGGTAGCGACCGTCGGGATTTACCATGGGAATCAGGTAAAAGGCATTGCGGTCAACTATTTTGGTGATCCCCTGATTCTTCCCGAAATTCTTCAACAAATAATCAGCCAGGTAAAGCACCACTTCCGCAGACTGAATCTCATTGCCGTGAATGTTGCCATCGGCATAAACTCCGGGTTTTTCCTGTGCATCTCCCGTGGCAGGATTGTTTATTTCCAGGGCCCAAATCTCGCGGTTTTCTTCGCTTTTTCCCACCAAAACTGCCCTGGTGATGCCGGGATAGGCATCATTAAGGGCCTTTATGGCTTCATTTATTTCAGCATAGGTATGATACTTATCGAACCGCATAGGTAGGCTTATCTGCCCAAGTGCAGAATCTGCAATCAAAATGATTAAAAAAATAACTAATATCTTTTTCATTTTCTTTCGTTTTTGGGGTTGATTAAAGCTTGACCTCCCTGAGGTGGTGCCCTGCAGATTTCGATTCAAGTCTGACCCTGATCGTGCTGCCCCTTGGCATTCTGACAACAAAAGACAATTTAACAGACGATAATCCCTCCACAGCCACTATGGGGCTGCGGCTTAAGCCCTGCAGGAATTCAAGGCCATCAGCTTCAAGCAACAAAACTGCGGGAGCAGGCTGGCTGTTGCGTTTACCCATGGCTGTTGGGAAGGGAAGATAGCCGGAGTTTTGAACCCAGACTTCCAGGTGGTAAACATCGGCTCCCAGGTTTTTAACTTTGTATTCTGAAACAGTCAGCTTTGGCAACTTGTCTGCAAGGGAAAAAATCCATGGCAGCTGCACGTTGATCAGGGAATCGGCAGCCTCAAAGGGAGGTGTGCTGAAAACATATGGCACAGGCCCGCCAATTTCAACCGGGCCAAGGGTAGGATGCTGATATGATTGCCAGTTGACAAAACCCCTGCCTCCCAGGACATTATCGCTATAAGCCAGCAATGCTTTCATCCGGGGGTCAGTTTCTGATGGCTTGGGTGGTTTAGGCATGCTTTTCATCATGGAAGCCATTTGCTGCGGATTGGTTTGCCCCGCCTTTACCATTCCAATAAGCCGTTGTGCACTGAACTGCTCCGGTGCATTGTTTTCTTTCAGGAAAGCGTTGATCTTGTCCTCACCCAGTTCAATGAATTCTTCCGGACTCATATTTTCCAGTTGCTCAAGGTTGATTCCTGAAGATTCGGCCTTTTCTTCCTTTACTTTTGGGAGGGTGAAAAAATTGAAGCTAAAGGTTGGAACGCCCAGGTGATAATACGACCAGAGTTCAAATGACCCATCTTTGGCTTTCTCAGGTTCCAGGCGATCGGTATTGAAATTTGCTTTTTTCAGGTAATCCAGGTATTGCTCCGACAGCTCCTTGTACCAGGCCAGATCTTCGGGCAGCGGGTTCACCACTCCTCCCAGCCCCAGGAAGCTGGCCACCATGGCAGGAGTAAGTTCAACCCCGGGGGGAATCATGGGCTGCACCATCTCAATAATTTCATCCATGGTATATTTTTTTGATTTATCAGCCCCAAAAGCTTCTGCAATTTCATCGGGCAGGGTTATATTATCCAGATCAGCCTGCCCTCTCCGGCCGCCTTCGGGGGGGACCAATGCAAAATTCGTGGCGCCAAAAGTGAAAATGGCGGCTATTTCCGGGCGATCGTAAATGAATTTCATCAGCCCGTAAACCTCAGGGGTGCTTCCTGGCCACAGGCCAGCCGTTGCAGTGTATGGCGGGAAAAGGTGGGGAAAATTGATCCCGGTATTTACTCCTCCCCGCGGATCTTCATTATACAGGCCATCGCCATCGTCATCAGTACCTTCCAGATAAAGTGTAAAAACCCCTCTTTCTCCCTTTGCGCGATCGGCCTTGCGCATCAGGCGGGGCTCAAGCTGATCAACAATCCATACTCCCTGCGGATCAGGGACACGCATTTCGGTAATGAACCCGTCCTTGTTCAGATCATTGGGGCCATCCTCATCCATTGCATCGTCCATATCGTCATTCACCTGAAGGTCGTTGCGCGGGTTCTCCCATTTAACCTGGTGAAAATACCGGGCATGCGCATCAGGATTCAAAACCGGCAGGATAAACCAGGTGTATTCATCATCACGATCATTTGCCAAAAGTTGCCTTGCCAAAATGACAGAAGCATAACTAGAAAGGGGATTGATACCTTCAGGGTTGGCAAGAACAAAAACTGCAGGTTTCAGCTTTTCACTCCGGTTTACCTCTGCACCGATTTCCAGAACAACCACCGGGTTTCCTCCCGGAGAGACTGCAATCTGGTGGATCTTTGCCTTCCCGGAGTTGGTCCTGGCTATGGTTTCAAACTCGGTTAGAATCTGTTTGGAAGAATAATACGATTGCGCAATGGCATCATTAAAAAATAAAACAGTCAGAATAAATATCAGACTGAATGCTTTGCCTCGGATAAATTGCATAAGTCCTGGTTTTGGGAGGGTTAGATTCAAACAAATGTAATAAACTAAACTACAGGTTTTACAATAATTGATAAAATATTCAGCAAAGCTTATTAAATAAAAAAACAATCTGGCATGCCTAAAAAAATCAATGAGTAATCTGATTGATTTCTTAGACCAAATGGCCTCAGATTGCCCTAAATACTTTCAGTAAATTTTTTCCTCAGCTCCTCAAAATTTTCGGCTTTTGTAACAAGGGTAATGTGGTCACCCTCTTCAAGGAGGGCCTCATTGACTGGCACCTGAAGCTTTCCCTTACGCTGAATCAGAATGATCATGCTGGCTTCAGGCAGCTGAACATCGGCAATTTTCTTACCGATCATATCTGCTGTCTTGCCGCCTTTTTCAAGCCGAAAGGTCAGGGTACGGATATCCAGCAAAAAGGCCTGCTTCAGCTCCCTGGCCGATTCAGCTTTTTGCCACTGACGGGAGAATCCCTCCCGGCGGATTGCAGTTTCAAGCTGGGAGCTAAGCTTCACCAGGCGGCCCGATGAATCATGATCATCGATCAGGATGACCAAGCCTTTTACTAAATGATCGTTAATGGAGATCTGTCCTTTAACAATGATCATTTCAGGCTGCTCAATACCCTCAAGAAGGGCTGGTGCAAACGATATATTTTCTTCCACCGGATGCATCAGATGCTTTATTTCGGCCAGAAGTTGCTCTTTCACATTTTCTTTTTCGCCTCCTACCCTTTCGGTAATAGCAGCCGCTGCCCGTGAAATCACTTCAGAGAGGCTCTGTTCTTCTTCCAGCTCCAGGATCATTGCCCGCTCCACAAGCGAGGATAAATGCTCGCCCTGTAAAAGGCTCAGATCGATCCCACCAGAGGAAATGCCCTGCCCTCCGGCCCGGGCTATCCGGCCAAAGAGCGGGTAGATGGCTGCCGAAAAACTGGTGGTCTTTTGAATGCCCAGATAATACCACAAAAACCCCAGGATAATGATGCCTGCAATAAACATCCATACTTCCACCCCGCTGGCCACAATCAGTGCAAGGTAGATCAATGCTCCCATTATCTGCATCCAGGGGTAGAAAGGAGTATTATAGGATGGTTTATATTCTCCGCTATGGCTCTCGCGGAAGATGATCAGCGACAGGCACATTCCGGTAAATATGAGCAGCAAAAAACCACTGGCGATTTCAGCGATCTCCTCCACATCCAGCGCCAGCACCAGCAATATCAGGATGATACCTGTTGCAACCACAGAGAGCACAGGAATTCCTTTTTTGCTGATTTTGCTGAATTTCTTCCACAGCAGCTGGTCGCGGGCCAGGGCCAGGGGATAACGGGCCGCCGAAAGGATCACGGCATTGCCCGTTGAGGTAAAGGCAGCCAGGGCTGCAATGGTGATAACGATTACCGGCACCTGAATTCTCTGGAATTGCTCAGCTGCTTCTGCAACAGGAGTGGGATTGTTGAATAGGTCTTCCATTTCCACAAGCCCTATAATGACAGCCGTTCCGGCAAGGTAGAAAAAAGACACCACCCCTAAAGAATAAAGCATTCCCCGGGGAATGGTTTTTCCGGGCTCCTTGATTTCAGCGGCCACGCTGGCAATTTGTCCCATACCTCCGAATGAAATGAAAACCATTGCCAGGGCACCAAGAGTAACTGCCGCAGGGTTTGTGAACAAAGGCTGGAAACGCGAAGCCACCTCATCTGCCCGGGGCAGGATCTCGGCTGCCCCTGCCACAACAAAAAGGCCCAGTACCAGGATCAGCACCCCCACCAGGATGATCTCGGTGGTAGAGGTTTGTTTCACCCCCACCAGGTTAACCAGGGTGAAGAAAATGATCAGGCCAATAGCCACAGGTTCGATGGGCACATTCACAAGCAGCGAGAGGTAATAGCCCACTCCCACAAAGGCAAAGGCGCCCTTAAGCAGCCATTGAAGATACATTCCCAGGGTGCCAATGATGCCTAACAGCGGGCCAAAGCTGCGGGTAATAAAAAAATAGGGACCTCCCGAACGAGGCATGGCTGAGGCAAGTTCCGAGATGCTGAAAATGGCAGGAAGCATCAGTAGGCCGGCAATCAAAAAAATCAAAGGAAGAGCAGGCCCGGTTTGATCGGCTGCAAAACCCGGAAGCAGGAAAAACCCAGAGCTGAAGGCTGCTCCTGTGCATATGGCAAAAACAGAGGCTACCCCAAGGGTCTTTTTCATGCCCCTGCCTCCGGCCTGTTGGTCTTTTCCTTCTGCCATGCTGCTTGTGCTTCTGAATATCTGAACACATGGTACTTGTATTTGTTCGAAGGAGAAAAAGACAAAAAAACTCCTATCCGGCAACTCTTAAGGGAAGAAAACTCCCGCTGCTTTAACCAATCCTGGCAAGCCTCTGCATAACACCCTAATAAAAACATTCTGGATGCTTACCTTTGCTAGGAAATCGGATTTGATTCAAATCGCCCTGTTATGGACCTGAAGACACTTCTTGATGAAAAGGTTGCTGTATATAATCAGCCATTCTTTATTGAAAAAGATCCTATTGCTGTCCCGCATCTTTTTACCCGGAAGCAGGACATCGAAATAGCTGGTTTTCTGGCAGCCACCATTGCATGGGGCAACCGCAAAAGCATTGTGAGCAATGGCCTGCGGCTGATGCAGCTGATGGATTGCGAGCCTCATGATTTTGTGATGCATTTTTCAGAACAGGAGGCAGCCCGCCTGGAAGGGTTCGTACACCGCACCTTCAACTTTACCGACCTGCTGACTTTCCTGTACGCCCTTCGCAACATATACAGGCGGTACGGTGGGCTTGAACAGGTCTTTTTTCAGGGCACAAAGGCCGGGGGCAGCCTGCGCGAGGGTATCATCCATTTCAGGGAGGTATTTTTTGAAACTGATCACCTGGAGCGCACCCGCAAGCACGTGAGCAATCCGGCAGAAGGGTCGGCGGCCAAACGCCTCAACATGTTCCTTCGCTGGATGATCCGCAGGGATGAAACCGGAGTTGACTTTGGTCTCTGGAAGTTGTTCAATCCTTCGCAGCTTTTCTGCCCACTGGATGTGCATTCAGCCACACAGGCCAGGCGCCTTGGCCTGCTGCTGCGAAAACAAAACGATTGGAAAGCCGTGGAGGAGCTCACAGCCAACCTGCGCCTTCTCGACCCCCTGGATCCTGTCAAATATGACTTTGCACTGTTTGGGATGGGTGTTTTTGAAAAATAGCAAAGACCCGCCAGCGGCCTCCAGAATCTCCGGATCACTCAAGGAAATCTCTTTGATTTGCCGGAGCTATCAGAACCAACCTGGCGGGTCTTGCTTATCTTACCAGCTTACTTCGCTATTTTAGAAGGATTTAATGTAATCCATTCATTGTACCCGCCATCATACACCTTCACGTTGGGATAATTCAATAGAGCAGTGAGCACCAGGTAATGCCAGCCGGTACGTACCCCCGAGCTGCAATACAGCACCACCTCCTTATCGCGGGTCACTCCTTTAGCGACATAGAGCTTCTCCAGGTCGGCTTTTGACTTGAGCTTGCCATCTGCTGCAAGCACTTCCTTGTACTCGATGTTGATGGAACCCGGAATATGGCCTTTGCTGCCATTGTCTCGCCCCTGGAAATCGCCCTGACTGCGGGCATCCACCATTACCGAGTTGGGGCGGGCATTGACCAGATCCCTGGCTGAAACCATTACCGGGCTGTTCACCTTCGGGGTGAAGGTCTTTTTGGTGATCTGGGTAGGGTTGCGGGTGATGGGCTTGCGTCCGGCCTTCCAGCCTTCGATGCCACCTTCCAGTACCTTGACATCAGTGGCACCCATGTATTTCAGCAGGAAATAAACACGGGCGGCATAACGACCATCATATTCATCGTATACCACAATGGCATTTTTCTCACTAATGCCGTTCTCTCCCAGTATACGGGCAATATCAGCATCAGCGATCAGCAAACCTTCGGGTGCACCAGCCTTATCGAAGGCATTGTAAGGAACATTTACCGATCCGGTAATATGTTGTTTATCATATTCCGTTTTGGGTCCTGCACTAACCACAACCAGATTGGTATCGCGCAGCTTTTTGGCCAGATCATCAGCTGAAATCATATCCTGGGCAAAGGCCACTGAGGCCAGCAGGATCATTGCAATAACAAAAGTTACATTTTTCATTCCCATTATCATTTATCAGATTTAAAACATTACCTGCAGTTGCACCACGAAGATGTCGTTTTTGATCTCCAAGGGGCGTTCAGCCTTATAGACATAATTGAGCTGAAGCCGGGTCCAGTCGTTAAAGAAGTAGTTGAGCCCCATGGTCATGTTGGTTTCCTTGTACTGCTGCAGGTTGCCCGAGTCAAAGAAGTCAAAACTCACCACGGGTTCAATGTTCCACTGGGTCATGTAGCCCAGGGTAGCATAGCCGCCGCTGCGTTTCTGCCCCAGTTCGATGAGGTTACCGGCACAGCCACCACCGAGGTCACGGTTGTAGTCGCCCTCATCGGCAATGTATTCTCCCTTCAGGGTAAGGCCGGCATAGCGGGCCTGCAGTTCCAGGCCGAAGGTAGTGCGGGAAGCATCATTGTTGTTGTAGGAAGGAAATCCATAGCGGAAGCTGCCTCCAAGGCTCAGGAAGTCCAGGGGCCGGAACACCAGGCGCGACACAAGGTCCTTGCTCTGGTTGTTGTCGGAGCGGCCAATGCCACTGCCGTTCATCATCCCCACCTGATAGGCAAAGCGGGTAGTCTCGTTTCCACCCATTACCACCGCACCCAGGTCGCGAAACGGCGCCACCATCTGCAGGGTGGCTGTTGAACGGTATGCTGTCAGCAGGCCGCTGCAGGGAGTATTGGTTTCAAGGCCAAAGGGGGTTTTGAATTGTCCCAGGGAGATCCGTGCCCACTGGTAGCGGTTGTAGGTTATAAATGCATCCAGCAGGTAAGGATTTGTTCCCATGAAAGGGCTGATCTCAAGAACCGCATAATATGCAAAGTCGTAAGGGACGTTTCCGTTTACCCCCAGCCGCGCCCTTTCGAAATTCACTGCACTCTGGGTGATGGCGTTGAAATTGCGGGTGTATTGTGGCTGAATGAACCCAAACAGGTTAATGCCATCTCCAGTGTTCTCGGGTGCACAACCCTGGGCAGAGGCTTTTCCTGCTGCCATAACAAGCAGCAGGAAAAGAGCCATAAAGGTGTATTTTTTCATCTTCAGATAGCTTAGAAGTTATTTAACATAGGTCAAACCCTTCACCAAAGTTGCTGACCACTTGTTGGAGGTCCAGTGGCTGTGGGAGTTGTAGAAGTTGTTCATACCCCACATCATACTTGTGGCATTGTAGCCCAGCACGCGCAGGTAAGCGGTGATGGCTCCCGAGGTCTGACCGGTATAGCAATAGGTAACGATTTCTTTTGAGGGATCCAGAAAAAGCACCTGTTCTTCACCCACCAGCAGCGGCTGAATGCGGTATGCCCCTTTCACATGGCCAAAGGCCAGGTAATCGGCCTGCGGGAAGAAGTTGTTGATGAAATAATTGCCCGGATTTGCCAATACCGTTGCAGGCTGAATCCCTTTATAGCCCTCGGCAAGAACTTTTTCTACTCTTTCGCGCAGAATTCCAGCAGGGTCAGTTTGGTTGCTGGAGAACTTTGGTGGGCTGAAGGTAAGGTTGGTAGGTGCTGCATCAGTGTTCCAGTTTGCATGGTTCTGGGCAATGTTTCCGATATTCTGTGACCAGATGTCGAAGTCAGCATGCCAGCGGCTCATCCCCCATTTCAGGGCCTGGGCATCGGGATATCCTGCAAGTCGCAGCAGGGCCACGGCATAGGTTGCAGTTTGTCCGGTTTTGCAAACCACCAGTATGGGCTTGGTTGCTTTGGCAGCTTCTGTAAGAATGTTGGCCCAGTCAACCCGGATGGCACCCTCGATACGCCCGGCGGCAAATTCTGCAGGCGTACGAATGTCGATAATGTGTTTTGCGGCAACAGCACCCACTTCATTGGGTGTATCCATTACAAAATTTGCAATAATGGTATTCAGGTCCAGGTTTTGAGCAACCAGGTATTCAGTAAGGGCAGCCTGGGCATCGAATTCGTCGTTCTCCTTCTTACATCCAGAAAAAATGGTGGCCGAGAAAGCCAGCAGCAATAACATGTTGATAAACAATTTTCTGTAATTTTTCATCTTGTTGTATTTTTGTGGTTAATATTAAATGGCGGGTTTTTAAAATCAGCAACTTCCTACGTTGGAGGGTTTCTCTCCACCTGATAGCTTATCAAGGTCTTTTTCGAAGATGTCGGGATAAGATAGTTCCCAGTTCTTCCATCCTCCCTTCAACACATATACCTCCCGGTATCCCAGCTTTCGCAGGGATTCAGCAGCAAGAATGCTTCTCTGGCCTTTCTGGCAGTAGAGAATAATGCGTTCGCCCGGTTCGGGCATATAAAGGCCGGTGGCATCCCAGAAATTCTCATCCGAAATATTGAATTCAAGGCTACCGCGAGGAATATTGACAGTGCCGGGGATAAATCCATGATAATGTTCCAGCTCCTGCCGCACATCAATCAGGGTATAGGGTTCATAATCCTCCATGAGCTGGTGCAGGGCCTGGGGAGTCATCATCAGGGCTTCACGGGCAGCCTGTTCAACCATTTCTTCTACGGAGGCATAATGTCCGTTTTTCTGGCAGGCGGCAGCAAGCAGCACTGCAACAATCAGTATAAAGGTTCTTTTCATTTTATTGGATCATTTGTGGTTTCTTCAGCAGGTTGGGTATGGGGCATGTTTTCCCCGGTGATCATCTCCTTCACATGGGAAGTAATCTTGTGGCCGGTGGTACTCATATAAAGGTGTACAATCAGGAATGCCACCATCATATATGCCAGCAGGGTATGGCTGACAGCCACCAGTCGCAGGGCCTCCGAATCAATGGGGTTGCCCGGGTACCTGAAATACAGGTAAAGCAAACCTGTGATGATCTGAGCGGGGAAAGCCACCACCAGCAGGGCCAGGTAAACCAGCCGCTGAAGGGGATTGAACTTGCTGGTGAAGGTCTTCTGCTCATGGGGCGGAGCTTGTTTTTTGAAGATGCCCGAGGTATAGTAACTGATTTGCTGCCCCAGATTTTTTGTGGTGGGAATGAAGTTGCGCCAGTGGCCCGTTGAAAACATCCAGAAGATAGCCAGGGCAGTCAGGGCAATAAAAGTCCAGGCTGCCTGGTTGTGCAGGCGTACCGAAAAGTCAAAGCCAAAGGCCCGGATGTCGCCATGGATCTCAAAGCCAGTAATCAGTAAAATAGCCATCAGGGCCATCTGTGTCCAGTGCCAGAAGCGTTCAAATTTGGAATAAATGATATTTTTTTTCATAAAATGTGACTCTTAATTTTTTGCCGGAAGCAGAATTCGTAAAATCAAATGGATGCCAACCCCCAGCAGGGAGATTAGCACCAGGGCCTTACCGCCGAAATCTGCCAGGGGGGAATGATCCCTGCCTGGAATATAAAAGCCGGTAAGCGAAGCCAGGCGGCCATCATTGCGTACGTGGCAGTCGGTGCATGCCAGGGCCTGTTCCTTGGGCGAGACCATGTGGTTCAGGGGCCAGAACACCTCGGTGTTTTCAAAGTGGTAGCTTCCGCTGTAGGGTCTTTCATTATATTCCATACCCAGCTGAATGGCCACATCCATATCCAGATCCTGCCAGAAAGCACCTTCACCGGGGTTATCAGCAAATACCTTCATGTTTAAAATGGTCTTGTATTCGCTGTCGAAGGGCTGCCTTCCACGGTGAACCTTCACAGGCCAGATCCTGGAGTCGGGGCAGTTCACTTGGCCATGCAGGGTGTTAATCCTGACGGGAATTTCAGAGATTGTATCGTTCAGCAGGAAATGGGAGGTATTTCCGTTAAACCATACATATTCTGGCAGCACCTGTGTATCCCAGATAAATCGCCCTTTTATTGACAGATAGTTGTAATTGCCCTCGCTGTCGAATTCGGTGATCATTCCTCCATTTGCATCACGGCGGCCGGCAGCCGACCAGTCCCAGTACATCACTGTAGCATTTTCCTTGGCATAAACAGGAATATGGCAGGTTTGGCAGGCAATCTTGTTGTTGTGCTTGTCGAGGATGCGGTCGCCGTGCGGGGCATCAGTATGGCACTGTTCACAGCTGACGCGGTTGTGGTTGCCTCCTGGTATGGAGAAGATGCGCCCGGTGATGTTGTGCCGCTCGGTGGTGTGGCAATCAATACATGCCATGTTTCTGCCCTCAATAGCCATGTGCACGTCAACATTGCGGTTGGTGGCCAGAAGGGCCTTTTCCAGGTCGCCGTGCTTCACATTGTTGCCGCCACCCCCTTCAAAATGACAAAAGCCGCAGTTGTGACGGGCAGGTGCACCCACGCTCTGGGCAATATAGGAGTAATTGGGCACAGGCTCATAGGAAGAGGCATTCTGTGCTGTGGCAGGCATACCTGCTCCTCCTTTCCTTTTGACATAAGTGCCTGTCAGGTCATGGCACACCAGGCAATCGATGTTGGTGGGCTCAGAAAAATCAAAGTTCTTGTCAGCCCAGCCATACCCTATGTGGCATTTCATGCAGGAGCCGTTGTTGCCATTGGCTCCGGTGCAAAAGTTGTTCACCAGCTGCTTTTTGCCCACGCTGATGATTTCCCCCTCCCGTTCGATTTCCCGTTCCCAGGTCCAGTGAGCAGTGGCCATGATTTCCTTGTCGCGCTCGGTATGGCAGGAAAGACAGGCAGCCGTGACATCCTGCGGGCGGCTGAATTGCTGCTGAAGGATCTCAAATTTAGAATGGTCAACCGAAGAGATCTTTTCCGACCGGATGCTCATCTCCACCTGATGGGGATCAGGCTTGGGCACGGCTTGCCGGAATGTGACCAGAATAATGAAACCCGGTAAAATTACCACCACCAGCAGTGTGATGATCCGGGAAATAACAGTTCTATTCATTCGTATGGAGGTTTATTTTTTTTAATGTACCAATATTTCGAACGAAGGTAGTTCCCTACCAGCTGATGAAAACAGGCTGCCAAACAGTATGTTTTTTCATCCTGATTCTGGATCGCATAAACAGAGATTCATCAACCTAACTTTTCGATTTTCAAACTCAGTATCTCATGCTAAAATATTTCTATCTTTGATCGCCCTGCTCCATTTTGGGACGAAATGCATCTGACCTTCAGCCGGAAAAGATCATTTCAAATGCCCACCAAAAACAGGATATTGCTTGATTTAAATCAAAACTTTTATTGATCTATGAAGGAACTTGTACCCGGATTCATGAATTACTGCACCATTGAACAGAGCCAGGATATGTGCTTTGACCTGCTTACCCAGGAGGAAATTGAACTGATTCAGTCAAAAATGGTGGTTGTTTCTTACAGGGCAGGAGAAACCCTGTGCAAGCAGGGTGGGCTTGCCAGCCATATCATGGTACTGCGCGAGGGCCTGGTAAAGCTGTACATGGAAGACAAGGCCGAAAACCTGGTGCTGCAGATATTGCCTCCCAACAACATCATAGGACTGACCAGCTGCTTCGACGGGAATGCCATTTTCTTTTATTCAGCCCAGGCTTATAAAGATTCGGTAGTCCAGCTTATCGACATGGGGGTATTCATGAAAGTGCTGCGCTCCAATGTTGCTTTTGCCAATAAAATGCTGGGCTTTCTGGCCGAACAGAATATGATCATTTATGGCCGTTTTTACTGCCTTACCCGCAAACAAACTTTCGGCCGCTTTGCCGATGTTCTGCTTTGCCTGGCCAACCGCATTTACAAGACCAAGAAAATACCCCTGCACCTTAGCCGCAAGGAGCTTGCCGAGCTTAGCGATATGTCGGTGGAAAGCATTGCCAGGATCCTGAGCAGCTTCAAGGCAGAGAATCTCATTGAGGTGGGTTGTGACTATATTGAGATCCTGGATATGGAAAGGCTGAGAGGCATCAGCATGACAGGCTAAGAAAAAAGGCTGGAAAAAAGGCAAAAACATGTACAGCCCTGAACTGCACCAGGGGCTTTGTTAAAATTGCAGGTTATGATCCTCAAGGCATTTCCTGCAACTCAGCGGGCATTTTATTTCTTTTTTTCCCCTTTACAGCCCAATAAATTGCCCCCAGCACACCCACAATAATGCCCGGAACCACAACAAATATTTCCAGGACAACGCCTTCACTAATATACCTTTCCAGGTTCAGACGCACCAGGATATACATGACCAAAATTGTCATCCCAATGATTCCTGCAGAGATGATGGCAAGCCATGCATAGTATTTCCAGTTTGTCCATGGATGTACCAGGCCAAAAAACATACTAATGATACCCGTAAAAAGCAACAGAATACCAGGTAAGTTATCAGCAACCCCAATCAGCAAACCTGTTAAAATGAGGGCTGCAGAAGACAGCATCAGGAAGACCGTCAGGGGCTTGTTCGTTTGATTAAACAAGGATAACAGATGATTTTTCATGAGCCAGAAAAGGTAAAATAGGGTATATGTTTCATTCAAATATAGCTAATTTTAAGACCATTAGCTATCATCTGGTATAAAAAAGGAGAATTATCTTTTAGAATAATAAGCGGAGTCTAAGTGATTTTTCTTAATTTCCCTAAAAAAAGAAATGGAAGAAGACCAGAAATTTCTTCAGATGGCCGTTGACATGGCTGGAGAAAATGTGCGGAAGCACCAGTGCGGGCCTTTCGGGGCGGTAATTGTACGTGATGGTGAGATCATCGGCCGTGGGGTTAACCGGGTATTGCGCGACAACGACCCTACTGCCCACGCGGAAGTTACCGCCATTCGCGATGCCTGCAAAAACACCGGCCACTTCAGACTTGATGGGGCTGTTATCTATACCAGTTGCGAACCTTGTCCCATGTGTCTTAGCGCTATTTACTGGGCCAGGATCGATCGCATTGTTTTCGCTTCTTCCCATTTGGACGCATCAGAGGCTGGCTTCGATGACAGCTATATTTATGAACAGATTCCCCTGCCTTTTGATATGCGCAGCATACCAGCCAGCAAAATATACCTGCCCGATCACAAGCAACCATTCATTGCATGGACTGAGCTGGAAAACAAAACTCTTTATTAACTCTTTTCCCTCCAGTTGAAAACCAGAAAATTGTCACTTTTATTAAGGTTTTGAAAGATTTTTTAACAATAACAGGCATACCTTTTCCCTCAGGTTTTTGTAACTTCAATCAAGTGAATGCAGTGTTTCCCAATGGTTATGCCTGAGTTATGCATGATATAGAACCTTATTATTCCTGGTTGAATTATTATTCAGCCGCCGAAGATGAACGCTCCCCCTTTTTCGGGCGGGAATATTCCGAATTTGAATTCACCCATGCCGTATATAATTACCTGATACATCCCCAATGGGATGAGATCGGATCCCCTACATTGTTCATCAAGATACTGTTTGCCGATTATGATGAAGGATTCTGCATCATTGAAATGATTGGCGAATGGAACGACACCCTGCACAACGACATCATGTATCTGAAGCGCAACATTATCGAACATCTTATCGACCAGGGGATCAATAAATTCATTTTACTGGGTGAAAACATCCTGAACTTTCATTCCTCCGATGACTGTTATTACCAGGAGTGGTTTGAGGAAATAGACGAGGGCTGGATTGTTGCCGTCAACTTCCGGGACTTTGTGATCCGCGAATTTGAGACAGCCAACATTGATTATTACATAGCCTTCGGGAAGCATTTCACCGACCTGAACTGGCGCAAGTTCAAGCCACTGGAGTTATACAGGGTAATTGAGACAAGCATGACGCGCAGGCTAAACCCTTTCAATCCTTAGGAGCAGCATTGCCCGGATTGCTGCTGAAGGCATCCAATGAGGGGCTCTTGCGGGCAATCTGCAAGGCCAGGTTTTCAACTTTATCGTACAGCCTGCCCAAATCAAGAGTTTGCAACTTCCGGTTTTCAACCATCAGTTTGCCATCGATCATCACCGTATCTACATCTGAGCCCTTCAATGAATATATAATCAGGGAATAAATGTTATAAACCGGGTGAGCATGTGGCTGGTCCAGATTCAGCATGATCATATCGGCTTTTTTGCCCGTTTCGAGCGATCCTATTTGATCCTGCATACCCAGTACGCGCGCTCCGCCCATGGTGGCCATTTCCACCAGGGTTCGGGCATCCAGCACGGTAGGATCCTGGCTGCTGAGCTTGTGCAGGAAGGCAGCCGTGCGGGCTTCCTCAAACAGATCAAGATCGTTGTTGCTGGCCACTCCGTCGGTACCCAAACCCACTTTAATACCTGCTTTTAAAAAAGCGGGCACTGGCGCAACCCCACTTGCCAGCTTCATATTGCACTGAGGGTTGTGGGCAACTCCCACCCCTCGCCTGGCAAAAATATCAATATCATCAGCATCCAGATGCACACTATGGGCGGCTATGGTACTGGACCCCAGGGCTCCGATGCTGTCAAGGTACTTTACAGGACTCTTGCCAAATTTCTTCATCACATAATCATATTCCCAGCGGGTTTCGGCAACATGTATGCTGAAAGGGAGCTTGTAGCTGTTGGCCAGTTCCCTGGCCTGCCGGATTACCCAGGAAGAAGTGGTATAGGGGGCGTGGGCCGAAATGCCAATTGTTACCCTTGGATGGGATTGCCATTTCTGAACAAGGGCTTCACTTTGCTGCAGCCCGTATTTTGGAGATGGGCTGTTGGGGACAAGAAAATCAACCAGGCTTTCGGTGAGCACGGCACGAATACCAACCTGATCAACCACCCGGGCCATCTCGTCAACATAATAGTACATGTCGTTAAAGCAGGTGGTGCCGTTGAGCAGCATCTCGGCAATGGCCAGACGCGTTCCTGTTCGCACATTCTCTGATGTAACAAACTCGGATTCCACCGGGAAGATATGCTCATAGAGCCACTGCTTGAGGTGCAGGTCATCGGCATACCCCCGGAAAATGGTCATGGGTGAGTGGGTATGGGTATTGATCAACCCGGGCATCAGCAGTTTCCGGCTGCCTTCAATTTGCTTAGGGGCACGAAACTGCCCGCTGATCTCCCGGCTGGGTCCAACACCGATGATTTGCCCATCTTTAATGGCAACAGCCCCGGGGTTGAATACCCGGTAGGAAGCATCCATTGTAACCACAATGGCATCGGCGATCAGGATGTCGGCATTGTATTGGTGGTTATGGCCCATCTGGTGTTCCGGCTGCCCTGTGTATTCTGTCATGCTGTACCTTTTAATAAAATGTGCCCAACTTCTTCAGGCGGCTTTGACTCAAAAGCTTCAGTGATCGGGACGAAAAAATTTTCACAAATTTAATCCTTTTTGTCGTATGCTTAACCCTATAATCGGGCTCCCTGGCAGGGAATGGAAAGTTTTTGCTAATTTCGCATATTCATAATGAAAAACAGAAAAAATCTAAGAAGATGATAGAACAGATCAAGGCTACAGCCGGATATTTGCAGCAGAAAACGGGATTCAGGCCCGAGGTTGGTATTATCCTGGGTTCAGGTCTGGGAGGCCTTGTAAAAGCCATAGAAACCAAACATGCCTTTGAATACGGGGAGATCCCCAACTTTCCCGAATCTACCGTGGAGGGTCATCAGGGGCGGCTGATTTTCGGAGTGCTGGGAGGAAAAAACGTGGTGGCCATGCAGGGGCGTTTCCACTATTATGAAGGCTACAGCATGCAGCAGGTAACTTTTCCTGTCAGGGTGATGAAAGCCCTGGGGGTGCACACCCTTCTGCTGTCGAATGCCGCTGGCGGGCTAAACCCTGCTTTTGAAGTGGGGGACCTGATGATCATCACCGACCACATCAACTTCTTTCCCGACAACCCTTTGCGCGGACGAAATATCGATGAACTGGGAACACGCTTTCCCGAGATGAGCCAGCCCTACAGTCCCCTGCTGATCGGCATGGCCCGGCAAATCGCCCGCCAGAACAACATCCGCTACCAGTCGGGAATTTATATTGGCAGCCCCGGCCCGACCCTGGAAACCCCTGCCGAATACAACATGTTTCGCCTGCTGGGAGCCGACGCCACCGGAATGTCCACAGTGCCCGAAGTGATCGTTGCCCGTCATGCAGGCATGGATTGCTTTGGCATTTCCATCATCACAAACCTGGCAAAACCGGCCGAAACCGACAAACCCACCTCCCACGAAGAAGTACAGCTGGTGGCACAGGTGGCCGAGCGCAACATGACCCTGATCTTTACAGAGATCATCAGAGGGCTTTAAGCCTTGCGGCAAAAAATAAAAAACCCGAAGACTGACAAGGTCTTCGGGTTTTTTTCAGCCTCATTGTGAATCAGGTATACTATTTTTGCAAAGACAATACATCAGGCAACATGTTTCAGAGAACAGTTCTTATCTGCTTCATTGGTCTTCTTATTTTTCCAGGCCATCTGGAAGCCCGGCAGGAATCCACCCCCATTCCGGATGCTGAAGCAACAGAAAGCTCCTCCGGGCAATGGTCGCTTGAAACCAGCCTTAGCTTCCCGATGGCAAGGATCTACATGCTTAAAGCTTCCTATAAATATTCAGAAAAAGTAGAACTGGGCATTGGGCCAGCATTTCAGAAATGGGAAAACCTGAGTCACTCTCCCCTGGGCCAGACCAATGCATACACCTTGTTGATGTCGTACAGATATTTCTTCCTGGGGAATTTTCATGCCGAAGTGGAACTCTGGCCTGCCTGGAACAAGTTTGAATCCTTCTACGATGGCAATACATACAGAGGATTGGAACTTTGGGCCGAATACAAGCTGGGATACCGGCTGAACCTTTCACCAAGGTTTTACCTGAATCTTCAACCCGGTATTGGGCATGCCATTTGGATGCAAAAAAAATGGCCTGATATTGAATACAACAGCTACCGGGAATTTCTCACCGGATCCGTTATTTTCGTACCACAGGTAATGGCTGGGATCAGGTTTTAGGAATCATCTGGTCCTGCCAGGAAGTCAAAAAAGAACCCTAAAGTTTCCTGTCAAAAAGCACGATGCCCACCCGTGAAATGTGGTCCAGCAGTTCTTTTTCCTTTATTCTTTCCAGAATTACCATATCCAGCTTATAGGGAAGTTCCAGTTCCTCCAGTTCAGTGGACAAATCTATAATATCATTTGTGGTGAGATCATTTCCCGACAATGCAAGATCTATATCAGAGCCAGCCTCACAATTGCCTTTGGCTCTTGATCCAAACAAAATGATCTTCCCAATCTTTTCATTCTTCTGCAGGATCCCAAGAATTGCAGCAACATCAGAATTCTCAAGGCCCGTGGTTTTATACATCACAGTTAATTATTTGTTTTTTTCTTCTTCAAGCCTGGTTTGAAGGTGTTCAAATAATGCCAGAAACTCCCCTTTTATCCTGCCCGCAATTTCCCTGGCAGTATCCTCATCATATGTATGGCTAGTAAGGTTCCTGCTTTTCTGGATTTGAATCCATCCTTTTCCATCTGCAATATATGCATCCCGGAAACTTTGCTCAATGACTGGCTTGGGGCCCACTACATCCGTATAACCTTTTTCCTTCAGAAGATCCTGCAAGGTTTTCCAGGCCAGTTCATATGTATATTCGAAAGCCTTTACAAGGCCCTGAATTTCCATTTCATTAAGATCTTCCTTCAGAACAAAACGTTGCAATTGATGCAGGGCTTTGTTGTAATTGGAAAACCTTTGCTGCCAGCGTATATCTTTTTTCTCTTCCATACATCAGACAAGATCATATGCAATAAAGGTAAAAATTTTTTAAATCAATCAAACAACCTGCCTGTAGCTTCGCCCCCTGAGGGGGGCCCCAGGTTCTTCTTGATGGATTCAACCTCCTTTTTGAGGACCCTCAGCTGGTTTGAAAGCTGCTCCACCGGGGTGTTGCCTTCCGGTATCTGGCTGCTGATAAAATGGACGAACTTCCAGACTTCGCGGATCTGGTTCACATGCACCTCGAAAGGCTCGTATTCGGGATTGAGGGAATGCAGCCGCAACTTACCTTCTTTTTTGATCAGGTTTTCCACCACCTTAAATACCACGCCATCCTCCAGGGTATGGATGATGTAGGGGTAACGGTTGATAATGGTGTTCCAGTTCTGCACAAACTCGCAGGTAACCCATGAGCCCTCGGGGATGGGCAGCATGCTGTCGCCCGAGATCTGGAAACTGCGGTACTTTTTTTGCCTTGAAAGAAAAGGCATCTGGAAAGTGGGCAGCACCCTGATGAACTCCGGGTCGGCAAAGCCGGTGCGGTAACCTGCCTTGGCCTTTTCGGAAACCATCTCGATATTCTCTTCATTCTGCTGATCCACCGTAGTAGCCAGCACCCGCATCTGGCTACCGCTAAGAAACACATCGTATCCGCGGTCGATCTGCGAGAGCTGACTCTCGGGAAGCTGCGAAAGGTCGGTCTTCACCAGGGTGTCGATCGATACATTAAAATAGCGGGAAAAAGCCACCAGGGCTTCCAGCCCGGGCTGGGCAACCCCGTTCTCATAGCCGCTCAGGGTGGGCCGCTTCATCTCAAGGGAAAAAGCCACATCATCCTGGGTGCGGCCACGGCGCTTGCGCAATAACTTGATGTTGGAAGAAAAATAGGTCATCTTTATAATTAAGAATTAAGAATTAAGAATTAAGAATTGATAATCAGCTGATTGAACCACATCAATACCTTTCATAAACAACCTGTAACCGCTGAAAACAGCAGTTTCTTAATGAAGTTACACAGAGGTCCACAGGAGGAAGAACATGAGGTTCACGGAGAAAGGGGTTGTGAGATTCTCTGTGAACCTCTCCTTCTAAAACCTCCGTGGACCTCTGTGTAAACTTCTTTTTCTTTTTACTTTAAGTTTTACGAATCCTTCCCTTTTAAGAATTCTTCACGCCCTGGAATTCGTTTTTAAGCAAATTTTGATTAAATTATAATCGGAATTTTGATTAAAAACTAATCAAAGGTACAACAAAACATTGAACAAAAGCAAGTTCTTCTTAATTTTTAATTCTTAATTTTTAATTGAATGATCGAGCCCCGCACCATCGTACACCTTGACCAGGACACCTTTTTCGTGTCGGTAGAGCGGCTTCATAACAGCAGCCTGCTTGGCAAGCCTGTGATCATCGGTGGCATGGGCGACCGGGGGGTTGTGGCTGGCTGCAGCTACGAGGCGCGGCAATACGGGGTACACTCGGCCATGCCCATGAAGCTGGCGCGCAACCTTTGTTCGGATGCGGTGTTCATCCGTGGTGACCTGCAGGATTACAGCAAGTACTCCAACATGGTCACCCAGATCATTGCCGAACGGGCCCCGGTGTTCGAGAAGGCCTCCATCGACGAGCATTACCTTGACATCACGGGCATGGACCGCTTCTTTGGCTGCTACAAGTGGGCCTCGGAGCTCAGGGAGTACATCATGCGCCAGACGGGCCTTCCCATTTCCATGGGGCTATCGCTCAACAAGGTAGTATCGAAGATCGCCACGGGTGAGGCCAAGCCCAACGGGCAAATACAGGTGCATCAGAACATGGTGCGGCCTTTCCTGGATCCTTTATCCATCCGCAAGATCCCCATGATCGGCTCCAAAACCTACCATACCCTTCGCACCATGGGCATAGCCACCATCGGCACCCTGAGCCGCATCCCCCCGGAGGTGATGGAACGCATGATGGGCAAAAACGGGCTGGAGATGTGGAGGCGGGCCAACGGCATCGACAACAGCCCGGTGCAGAGCTGGAGCGAGCGCAAGTCGATCGGTACGGAAACCACCTTCGAGACCGATACCATCGACATTGATGCCATCAACCGTCTGCTGGTGCGCATGTGCGAGAAAACGGCCTATCGCATGCGCAAAAAACAACAACTCACCGGCTGCGTGACCGTGAAGATCCGCTACGCCAACTTCGACACCCACAGCCTGCAGCAAACCGTTCCTTACACCTCGTTTGATCATGTGCTGATTCCCGTTTGCAGGGAGCTGTTCAAAAAACTTTTTACCCGGCGCATGCTCATCCGCCTGGTGGGCATACAGTTCAGCCGCCTGGTTCACGGGGTGCAGCAGCTTAGCATGTTCGAGGAAACCCCCGAGCTGATCAACCTCTACCAGGCCATCGACCGAATGCGACGAAAACATGGTGCAGATGCGGTACACAGGGGAGTTTAAATTCAATTAAGAATTAAGAATTAAGAATTAAGAATTAAAAACCAAAGCAAGTTTTTTAACTATCCACAGATGTTCCAGATAAGAAAAAAGGCACAGATTTTCACAGATGGCTTCTGCAGTTTTGCGATTTTTTCCGGCTACAGGTGCGGCTTTCTTTTTTTATCGGTGAAGATCCGTGATTTTCTTCTTCTTATCTGTGAATATCTGTGGAAGATTCTTAACACTAAAAATTTTACCCCTTGATCAACTTCCACACATACCACAGTCTTCGTTACGGCACCCTCTCTCCGGAGGTACTTGTTGAGCGGGCCCGGGAGCTTGGCATAGGCCGTCTGGCCCTGACCGACATCAACAACTGCACAGCCATGCCCGATTTTGTGAAGCTCTGCAGGCAACACGATATAGGGGCAGTGGCGGGCATGGAGTTCCGCAAGGGCGACCGGCTGCTGTACATCGTGCTGGCGCGCGATCCGGAGGGCTTCCGGCGCATCAACGCCTTTCTGTCGCAGCACAACCTGCAGGGCCTTGAACTGCCCGAACGTTTTCCCGTATGCGACAATACCTTCGTGGTTTATCCCTTTGATGAGAAGGCTCTCCCCCCGGCCGGGGAGCATGAATATATGGGGGTAAAGCCCTGGGAGCTGACCCGGCTTTCCACCTCTGCCCTGCGCCATCATCCTGAAAGGCTGCTGGCCCTGCACCCGGTAAGCTTCAAGGCAAAGGAAGAGTACGAGCTGCACCGCTACCTGAGAGCTATCGACCACAACATTGTTCTGAGCAGGCTGCAGCCCCGCAACCTGGCACATCCCGGGGAGGTGATGGTGTCGCCCGAGGAGCTGCACAACCTGTACCCGGGTTTCGGCCATCTGGTCGACAACACCCTGGCTCTGCTTGAAAAATGCTACATGGACTTCGACTTCCGTGCCTCAAAAAACAAGAAGACCTTTACGGGGCACCCTGCCGACGACCGGGCCCTATTGGCCAAGCTGGCCATGGACGGGCTGGAGTACCGCTACGGAAAGCGCAACCGCCTGGCCCTGAAGCGCGTGGAGCATGAGCTGGAAATCATCGACCGCCTGGGCTTCTCCTCATACTTCCTGATCACCTGGGACATCATCCGCTATTCCATGTCAAGGGGTTTCTATCATGTGGGGCGAGGCAGCGGAGCCAACAGCATCGTGGCATACTGCCTGCGCATTACCGATGTGGATCCCATTGAGCTGGACCTGTACTTCGAGCGTTTCATCAACCCCAAGCGCACCACTCCACCCGACTTTGACATCGATTATTCATGGAAGGAGCGCGACCAGGTGCTGGATTACATTTTCAAACGCTATGGCCATGAGCACACGGCCCTTCTGGGCACTACCTCCACCTTCCGCGACCGCTCGATGATCCGCGAGCTGGGAAAGGTGCTGGGCCTGCCCAAAGCCGAGATCGATACCCTGGTGTCGAACCACGAAGCCAGGCGGGAGCCCGATGCCGTGGGTGCACGGATCTTTCAGATGGCCGAACAGCTGGCCGACTTCCCCAACATGCGCAGCATCCATGCCGGGGGGGTGTTGATCTCCGAGAAGCCCATCTGCTGCTATTCGGCCCTCGACATGCCCCCCAAGGGGCTACCCACCGTGCAGTGGGACATGTACACGGCCGAAGAGCTGGCTTTCGAAAAGATCGACATCCTCAGCCAGCGGGGCATCGGCCACATCAACGAGTGCGTGCAGATTGTAAAACAGAACCATGGGATAAGCATCGATGCCCACCAGGTAGAGAAGTTCAAGCAGGACGAGAAGGTGAAAGAACTGCTGCGCTCGGGCGAAACCACCGGCTGCTTTTACGTGGAAAGCCCTGCCATGCGCGGGCTTTTGAAGAAGCTGCGCTGCGATAACTACATCAGCCTGGTGGCGGCCAGCTCCATCATACGCCCCGGGGTAGCCAAGTCGGGAATGATGCGCGAGTATATCCAGCGCTTTCACAACCCCCGCAACATCCAATACCTTCACCCGGTGATGGAACAGCAGCTGAAGGAGACTTACGGGGTGATGGTTTACCAGGAAGATGTCATCAAGGTGTGCCATCATTTCGCAGGGCTCGACCTGGGGGATGCCGATGTGCTTCGCCGCGCCATGAGCGGCAAGTACCGCTCCAAAAAGGAAATGCAGCGCATCGTGGAACGCTTTTTCGAGAATTGCCGCGCCAAAGGATATCCTGAAGCACTCACCCGGGAGGTTTGGAGGCAGATCGAGTCGTTTGCCGGTTATTCCTTCTCCAAGGCCCACTCTGCTTCTTTCGCCGTGGAAAGCTACCAGAGCCTTTACCTGAAGGCACACTTCCCCCTGGAGTTCATGACGGCTGTGATCAACAACTTCGGGGGATTTTACCAGAGTCCGGTTTATTTTAATGAAGCCCGGCGCTACGGGGCCAATATCGAACTGCCGTGCGTGAATCACAGCAATTACACCACCACCATTTCCGGGCGCGACATTTACATCGGGTTTGTGCATGTTCAGAACCTGGAGTATAAGCTGGCCCAGGCAGTGGTGGCTGAACGCGAGGCCGGCGGGCCTTACCTTGGCCTTGAAGATCTGGCACGGCGAACACTAACAGGCCTGGAGCAACTGATCCTGCTGATACGTATCAATGCCCTGCGTTTTACAGGCTTACCCAAGGGGCAGCTGCTGTGGAAAGCCCATTTGCTGGCAGGAAAAAAACCTCAGCCGGCAAAACAACTGTTTGCTGCCGCGGAAAAAGAATACCATTTCCCACCACCCGATACCGATCCCCTGCAGGATGCCTACGATGAAATGGAATTGCTGGGCTTTACTGTATCGGTTTCACCATTCGATATGCTGAAAACCGATTTCAGGGGAGAACTGCCTGCCACACAGATGATCAGCCAGGTAGGGCGCACCGTCAGGATGGTGGGATGGCTGGTGACTATCAAGTATGTGCGAACCGTTAAGCGCGAAATGATGCACTTTGGCTGCTTTCTGGATCACCAGGGTAATTTTTTCGATACCGTGCATTTCCCACCTTCTGCCAAACAGTGGCCCTTTCGGGGAAGCGGGGTTTACCTGATGCTGGGAACCATTACAGAAGAATTCGGATTTCCCTCGCTAACGGTGGAAAAAATGGCCAAATTACCCGTGAGGGCAGATCCCAGGGGTTAATTCAACTGGCCTTTCCATAAATTTTTTCGATGTTTAAAAGAAAAACACCAAAAAGAAATTCATTCATATCTTATAATTTTTATTACTGGTCTAAACTTTTTGACACTCAGTGTGTTTTACGAATCTGATAAACAATTGTTTCACATAAAAAGGAACCAACAATGGAAACACCAAGAGATCCAAAAGATCCCAGAGATCCCCGGGATCCCAAAGGGCAAAGGGAGAACCCCAGGGGTACTCCCGGAAGAGAAACCCCCTCGGGCCCCCGGGAAACAACAGGCGGCACTCCCGGAGCAAGCCCCCGCACAACGCCTCCTCCCTCAGGGGCAAACCGCCCTTCCCCGCCCCCGCAAGGGTCAATAGGCACACCTCCTCCAAGAAAGCCTTTACATGTTCATGAACATAACGATGCCCGCCACACCAAACGCGTATCATGGCCAGCCATTTTTGCCGGAACCCTGGTGATGTTGGTTGTATTGATGTTGCTAAGCCTTTTGGGTATGGGCATAGGCCTTACTTCCTTTAATCCCATGGAAGAGGTTCGTCCCTGGGAAGGCCTGGGTACAGGAGCATTGATTTGGTGGGTAGTGAGCAACCTTATTGCAATTTTTGCAGGTGCATTTACCGCCGCCCAGTTAACCACCATGAATTACCAATGGGCAGGCATCTACCATGGTATATTAAGCTGGAGCCTGTATACCCTGATCTCCTTCTGGCTTCTAACAACCGCCGTGGCAGGGGTGATCAGCGGGGTAGGCAGCATGATCACCCAATCCCTAGGAGTCGTTGGCCAGGGAGTAACTCAGATGATTGAAGGACAGGATGTGGACGATTCCCAGCTGAACAGAATGATACAGGATATCCTTACCCAGGAAGAAAGACGCGCCCAGCAGGAATTTGACATTGATGTGATGGCAGTGATCCGGGATGTTTTTATTGTCAACGGGCAGGTGCAAACGGATGTGCAGCGCGAGGATGTAGTAGAGGCTGTGGCCAGGCACTCAACCTTAAGCCGGCAGGATGCCGAAAGGGCTGCCGACCGCATCATGATGGAGTACGATCGTATGCAAAGACGCTGGCAGGAGGTCCAGGCTGAAGCCGAACGAGTTGCACAGGAAGCAAGTGATGCTGCCGGCAGGGCAGCTATCTGGGCTTTCTTTGCCCTGGTGATCGGCCTGGCAGTGGCTGCAGTGGCCGGTTACATTGGAGAACCCAAATGGGGAGAACTCCAGGAAAGGGAAATAGTGGTTTAAACTCCACTAACCCTACCTTACGATTGCTGCAGGAATTACTGATAGTGCTTCCTGGTAAATACCAGATCAACGGATCTTATCAAGGGTAATTTTTAGAAAAAGAAAGGAGGCTGCCTAAAGATTCAGGCAGCCTCCTTATTGATTTTCGTAGCCGGGCTTCCAGGCTCCTCCCCACTACCTGCCTCCTCCCCTACCATACCTGCATCATTACAGTACCCTACTGCCCCATGATATCAGGCAGAGATCCCTTCATAGTTTGACCGTAGTTTGACCGTAGTTTGACCGTAGTTGGACCGTAGCGCTACGGTC
>OBJA01000699.1_pt1 | contig 27439 bp, 25 predicted proteins | sample 1519751 | NCBI WGS metagenome assembly OBJA01 (sample SAMEA3881238, study PRJEB22517) | soil metagenome | biome: lake sediment; feature: soda lake sediment; material: sediment, water from around vicinity | place: India | collected 2013-12-23 | depth 3 m
CCAGGTACCATGCCCTCCAGGCCCGGCACGGAGGCGGCGGCACCAGTGAATAACCCCGGCAAAATTTTCATTCACGCTCAACCGGTATGGATGGCGGCGGAGTTGTCGCTGCAATGACCGTGACACGTGGAATTCATCGGGAAAAAGTACACAACGCGGGTCGGGTGACCACCAGAGAATCGGCTCATCCGGATTGTACCAGGGGAAAATACCAAGGCTGTAGGCAAGCAGAAGACGCTCGGGATTCAGATCACCACCAATGGCAAGCAACCCCGACTGGTGGGCCGATTCCAGAGGGGGAAACCAGAGGTCCTGACCTAGAAGACAGGGCATGGATTAAATCAGCAATACGCGAAGGTAAAACTGCCGCCACGGATGCCGACACGCACCTCGCCACCCTGCTTCAATTCGCCAAAAAGAATCTTTCCGGCCAACGGATCACTCAGCTCTGACTGAATCAGGCGCCCCAGGGGTCGAGCACCAAACAGGGGGTCGTAGCCACGCTCGGCCAACACACGGCGGGCGGCAGCAGAAACCTTCAGGCGCACATCGCGTTCGGCCAACTGTTGTGAAAGTTCCTTGAGAAATTTATCAACGACCTGCAACATGACCGCCTGATCCAGAGGAGAAAAGTGAATAACGGCATCGAGGCGATTTCTGAATTCCGGAGTAAAAGCCTTCTCCAGAGCATTTTTCGGTGCCGCCTTTACCCGCTCACCAAAACCGATGGGGATCACGTTCATCTGACGACTGCCGACATTGCTGGTCATGATCAGAATGACATTACGAAAATCAGTTTCTTTGCCGTTGTTATCCGTCAAGGTACCATGATCCATGACCTGCAGAAGGATATTGAACAGGTCGGGATGGGCTTTTTCAATCTCATCAAGGAGTAATACCGACCAGGGATTTTTACCCACGGCCTCAGTGAGCAGTCCACCCTGATCAAAACCGACATAACCCGGAGGAGCTCCGATCAGGCGTGCAACGGAATGCTTCTCCATGTATTCACTCATATCGAAACGCAGAAACTTGACCCCCAACTGAAGAGCCAGTTGCTTGGCCACTTCAGTTTTACCAACACCGGTCGGCCCGGTAAACAGCAGGGAGCCCACCGGCTTTTCCGGGTGCCCCAGTCCGGCCCGCGAACGGTGGATCGCCCGTACCAGCGAATCAATCGCCTGGTCCTGACCGAAAACCACCCGCTTCAGATCACGCTCCAGATAACGCAAACGCTGGCGATCGCTACCACTGATCGACTTGATCGGCACCCGCGCCATCCGGGCCACCACCCGCTCTATTTCGTCAACATTGATGGGACGATTGGGTAAACCGTCGAGACGATGCTGCGCTCCGGCTTCGTCAATCACGTCGATAGCCTTGTCCGGCAAATGACGTTGCGGCAGATGTTTGACCGCCAGCTTGACGGCAGACTCCAGCGCCTCATCGGCATAACTGACGTTGTGATAACTCTCATAATGGGACCGCAAACCATGAAGAATAGCGATGGTCTCTTCGCTGCTTGGCTCCTGCAGATCGATTTTCTGGAACCGCCGTGACAAGGCTCGATCTTTGCTGAACAGGTTGCGGTATTCCTCATAGGTGGTCGAACCAATACAACGCAATTCGCCACTACCCAGGGCCGGCTTGAGAATATTGGAAGCATCCAGCGAGCCACCACTTGTGGCACCGGCCCCCACAATGGTATGGATTTCATCGATAAACAGGATCGCCCGTTCTCGTTTTTGCAGGGCAGCGACAACAGCCTTGAGTCGTTCCTCAAAATCGCCACGGAATTTGGTACCGGCCAGCAGAGCACCCATATCGAGAGTATAAAGCTCACTGTCTTTCAGCAGGTCCGGCACCTCCCCCCGGGAAACCCGCAATGCCAACCCCTCAACCATGGCGGTTTTACCGACACCGGGCTCACCGACAAAAAGAGGGTTGTTTTTGCGCCGGCGACACAGCACCAGGACCGCGCGCTCAATCTCTTCGCTGCGTCCAATCAGAGGATCAATCTTGCCCTGACGAGCGCGCTTGATCAGGTCGATAGTGAAGGATTCGAGGGGATCGACCGGCTTCTGTTTCGGTTTACCGCGTTCGGCAGGAGCTCCCTCAGCAGGGCGTTCGTTCGGTTTTGGATTATTCGCGGCAACCGGACGAACGTGGGAAATATGGTCGAGGAGATCAACCCGCTCAATTCCCTGATTCTGTAAAAAGAAACAGGCATGGGAGTTTTCTTCTTCCAGAATTGCCGCCAGCAGATCACCAACACCGACTTCCGTCTGTCGGGCTGACTGCATATGCATAACGGTTCGCTGCAACATGCGCTGCAAGGCCAGGGTCTGCCGTGGAACATCTTCGTCCTCAACTCCTTCAGCCAGATGTTCCAGATGCATATCAAAAAAGCGTTCAAGCTGTTGTTTTAATTCGTCAATATCACCACCACAGGCTGAAAGAATCTGTTGCCCCGATTCTTCAAACAACAGCGCGTAAAGCACATGCTCGGTGGTTAGATACTCGTGGCGCCTGCGCTGAGCTTCACGAACCGCAAGGGTGAAAGCGATCTGTACATCCTGACTGAACATAGCACCTGCCGTTTCTGAAAGTTATAGCTGGTCTGAAGTGAAAACGTTTAAGGCCGAAAATCAGGCCTCCTCAAGGGAACATCGCAAGGGGAAACCGGCCTTTCGCGCCTTCAACCGTGCCCGATCGACCTTACTCTCCGCAATCGCATAGGGAAAGGTTCCGCAATAGCCAACCCCCTGAAAATGAATCGTCAGCATGATCTTTTCCGCTTCGGTTGCCGATTTATTGAAAACCTCCTGCAGCACCTCAACAACAAAGTCCATGGTTGTATAATCGTCGTTATGCATCAATACCTTAAACAAAGAAGGAAGCTGTGTCTTTTTTTCACTGCTGATCTTTGTGCCGGTTTTTGCGCCTGTATTGGTATCTGCGTTTTCCATTGCCTGAATCCACCGTTGAATATTTTCAGTACATCCTAACACAAACAATCCTGACCAAACAATCCGCCCTCCCAACATCCGCCGGAGTCTGGTCAAGTTTCTTGTCGCTTTGACATCCCTCTGTTATTTTAGCATTTTTACAACGCAACAGGATGCCTGTAAGGAGTTTTTTGTGCCGGTTGACATTATAGAAAACTGGATCCCTGTCTTCTTTATCAGCGGTTTTCTCAGCGGAGCGCTGCTCGGCAGCCTGATCACCCTGTCTCGCGCCCAGAAGCGCATCAACTCGGAACGCCGACAACGTGAAGAAGCCTTCCAGCACCTGGCCCGGAGCGAAGCGCAACTGGAGGCAGAACGGCGTAGCAGTCAGGAAAAACTGGATTTGCTTGATGAAATCCGCCGCCGGTCAGAGAAAAACTTCCAGCAACTGTCAACCCAGGCCCTTGCCGACAACAATCGCCTCTTTCTCGACCTTGCCAAAGCGACGCTGGAACAGTATCAGGGACAGGCACGCCAGGATCTGGAACAACGCCAAACCGCCATTGACCATCTGGTCAAACCTCTGAAAGAGGCGCTGGCGCAAGTTGACGGCAAAATTGCTCAACTTGAACTGGCCCGCAGTGGTGCCTACGCTCGTCTTGATGAGCAGGTCAAAGTTCTGCACGGCAGTCAGTTGAAACTGGAAACCGAAACGGGCAATCTGGTCAAGGCCCTGCGTACGCCCACAGTTCGTGGCCGCTGGGGAGAAATCCAGCTTCGCAAAGTAGTGGAAATGGCAGGGATGCTCGATTACTGTGACTTCCTTGAGCAGGAATCCTCAAGCTCAGGGCGTGCCCGTCCCGACATGATCGTCAAGCTCCCCAACGGTCGCAATATTGTCATCGATTCCAAGGCCCCCCTGATGGCCTACCTGGAAGCAGTTGAAGCCGCAGACGAAACCGCCGCCAACCAGGCCCGTGAACATCATGCCCGCCATGTCCGCAATCATATCCTCAAACTCTCCGCCAAACAGTACTGGGACCAGTTTCAGCCGACACCGGAATTTGTCGTGCTTTTCCTCCCCGGTGAGTCCTTTTTTTCAGCGGCACTCTCCGTTGATCCCGGCCTTATTGAAGCGGGGGTCGAGCGTAAGGTCCTGCTGGCGACACCAACAACCCTGATTGCCCTGTTGCGCTCGGTAGCCTACGGTTGGCGCGAAGAAAAACTGGCAGCCAACGCCCTGGCCATCAGTCGTTTGGGACAGGAAATCCACGAACGACTGGCAACCCTGCATCAGCATTTCCACCAGATGGGCAGAAGCCTGGAAAAAGCGGTTGACAGCTACAACAAAGGCATTGCCTCCCTGGACAGTCGGGTATTGGTCACCGCCCGCAAGTTCGCCGAACTGGGGGCAGGAAGCAGCAAGGAAATAAACGAAGCAGTACCGGTTGACAGCCGGACCAGGACACCACAGACGGCAGCAGAGCACCAAAACAAGGACTCAATCGATTGATTTGACCCTCTTCCCGAGTGATAAAGCACTACCAGAACACCGCGATCAGAATGGCACCAAGGACCAACCGATAGACAACAAAAGGCTGCATCCCGATGCGGCGGATAAAAACCATAAAGTAGTGGATACAGACAAAGGCGCTGATTGCCGACAAGACAACACCCAGAAACATGGCATTCCAGTCCGTAGGGGCGGGATCTTGCAGCAAATGAACCGCCTGCAACCCTCCGGCTAAAAAGGTCACCGGTATCGACAACAGAAAAGAAAAACGCGCGGCGGCTTCACGACTTAAGCCCAGCAGCAAAGCAGCCGTAATGGTAATGCCCGAACGCGATGTTCCCGGAAACAGGGCCAGGGCCTGGGCACAACCGATCAGCAACATGGCCATCCAGCTTAAACTGTAGACATCAAGGGTACCACGTTTGCGCCAGTCGGCCCACCCCAGCAACAGGCCAAAACCGATCAGCCCAACGGCAATCAGGAGCGGCGAACGCAAATGAACTTCGATAAAGCCCTTCAGGGTAATCCCTGCCAGTCCGACGGGAATTGTTGCCAGCAGCACTCCCCAGGCCAGTCGCCCGGCGGGGGTCGGCTTTCGGGTGACCAGAGAACGAAACCATTCTGTCGCCATGGCGGCAAGGTCCTGACGAAAATAAAAGACTACCGCCACCAGCGTCCCGACATGGATGGCAATATCAAAAGCGAGCCCCTGATCTTCCCAGGCGGTAAACACCGGCACCAGAATCAGATGGGCAGAACTTGAGATCGGGAGAAATTCGGTAATTCCCTGAACAACGGCAAGAACAATGATTTGAAAGATATCCACGAACATCCCCTTATGCTGGTGGCTGAAATATGGTCATCATCAGCGACTTCAAGCCAGGCCATCTTCTATCGTGCCAATCGTCCCCATGTCAACTGCCGTTACAACGCAACCTTCAGGATAAAATCCTCGGCTTAAAAACAATGTTGCCGGCAAATGGCGCTGGCACAGACAAAAGCACACAGGATATACTGGCGCAATCAAAACCTCTCCTGCACGAGCAAGGATCTCGCATGCTGCTTTTGGCCAAAGTCGTTATCACCTTGTTGATGATTCTGCTCCTGACCGCCATCGCTGAATACGTCAATCCGAAAGTTGCCGGTATTCTTTCCGGTTATCCTATCGGTTCAGCCATTGTTCTCTATTTTTACGGTCTGGAATATGGAGTCGAATTTGCGGCGCAGGGAGCCCTGTACAATCTGGCCGGGCTGTTACCATCCCTGGCCTTTGCTCTGATCTACCTGTTTATTTTGCGCCGCAAACCCGACTCATCGGTACCCCTGGTGATGACAATCGCTGTAACGGGCTATCTTGGCTGCGCGGGCATCATCGGCATGTTACAACTGTCGGAGACAGCAGCAATCGGCGTTTCCGTTCTGGGATTACTGGCCGGCAGTTACCTGGTTCACAGTCGCAGCGAATCAACTAAAGCGCCCAGACTTCCCTTTCGTCTGCGAGTTATTATCTTCCGCACGGCCATCGCTGCTACCCTGGTCATCTCCATCACCGCCCTGGCCGGCAAGGTTGGTGCTCACTGGGCGGGAATTCTATCGGCCTTTCCCCTGATCCTGATGCCGCTGGTGTTGATTGTCCACCTTCACTTCGGTGCCGCCTGTGCCAGATCGGTGCTCAGCCATTTTCCCGTCGGTTTGTGGTCGGTATTCTGTTATTCCCTCACTCTTTCGGTAAGTTATCCCGGCTTCGGTCTGCATATCGGCACGCTGATTGGTTTTGGTGTCGCAACAATCGTCCTGCTGCTGATCAATAGTGGCGGCCTGATCAGGCTGGCAAACAAGAACTGATGAGGGTTCAACCCGGACAGCAATGGGCACCCCTATTGAACCCCCCGGCAATATCTTTTATGGTTAACGCTATGGCTGTCTATCTTGATTGTGCATCTACCACCCCCACTGAACCCTCGGTTGCCGAGGTCATGCGGCGCTTCATCGACGTGGATTACGGCAACGCTGCCAGTCCCATCCACGACCATGGCACCTTTGCCCGTATGGCGGTCGACCACGCCCGGGGACAGATTGCCAAGCTGGCCAAGGTACGCCGCGATGATGTCATCTTCACCAGTGGGGCCACTGAAGCCAACAATCTGGCCATTCTCGGCTTGCGTGACCATGGCCTGCATACCAATCGGTGCCACCTGATCTGCAGTACCATTGAACACAAAGCGGTACTGGAGCCTCTGGAAGCCCTGACCCGGCAAGGCTTTGAGATGACCCTGGTACCGGTTGATGGTGACGGCTGCATCATTCTTGATAAGTTACGACAAGCCCTGCGTCCCGATACCCTGCTGGTTTCTACCATGCAGGTCAACAATGAGACCGGGGTCGTTCAGCCCCTCATGGAGATTGCCGACCTTCTTGGCGATCACCCGGCCTACTGGCATGTCGATGCCGCTCAGGGGTTCGGCAAGGAACTTGTCGGCATTACCCACCCGCGCATTGACATGATCAGCATCAGCGGCCACAAAATCTATGGCCCCAAAGGAATCGGTGCCCTGATTACCCGCAAGCGTGAAGGCCAACCACCCCCCCTTAAACCCCTCATGTTTGGCGGCGATCAGGAACAGGGACTGCGCCCCGGCACCCTGGCAGTTCCCCTGATTGCCGGACTCGGTGAAGCCGCACGCTGTGCCTTGCGTCATCATTTAGAGCGTCTGGAAAAAGTCAACAGCCTTCGCGCCGCCGCTGTCACCGCGCTGGCCCGGCTGAATCCGGTCATCAACAGCGCACCGGACAAAAGTCTGCCCCACATCCTCAATGTTTCCTTGCCGGGAATTCCTGCGACCAGGGCCATAGAGGCTCTGGCTGCCACCATTGCCATTTCCAGCACCTCGGCCTGCACCAGTCATATCATGGCACCAAGTTACGTTCTGAAAGCCATGGGCCGCAGTGAAGCAGAAACGACTTCGGCGTTACGATTCAGTTGGTGTCATCTCACCGAGGATGTCGACTGGGAAACGGTCGTGACAATTTTGCAACAGCTGTAGTTTCAGGCGGCATGTCAGTCATACGGAGGATAATCATGGATATTTTTGCCGAGTTGGATAAAGTTACCCGCCAGGAGCATGAGCACGGTGAACTACCCGATTGGCTGGCCCGGCCCATCTATGATGTCATCAACAATCCACAACGCTATCAGGGCAAGGATTATCTGATCGAAATGCTCATCGACCAGCTCAACGAATACGATGTTTACGCTGAGGCCGGCTGCTGTCGCTGGGCCAGCGATCACGAAGACATCAAGCGTACTCTGGGGAAGTTGAACCAGGAACGTAACTATTAAGGACAGGTCCGGAACCCCTGTGTCAAGGGCCGCTTTTCGCCGTCCATGGCCGCTAGACTGTCGCCATCCATGGCGACAGACACCCTTGCCACAGGGCTCCCGGCCCTGTCCTTAAGTCATCATCTGAATAGTTACCCAGGAACCATGATTGTTTTCAATGACCCACGGCAGTAAATGTACCCATGAATCAACGTAACAATCGATGACAACCAGGAACAATTAGGCGAATGAAATGAAAAAATTCAAAAATAATTTTTCATTGCCATTGTAATTTACCAGCATCACTGTAAACTTCACGTTGTACTTCTGCCCCGCAACCTGGGAGTCATGACATGACCTCAGTTCCACACTCATCGATCCGCTTGCTGCTCATGGCCGCCGTGCACTTCTACAGGCCTGTCATGGTGCTGTTTACAGCGACCATCATTCTTTGCTTCGGTGTATCCGCTGCCCACGCGCGGACTGTCATCGTTGGTATTTACGAAAACCCTCCCAAGGTGTTTACCAAAGCAGACGGCAAACCTGCCGGAATCTTCGTTGACCTGATTGAATATATTGCCGAACAGGAGGGTTGGCAATTGCGCTACCGCTCTGTTCTCTGGGGTGAGGGACTTGATCTGCTCGAACAAGGGGAACTCGACCTGATGCCTGACGTCGCCTATACCGCTGAACGGGAACAACGATTTTCCTATCACCAGGAATCGGCTCTGTCCGACTGGTTTCAGGGATATGCCCGCCGTAACAGTGGTATCTCCTCGATTGTTGACCTCGCAGATATGCGGGTTGCCGTTCTTGATCAGTCAATCCAGCAGATGGCCTTCCGGCAGCTGGTTCTGGGCTTTGAACTCAATATTCAGCTTATCTCCCTGCCCGACTATACCGCCATGTTTGAGTGGGTCGCGACCGGAGAAGCCGATGCCGCCATCAGTAATCGTTTTCACGGAACGCTTAAGGCCAGCAAACATGATCTGGAAGATACCGCCATCATTTTTAATCCTACGCGGCTGTTTTTCGCTGCCCCCAAAGAGGGGCGGCAACATATCCTTAGCTCTATCGACAAGCACCTGCTCCAGATCAAGCGCACCCCGAACTCGGTTTACCATCAATCGTTACAATACTGGACCTCGGAACAACAAAGCTTCTCACTTCCCGACTGGGTAAGGCTCGCAGCCATCCTGGCCGGGGTCTTCCTGGCATTGAGCTTTTTGGGCAGCTTCATTCTCAAACAACAGGTCAACGCCCGCACCCGCGAGCTCCAATTAATCAACGAAGAAATGGAGCAGCGCATTAAGGATCGCACCGCCGACCTTGCTGCGGCCACGGAAAAAGCCCAGGAAGCGGACCGGTTGAAATCAACATTTCTGGCCACCATGAGCCACGAACTGCGCACTCCCTTGAATTCGATTATCGGCTTTACCGGCATTTTGCTGCAACGGCTTGCCGGTCCCCTGAATGATGAGCAGGAGAAACAACTGGGGATGGTACAAACCAGCGCCAGACACCTTTTGGCCTTGATCACGGAAATTCTTGACATTTCCAAAATTGAAGCAGGGCAGCTGGAGCTGTCTCAAGACACCTTTGACCTGCACGAATCCATCAACAAGGTTGTTACTCTGGTAACCCCGCAGGCCCAGAAGGCAGGGATCGCCCTCCAGGTGGAACTGGCCGCCGGGGTTGGTTCTGTTACCACCGATCAGCGCCGTCTGGAACAGGTTATTCTCAACCTGATGACAAATGCGGTAAAATTCACTGAACAGGGGCAGGTCAAACTCAGTTGTCGTCAGGAACAGGGGGATTATCTCATCACTGTTGAAGACAGCGGTATCGGTATCAAGGAGGAAGAGCTGGCCCAACTTTTTCAGCCCTTTCATCAGCTCGACAGCGGCTTGTCGCGCAAACGCGAGGGGACAGGATTGGGTCTGACCATCAGCAAAAAGCTGATACAAATGCTCGGCGGCAGCATTACGGTGACAAGCGTCTGGGGCGTTGGCAGCACTTTTAGTATTCGCTTTCCTCAAACAACCGGAGGTGACTTATGAACGGTCCCTTACTGGTCATCGAAGATAACCCACAGAACTACTATATGATGCGCTTTATGCTGGAGAAGAACGGTTTCAGCGTCGTCATTGCCGACAATGGCCGCGATGGCATCAACGCTGCCCTGACGTGCAATCCTCGAGCCATCCTTCTGGACATCCAACTGCCGGAAATGGACGGTTACAGCGTTGCCGCAGAGCTGAAAAAATATCCGCAGATGGCTGCGGTTCCCATTATTGCCGTCACCTCTTACGCCATGCCCGGCGATCGTGAACGAATTCTTGCTGCCGGTGCCACCGGCTACATCGAAAAGCCAATCAATCCCGATACTTTTATTGATGAGTTGCGCAGCTATCTATAATCATTTCACTTGAGTGGATCCCATTGATATGAATATTTTGATTGTCGATGACTATGAGCAGAACATCTATCTTCTCGAAAGCATTTTACACAGTAATGGTTATACCACCCGTTCGGCCGGCAACGGTGCAGAAGCGCTGGCACAACTTCAACATGGCGACATTGGATTGATTATCAGCGACATTCTGATGCCGGTAATGGACGGCTTTCAACTGTGCCGTAAAGTCAAGACGGACCCGGCCCTGAAACATATTCCCCTGATTATCTATACCGCTACCTACACCAGCAAAAAAGATGAAGAATTTGCTCATCAGCTAGGTGCCAGCAAATTCATCCTCAAACCCTGCGAACCGGATATTTTTCTGCAAGCGGTCAAAGAAGTCATCAACAGCGCCAACCCATATAGTGACGAATCGGTCCCGCAACTGCAGGAAGACGAAACCCTCAAACTCTACAGCGAACGGCTGGTGAAAAAGCTCGAACAGAAAATGCTTCAGGCTGAACATGAAGTAAAGGTCCGGCGAGAAGCCGAGGAAAAACTCCGCAAACTGAGCATTGCGGTGGAACAGAGCCCGGCAATGGTCATGATTACCGATCTGGAAGGGAGTATTGAATACGTCAATCCGAAATTCACTGCTGTTACCGGATTCACAGAACAGGAAACGCTAGGAAACAAACCCTGGCTGCTGCACCCCGATCCAAGCGGAACGGAACACTATCGCCTGCTCTGGAACAACCTGTCCACGGGAAACAGTTGGCAGGGTGAGATGCTGAACCGGCGCAAAAACGGCCAGCCCTACTGGGAGCGAGTACTGATCTCTCCGTTACGCAATGAGCAGGGAGAAATCACTCACTACATCGGCGTCAGCGAAGACATCGACACCCAGAAAAAGTATGAACAGCAACTGGAGTATCAGGCCACCCATGACGATCTGACCGGGCTGGCCAACCGGGTCCTATTTAAAGATCGGCTGGAACGTGCCATCACTCGCGCACACCAGGCTAAACACATTGTCGCTGTTTTACTCTTTGACCTTGATCGTTTCAAGGTTATCAACGACAGCCTTGGCCATGCCCTGGGGGACGAGCTCTTATGTGAAGTGGCGCAACGTTTGCGCTCCATGCTGCCGGATAACGCCGCAGCGGCACGGTTTGGCGGCGATGAATTCGGCATGCTGCTGACCGACATCAAACACACGGAAGATATCCATGTTGTTGCCGGCAATTTACTGAAAAACATAGCCGCACCCTATTACATCGGAAACCACGACATCTCCCTTACCGCCAGCCTCGGCATCAGCATCTACCCCGACGATGGTCACGACAGCACCACCCTGATCCGCAATGCCGACACGGCCATGTATCAGTCGAAAAAGCAGAATGATCATTTCTCCTTTTACGCCAGTGAAATGAACAGGAAGATGCTCGACACCCTGGAAATGGAAACGGCCCTTCGACAAGCATTGGAGCGGCAGGAGCTTGAGTTGCATTACCAGCCCAAGGTCGACCTGACCAGTGGACGCATCAACGGCTGTGAAGCCCTGTTGCGCTGGAACCGGCCGCAACGCGGGATGGTTTCACCGGGAAGCTTTATCCCGTTGGCAGAAGAAACCGGCTTGATTGTTTCCATTGGTGCCTGGGTTTTGCACGAAGCTTGTCGACAAAACCGTGCCTGGCAGGACGCCGGGCTACCGACCATCAGCGTTGCTGTCAATCTGTCGGCGCGGCAGTTCCGGCAGGGCGGGCTGGCAGACAAAGTCAGGGGCGTTCTGAACACCACGGGTCTTGAGCCGTCACTCCTGGAACTTGAATTAACCGAAAGCATGATCATGGACGACCCGACAACGGCGGAACAAACCCTGCAGGAGTTGAAAGGACTGGGAGTAAGCTTAAGTCTGGATGATTTCGGCACCGGCTATTCAAGTCTCAATTACCTGCGCCGCTTTCCGGTGGACAGCCTGAAGATAGATCAGACCTTTACTCGCGACATCACCACAGACGCCAGTGGCGCCTCAGTTGTCAGCAGTATTATCGACATTGCTCACAACCTCGGGCTCACTGCCATCGCCGAAGGGGTAGAAACCAGGGAGGAGCTTGACTTTCTGGTCGCCGACAAGTGCGATGCCATGCAGGGCTATCTGTTCAGCAAACCCCTTCCAGCCGATGGCTTTGCCGAGTTACTGCGTGAGGGGCGCTGTCTGCTGATCGCCCCCCGCTCAGCACAATAATTCCCAAAAAGAATTGCTCGCCGCGACCTTACTCATAAGATCTGACGGGCAAACCACGGTTTAGCCAGCCGGGACCGGCGGAACTGCCGACCATCCCCTCGGCAACATTGTAGATACGACTGAATCCGTGGGCCGTCAGCACGCGCTGAATGTGGGTTGTTCGATTTCCGGTGCGGCAGATCAGACCAATGGGCGCATCCGGATTGCCATCCACCTGCGCCAGAATATCCCTGACAAAGCCTTCTGTCCCTCCCGGGTGAACCATATTGACCAGCCCGGCACCGTCGGCAACTCCGGTATGACGCCACTCTTCAGGAGTGCGAATATCAATCAATGTCAACTCCCCGGCGCGAACAAGACGATGGGCTTCGGGGGCTGACAATACAAGGGAGCTACCGCCTCTGGCGGTAATCACCATATAGGTCGCCACTGAAAGAATACCAACACCCAACAAAACCAGTAACCATTTCACCTCTTATCCTCCTGTACTTTTGCCATACTACATCTGCTGAAAGTCGTAGGGTCCCACGCCCTGGATCAGCAGATAACTGACCGGACCCTCTCCAAGGACACTGATCCGGTGAGGGCGACCGACAAGGATGTCACAGCCATCACCACAGCGCAGCACTGTTGCTTCGACCGGATCCTTCAGTTCCACCTTCATCACCCCCTGAAGACAATAGATCGTATCCATAACGTGAGAATGATAATGCCAGGGAACCTCGTCGTTGACAGCCAGACACATCTGCCGCACCCTGACGTCCGGCGTCTGGAGAATAATCCTGTCACTGTAAGCCATTGATCGCTCCTGCGAATGACGCTGTTGGTAGCGATGCCTCCCTCGTGTTATTATCCTACGATTTGTTCACGCAGGCTACCCCCTTCACAACCTTTTAAAGGAATCCTTTTGTCACCAGACTCTGCACTTAACCACATACGGACATTGAGCCCTGACAGTCGCCGCTGGACCCGGCTCGCTGTCATGATGGGCTGGCTTGGTGGCGTCTGCATCATTATCCAGGCAGGGCTTCTGGCCCACATTATCCATGCCGCCTTTATCGACGGCATCCCCCGAGAGACACTGGCACCCTTTTTCCTGGTTCTGGCCATGACCATTGCAGTGCGTGGATTGCTGGCCTGGGGACGGGAGATCAGCGGGCAACAAGCCTCAACGCGCATCCGTCGTCGGGTACGCGCCGAGCTGCTTCAACACCTGCACACCCTCGGCCCCCTCTATGTCAAGGAGAAACAAACGGCTCCCCTGACCAGCACCCTGCTGGAACGCACTGAAGCCCTGCACGGTTATTTCGCCCATTACCTGCCCCAGAAGTCCCTGGCTTTTATTGTCCCCGTCATGATCGGCATAAGCGCCTTTTGGGTCAGTTGGGTCGTCGGACTGATTTTTCTGATCACGGCCCCCCTGATACCCTTTTTCATGATAATGATCGGTCGGGGTGCGGAAAAGCTCAATCAGAAAAACTTCACCCAGCTATCACGCATGAGCGCTCACTTCCTGGACACCCTCCAGGGACTGGCGACCCTGAAGATATTTCACCGCAGTGCTGATGCGGCAACCAACATCGAACGGTCATCAGAACACTACCGCAAGGGAACCATGGCGGTTCTGCGCGTTGCGTTCCTTTCTTCCGCAATTCTTGAGTTTCTGACCTCGGTGGCCATTGCCATGACGGCGGTCTTTCTTGGTCTGTCATACTTGCATTATCTGGACTTTGGTCTTTATCAGCAGGATCTGACCCTGAAAACCGGTCTGTTTCTGTTGCTCCTTGCTCCCGAGTTCTATCAGCCGCTACGCGACCTCGGCACCCACTACCACGCCCGCGCCGAGGCCCTGGGGGCGGCACAACAGATAGGTGCCATCCTCAACACCCCATCACCAGCGACGCCAGCTCCAACCCAGCGACCGATTGTCCTGAAATCACCGGTTCACATTGCCATACGTCAGGTCTGCCACCATTATGACAAGGGGCGGCGTCCGGCACTCGTCGATCTCAACCTTCAGGTTGGCGCAGGAGAATGGCTCGCAATTGTCGGTGCCAGTGGTGCCGGAAAAACAACCTTGCTGAACCTGCTGCTCGGCTTTTTACCATTGCAGCAGGGAGAAATCCTGATCAACAATCAGCCCCTCAACTCCCTGAACCGTGCCGACTGGCAGCGCCTGATTGCCTGGGTCCCCCAGCATCCCACCCTGTTTGCCGACACTCTGGAAAAAAATATCGTCCCCGGAGATGATCCTGTCTCCACAGAACAATTGATCGCAGCCTGTCAAGCTGCCCATATCGACAAGCTTGCGGCAACGGTGGAACAAAGCCTTGAGCTTGCCGTCGGTGAACAGGGTAACCGGCTCTCCGGTGGAGAAGCCCGACGCGTTGCCCTGGCCCGTGCCTTTGCCAAAAACGCTCCGGTAATTCTACTGGATGAACCCACCGCCGGATTGGACCGCGAAAACGAACAGTTTGTTATGTCGGGCCTGAACCTCCTGGCACCGGGGAAAACCCTGATCATGCTCACCCATCGACTGGATACGGCCCGGTACGCCGACCGTATCGCTGTCATGGCCGCAGGAGCGGTCGTTGAACAGGGCACCCACGAAGAATTGATGGGAAATAACGGTGTCTACGCAGGGCTGATCCATAGTGGAAAGCAGGTGCTGCCATGAAAGACCTGCTCCCATTTTTACGCCTGTTTCATTCCCATCGTGACTGGGTTATCTGGGCAATCTTTTTTGCCTGTCTGACCCTGCTGTCCGGCATTGGATTGCTGGCCCTGTCAGGTTGGTTCTTAAGCGCCACGGCGGTTGCCGGTCTCAGCATTGCCGCAGCACAAAACTTCAATATTTTCACCCCCAGTGCCGGTATTCGCGGTTTCGCCATCATGCGCACAGCCGGGCGCTACATCGAGCGCATCGTCTCACACGAAGCGACCCTGCGCCTGCTTTCTTCCCTGCGCCTCTGGTTTTACCAGCGCATTGAACCCCAAGCCCCGGCCGGGCTCTATCGCCACCGCAGTGGCGACCTGCTGAATCGCATTGTCACCGACATCAACACCCTTGACAGCCTGTTTATCCGTGTCGTTTCGCCGACTCTGGCCGCTATCTTTGTTGCTGCCCTGGTCAGTTTCTTTCTATGGTGGCTGGAACCGCTGATCGCTCTGGTATTTCTCGGTTTTTATTTAAGTGCCGGGATCCTTCTCCCCTTGTGCAGCCACATTCTCGGACACCACACCGGTGCCGCCATCCAGGGCCAACTGGCAAGATTACGCACCAATCTGCTTGAAGACCTTCACGGCATGGCTGACCTGACCATCTACGGGGCCTGGCACTGCCACGATCGGGCGCGCCACGCTGAAAATGAGGTATTGCTCAAACTGCAGGAAAAGATGGCCGGCATTCACGGCTTCACTACCGCCATGCTGACCTTTGTTGCCGGAATGGCAGCGCTGACGGCTCTTTATATCGCCATCCCCCTGGTACAGAATGGGGTCTTTGACGGAGCGCTACTGGCACTGATTACTTTTGGCGTGCTGGCTGCTTTTGAAGCCATCATGCCCTTGCCTGCAGCTTACCAGATGCTGGGTAAAACCATTGAGGCCGCCAGACGCATTCGCTCCATCACCGAGGCCCCGGTGACGATTCGGTTCCCGGACAAGCCGTCCCCGCCCCCTGCAGACACCGGCATCACCTTTCACCATCTTGACTTTGGTTATAGCGGCACCACTGAAGAGACTATCATCAAGGATGTCTGCCTGGAGATTCCGGTCCGCTCAAGCCTGGCCATCATTGGCCCCTCCGGTTGCGGCAAAACCACCCTGGCCCATCTGTTGACCCGCTTCTGGGATCCCCATAGCGGTAATATCAGAATTGGCGACATCCCGCTACAGAACTTCAGCGAAACACAACTGCGCCAGATGGTCACTCTGGTATCGCAAAAGTCCCATATTTTCAACGCATCACTGCGTGACAACCTTCTCATCGCCGCTCCCGAGGCGACAGACGATGATCTCCGGGAGGCCTTGAATAAAGCACAGCTTGCCGATTTTGTTGCCGGACTGCCCCACGGCCTTGACACCTGGGCCGGAGAAGGAGGCGCGCGGCTCTCAGGTGGAGAAGCACGGCGTCTGGCCCTGGCCCGGGCCCTGCTCAAGGACGCGCCCATCTGGATTTTCGATGAGCCGACCGAAGGCCTCGACAACCGGACCCGCCGACAGTTCAACCAGACCCTGTTTGCCAATCTGCAGGGGAAAACAGCGATACTGATTACCCATATGACCGATGTACTCGACCAGGTTGATCAGGTCTGTCTGATGGAAGCCGGACGGATTGTTGCCTGTGGCCGTCACCGGATACTGCTGGACAGCAATGAACGCTATCGTCGATTTATCGATAGCAGCCGCAGATGAACAGGACAATCAATCCCGGTGAATAAAATCTGCTGCATGATCAATGAGATAGCGGGCAATACTGCGTGAAGGCGGAAGGGTCGGCAATTGATCCAGCCGGTACCAGTCGGCGGCACAAAGCTCCTGGTCGCGCAACTCAATCTCCCCTCCGACATAATCGGCAACAAAACCGCACATGATTTGACTGGGAAAGGGCCAGGACTGACTGCCGACATAACGGATATTGGCAATACTGATGCCGGTTTCTTCCAGTACCTCGCGGGCCATGGCCTCCTCCAGTGACTCCCCGAACTCGACAAATCCCGCCACCAATCCATAACGACCCCTGGCCCATTCACCTTTACGAACCAGCAACAGGCGGTCGCCGCGCACCACCAGACCGATAACGCAGGGATGAATACGCGGATAATGATGGGCACCACACTTGACACAGGACTTGCCCCACTCGCCGGGCAGGCGCTTCATCTCCCCATCGCAATTTCCGCAGTAGCGACTGGTGAATTCCCAGTGCCGGATCATCAATGCCATTCCCCCCAGAGAGGACAGAGGAGCTGCCACTGTCGGTTCCGGAGCACGCAAATGATGGGGGTCAAGGAAGTCCGGCACGACAGTCTCTGCGCCAAGATCCACCATACGGCAGGGTTTGCCCTCCCACTGACCCAGATATAAAGGGCTGCCAGGAGTCACCGGCAAGGGGCAAGGACCGCAGGGTAGCTGCTCCGATGATCCCTTGAGGGTGAACAGGGACATATCCTGTAACAGCACCCATACCCCCTCACCCCCCGGATCCTGATCGGGGGATGCCAACTGAAAGTCACGTTCGAGACAGGTACGATTAAAGGGCAGGGACGCTATATCCATGGCACAAACAGCTTGTTTCAGCATCAATCACCTCTGGTTCAAGGCATAACGTAATAACGCTGCCTGGGTTTTGGCGTCGGGAATCTCTCCGGCAGCGATCATTTCCAGAGCGGTATCCAGATCAACCACCAGCGGCTCGATAAATTCATCCGGTTCAAGTGCCGTTTCAGTTTTGGCCAGATCACCGGCAACGAAAAGGAAAATCTTCTCGTCACAAAAACCGATACTGCTGTAGATAAAACCCAGACTGTCAAGTTTCGCCGCACGATAGCCGACCTCTTCCACCAGCTCGCGCTCTACGCAGGCAGCGGGATCTTCACCCGGCTCAAGTCGTCCAGCGGGGATTTCACAGACATAGTCACCAATGGAGGGCCTAAACTGACGAATCAGCAGCAAGCGGCCATCAGCCAGCACCGGCAACACCGCGCAACCACCGGGATGGCGCAGAAATTCAAAGGTTGATTGACGTCCATCGGGCATCCGGTGCTGTTCCCGGGTGATATCGAAAATACGCCCCTGATAGAGCATCTTCTGGGTGATTCTACTCATGGTCATGTCCTGTTTTCCGGTGTGGTTGCTATCATCATTGTTTCAATTGTTCCAGAAACTGCTGCAAGGCGCGATGATCACCACGGTGATGACTGGTCCACCTGTTATCGTTGCGATCCACCAGCCAGGTATCAACCAGAAATGTCTGCATGCCGACAGCCATCGCTGCCACATCGTGACTGCTGTCATTACCGACCATCAGACAACGTTCCGGGGGCACCCCCAACAACGCGGCAATTTCGGCAAAATAACCGGCCTGGGGTTTGCAGTAACGACTGTTCTCGTAAGTGGTAATATGGCGGAAAAAAGAGCGGTCCACTCCCCCCCACTCCATACGCGCTTCGATCATGAAACGAGGAAACACCGGATTGGTCGCCAGGACCATGGGAATATCGCGTTGACGACAATCCTTGAGGATGCGCTGGGCCAGTGGAATCGGGTGAACCAGATGCCGCAGCTCGTCAAGGTGGTTTACGGCGTAATTCTCCAGGCTTTCTGTCAGCAAGTTTTCGGTGATGCCGAGCCGCTGCTGCAGAGCGGCAAACAGGCGCGCTTCATTGCTGGACAAACCGTTGCCCTCTTCTGTGATCAGACCTCGAATGGCATCAAGCATGCTGCGGGAAAAGTGCCGGGGCTTGATCCGGGGAGCACAAAAATCAGCAAGCCGCTCAACATAACGAGGAATGAAGTGATCCATCTGCACACGCAGCAGGGTTCCATCCAGATCAAACAGAATTGCCTCAATCGGTGCCTTGCCGATATTGTCGCTGTTGAACATTGTCTTTACTCTCCCGGGCTTTGACCGTGACTATGCCTGCTGCCTTCTAGCACATTCCCATCGTCTGCGTCCACGTCTGAAGCGCAACAATGCTTGACTGAATCGCCAATGGACGTTAAAAGTTATGCTTCCAGGCAGATTGAATCTTGCTGCAGGCAGTCCGGACCGGCAACAATAAAAAGAGGAATGATGGACGCATTCAGGGCAGAAGTAAAAGAACTCAGAATCGGGCTGACCATCCGCGAACTCCGCCAACTGCGACGGATGACATTGCAGGATCTTTCCGTGGAAACAGAGCTATCCAAACCGCTGCTGTCACAGATTGAAAATGATCAGGTTATTCCTCCCCTTGCCACCCTCTTGCGCATTGCCAAAGCCCTGAAGGTTCCACTGCAAAAATTCTTTGAAGAAGAAGATAACACGCAGAAATGCCTGATTGTCAGAGCCGGAGAAGCCGACCGCATGAACCGCCGTCCAAGTCATGGCGGCAAACCCCAACCCTACTTCTATCACTCCCTTGCTTACGGAAAACAACACAAGCATATGGAACCTTTTCTGGTTGAATTCGACCCCAGTCGAACCGAACAGTCACAACCGGTGCGCCATCCCGGCGAGGAGTTCTTCTACATTCTGGAGGGGCGGGTCGAACTGCAGCACGGCAACGACACCTACACCCTTGAAGCTGGTGATTCTGTCTACTGGGATTCCAACGAGCCCCATAGCCTCAAAGCCCTGGGCAATGAAATCGCCCGCGGCATTGCGGTCCTCTATACCAAAAGCTGAAGACAGCTTTACGGTTTCAATGAACTGTTTTTTTGTTAGAATAACATCGATCGTTCAGCACAATCGATGTTAACGTGTGTTCAATCCCCCCAATACTTATGACTACAGGAGGTTGTCATGGCGAAGATTGGTGTCATTCTTTCCGGCTGCGGTGTCTATGACGGCAGTGAAATTCATGAGGCAGTTATCACCCTTCTTGCCCTTGATCGTGCCGGTGCCGAAACCCTCATTATGGCTCCCGACATCGAACAGCAGGTCGTTAACCACCTCACCGGTGAAACCGTCACCGGAGCCGCGCGTAATGTTCTCGAAGAGTCTGCCCGTATTGCCCGGGGCAACATCAGCAACATCGCATCGGTCAGTGCCGATGATTTCGATGCCCTGTTCATTCCCGGCGGTTTCGGTGCAGCAAAAAACCTCTGTGATTTTGCTTTTAAAGGCCCTGACTGTCAGGTTAACCCTGATGTCGAGCGCCTGATCAAAGCCACTGTGGCTGCCGGGAAACCCCTTGCGGCCGTCTGTATCGCTCCGGCCCTGCTGGCAAAAATCCTCGGCCAAGAGCTGCCCGGCATCAAGGTCACCATTGGTACGGATGAAGGGACAGCCGGTGCTGTCAACGCCATGGGTGCGACTCACACCGACTGCCCCGTCGATGAATTTGTTGTCGACGAGGAGAATCGTATCATCACCTCTCCGGCATACATGCTGGCCGGGCGAATCAGCGAAGCCGCTGCAGGTATCGAAAAATCAGTTGCAGCATTGATGAAGATGCTTCAGTAAAATTAATGTCCCGGCAAGATTACCGGAATTGTAATAATTGATCAGATCTGCTACTCTCCTGCTCGTCATTTATTTCAATTTCCAAGGAGAATTGTCATGCAGAAGTACCGTTGTGTCGTGTGTAATTACATTTATGATCCCGAAGTCGGCGATCCTGATAGTGGTATCGAGCCCGGAACCTCTTTTGAAAACATCCCCGAAGACTGGATCTGTCCACTTTGCGGGGTCGACAAGTCGAATTTTGAACCGGCCTGACGGCCTGCCCTATTCCACGGCATAAACTCGGCAAAGGTCCGGTGGCGCTATCGCTGCCGGGCCTTTTCTGCTAATAATGGGAGGAAAGATTCCCGACCTGAAGATATTGAGGTTGCCATGAGCAATAACACCACAACCGGCCCCACTCCAAGACCGGGGGGCAAACCGGACTGGTTGAAAGTAACCTTTCCCGCCGGCGACAACTATCGCCGCATTGATCGTTATCACCGACTGCAGGGACTCAATTCCGTCTGTCGCAGCGCCGCCTGTCCAAACCAGGGAGAATGCTGGAACAAGGGAACAGCGACCTTCATGATCCTGGGTAACAGTTGTACCCGAACCTGCTCCTTCTGCAACATCGGCAACTACAAGCCCGACCCACCGGATCCGCAGGAAACAGAAAAAGTCGCCCAGGCCATTGCCGAACTCAAGCTCAAGCACGCCGTCATCACCTCGGTAACCCGTGATGACCTTCACGACGGCGGTGCTGCCCAGTTCGCCGCCCTCGTGCAGGCAATCAGGAGACTAAGTCCGGTCTGCACAATTGAGTTATTGATCCCGGACCTGCAGGGGAACAAAGACGCCCTTGGCAAGATTCTGCGGGAAAAACCACAGATTCTGGGTCATAATATTGAGACCGTACCACGCCTTTACCCGCAGGTCCGCCCGGAAGCCGACTACCGAAGATCACTTGAGGTCCTGGCCCGGGCGAACAAGACGGCACCGACAGTTGTCACCAAGTCGGGGTTGATGCTGGGCATGGGAGAAGAGCACAACGAGGTGACAGATGTGCTTCGCGATCTGCGCGAACATGGCTGCCGGATTGTGACTCTGGGTCAATATCTGGCCCCGACCCGGCAACATCATCCGGTTGTCCGCTATGTCACTCCCGATGAATTTACCGAGCTGGCTGACTACGGCAGAAAACTGGGATTTGACCATGTTGAGGCCGGTCGCCTGGTACGCTCTTCCTATCACGCTGAAGATCAATTCAGCGCCTGCGAGGCCCAACCCCATGGATAATTTCACCATCGTTCGCCCGGAACATCTGAATCATCACGGTTATCTGTTTGGCGGGTTCATGCTGAAATGGGTCGATGAGCATGCCTGGCTGGCGGCATCCCGAGATTATCCCGGCTGCAATCTGGTGACCCTGGGAATGGCCGCCTGTCGCTTCAAGCACCGGGTAAAAAATGGTTCGATCCTGCGTTTCAATATGTGCAGGAACAACCAGGGACGGACATCGGTGACCTATGACGTCGTTGTTTTTGCTGATGCCCCTGGAGCCCAAATCGAAGAAGAAGTTTTCAGCACCTCCGTCACTTTTGTTCGTCTCGACACCGACGGTCAGCCCTGTGAGCTGACGCAACCCTCGGATAATCGCCGCAAAAAAGCCGCGAACTCCAATAATGGGTGAACGCGGCTTTTCAAACTGACCGAGGAAGAACTAGCGATTCAGGCTGTTACATCCAGATTCAAGCCCTTGCCGGTCTGCTCGGCAATTTCCAGACGCATCTGCTCGTTTGCTTCCATCTGTTCGGTTTTTTCCGTGGTTTTGGCCAACACATCATAGCCTGCCTGCGCTTTGTTATTGGCAATCGTCTGACTGAGCATACTCGTTGCCGGACCAACTTCAACTGACATAAGAAAACTCCTTTCATTCTTATCCTGCTGATTTGGATCCTAGCAGAAATTCACAGGGCAAGTCAACAGCATGTTTGAATTTTTTAATACTATTTTATTGTCACCTTCAGCCCGGCACTTATTGCGGCAAAAGATTGACTGCTTTATACTTGGTCCGGATCGACGCAATCAACATGGAATTTGATACTTTTGCCCTGACTCAATGGTGAGAAAACAGATGAGCATTGCACACAATGTCAGCACAGAATGGTTGGAAGCGCAGTATCAGCTGTATCTGGAAGATCCATCCCGGGTTCCTGAAGAGTGGCGCTCCTTTTTTATGGGATTCGAATTTGCCGGCCTTCAAGGTGGTGCCCGGAGCGACAGCAAGCCGGCTGCGGTACAGGCATTGATCCGCCGTTACCGGGAACTCGGACATATGTACGCTTGTGTCGACCCCCTGACGCCCTGCTCTCTGGATCACCCCTTTTTACAGTTGTCTGCTTTCGGGCTTGATGAATCGGATCTTGAACGGACCTTTACCGTTGTCGACTTCATCCTTGAACAGGCACCTCTGAAAGATATTGTCGCTATCCTGCAGCAAACCTACTGCCGTACTCTCGGCGTTGAGTTTATGCATATTCCGATACCGGAAGAACGCAGTTGGCTGCAAAAGCGACTTGAGAGCAACAACAATCGTGTTGATCTTTCGGTAGAGAAAAAACTCTCTGTCTATCATGCCCTGCTCAAGGCGACCCGCTTTGAGAGCTTTCTCCATCGAAAGTTCGTCGGTCAGAAACGCTTCTCCCTTGAAGGCGGCGAGTCGGTCATCCCGTTGCTCGACCACATCGTCGAACGTGGCGCCGAGCTTTCCATCGAACAGATTGTTATCGGCATGGCGCACCGCGGGCGGCTTAATGTTCTGGCCAATATTTTTGAAAAACCCCTGGAAAACATGTTTGCCGAATTTGGCGATAATGCCTGTTATCAGATTGTCGGCGAAGGGGATGTCAAATACCATAAGGGGTACACTGCCTACCGCAAGGTAGCAGGCCGGGATATCCGCATTTCCCTGGCCTCCAATCCAAGTCATCTGGAGGCCGTCAACGCGGTCGTTGAGGGCAAAGCGCGGGCTCGTCAGGATCGCCATTCCGGTGATGGTCGCCGCCATATCATGCCATTGCTGATTCACGGCGATGCGGCCTTTGCCGGACAGGGAATGGTAGCGGAAACCCTGAACCTGTCGCAACTCGACGGCTATAAAACCGGGGGCACCATCCATCTGATCATCAACAACCAGATCGGCTTTACCACCGCCCCAACTGACTCCCGCTCGACCATTTACGCGACGGATGTCGCCAAAATGCTCAACACGCCGATTTTTCATGTCCACGGTGATGATCCGGAAGCGCTGATTCAGGCTGCCAATGTCGCCCTTGAGTACCGTCAGCGTTACCGTAAAGACGTCGTTATTGAAATAATCTGTTATCGCCGTCATGGTCATAATGAAGGCGATGAGCCCTTTTTTACTCAGCCGCTGATGTATGAAAAAATTCGCAACCACCCCCCTACCGTCGACATCTACCGGAGTCAGCTGCTGATGGAAGGAATCAGTGCCGAAGATCTTGACCAGATCAGCTCTGGTGTCGACAAACGTCTGGACGAGGCTCTGGATCGTCAGGTTTGTGGTCTCCACGAGTTTTTTCTTAAACAATGGTCGCATATTTCCCGCAATTTCAGCTTTGAACCCCTTATTACCGCTGTCAGTGCAGAGACGCTTCGCGACCTGAGCGGCCAACTGGTTGCGTTGCCCCTGCAATTTTCCGCTCACCGCAAAATCAAAACCCTGCTGAAAAAGCGTCATGACGCCGTCACCGAAGATAACGGAATGGATTGGGGAACGGCGGAAGCCCTGGCCTTTGCCAGCCTGGTCAATGAAGGCACCTCAATCCGCCTGTCGGGACAGGATTCCCGCCGCGGCACCTTTAATCATCGCCACGCTACCCTCTACGACACCAAAATGCCGACAAAGCATACGCCCCTGGCGGAAATCGCAAAAAACGCCGGTGCCCGCTTTGACGTTTACAACAGTCTGCTGTCAGAGGCCGCCGTACTCGGTTTTGATTACGGTTATTCAGTTGAAACTCCGGATGACCTGACCATCTGGGAAGCCCAATTCGGTGATTTTGCCAACGGTGCCCAGGTCATTATCGACCAGTTTATCGCCAGCAGTCTGGCCAAATGGGATCGTCCCACCGGCATCACCCTGTTTTTGCCCCACGGCTATGAAGGTCAGGGGCCGGAACACTCCAGCGCCCGTATCGAGAGATTTTTACAACTCTGCGCCGACAACAATATGATTCTTGCCAATCCCAGTACACCGGCGCAATTTTTCCATGTGTTGCGCCGCCAGGTACGTCATCGCTACCGTCGCCCCCTGGTTATTTTCACCCCCAAAGCATTGCTGCGGCATCCGGCTTGCGTATCGTATCTGAAAGATCTGGAAGAAGGACGCTTCAGCGAGGTGATGGCTGACCCTCTGAGTGTAAAAAAGTGTCGTCGCGTGCTTTTATGCTCCGGAAAAATATTTTATGAACTCGCCCAGCGCCGCGAAGAAGAAGGGCACGATGACGTCGCCATCGTCAGAATCGAGCAGCTCTACCCCCTTCACAAGGAGCTGTTAACCGAGGTTCTTGGCAGCTATCCGAAACAGGCGGAGTACTACTGGGTTCAGGAAGAAATCGCCAACGGCGGAGCCTGGCACCATTTACGTCCAAGACTACGCCATTTGATCGGCAAGGAACCGATTTACGTTGGCCGCAAGGCATCGGCAAGCACTGCCGTCGGCTCCCACCGAATCCACAAGGAAGAGCAGGAACAGATCCTTACCAATGCATTTGCCCCCGCTGACAGAGGTTGATTATGGAGATCAAGGTACCCCAGGTAGGAGAATCGATTGTCGAGGCTGAAATCGGCGAATGGTTCAAAAAAGATGGCGACTTTGTTAACAAGGATGATCTGCTCCTTGAGCTGGAAACGGAGAAGGTCAATGTTGAACTGAATGCTGAAGCATCGGGACGTCTGACAATTCTTGCCCGGGATGGCGAAACAGTAAAAATCGGCGCGATCATCGGACGCATCGATACCTCTGCGGTAGCTACCGATAACAGTCAAGGAACCGACAGCGATAGTTCTTTGGAACCGGCGTCAAGACCGGTGGAAAAACCTGCGAGTCCACAGCAATCTGAACAGACTGAGCAGCAGAAAACATCACAACTGATGAATCCGGCGGTGCCCAAAATTGCCGCTGAACGTGGTGTTGATCCGCAGCAGCTCAAAGGCAGCGGTCGTGACGGACGGATTCTGGTTGATGACATCCCGGCAGCCAAACCACAGGTGCAAGAGCAAAAACAAACGGCAGAGACAACAACGTCTGCACCTTCCCCTGAAGCGGCACCGGATCAATCACGACCCAGCGAACGCGTGCCCATGACACGGATCCGGCGCAAGATCGCTGAACACCTGCTCAAGGCCAAGCAGGAAACGGCCATGCTCACTACCTTCAACGATGCCGACATGAGTCGGGTCATTGCCTTGCGCAACAGCTACAAGGAAGCCTTTTTGAAAAAGCACGATGTCCCCTTGGGGTTCATGTCCTTTTTTGTCAAGGCCTGTGCCGAAGCCCTCAAGAGTTATCCCGAGGTCAACGCCAGCATAGACGGCACTGATATTATCTATCATCACTATCGCGACATCGGCGTCGCAGTCGGCAGTAAACGCGGCCTGGTGGTGCCGGTTATACGGAATGCCGACCATCTTGCGTTTCATGAGATTGAAGCTGCCATTCGCGATGTTGCTCACCGTGCCGACAGCGGCAAACTAAGCCTCGACGAGCTCGAAGGTGGAACCTTTACCATTTCCAACGGCGGCATCTATGGCTCGGTTCTCTCCACACCACTGCTCAACCCGCCCCAGAGTGCAATCCTCGGCATGCACGCTATTCAGGACCGTGCCGTGGTGCGTGATGGAGAGATCGTCATCCGTCCGGTCATGAATCTGGCCTTGAGTTATGACCATCGACTCATCGACGGCCAGCAGGCGGTGAGTTTTCTGAAACAGGTCAAAACCTATATCGAAACACCGGAAACCCTGCTGCTGAAACTCTAGTGCAGCAATCTGCCTTGAAACACGGGATTAAGGAGCACAAACACCCATGTCTGATACCCAATTTGACCTGATCGTCGTCGGCGGTGGGCCGGGCGGCTATGTTGCCGCTATTCGTGCCGCTCAACTCGGTTTTCGCGTCGCGCTGGTAGAAAAACGCGCTACCCTCGGCGGCGTCTGTCTCAATGAAGGCTGTATCCCGAGCAAAGCCCTTCTTGAATCGAGCGAGCATTTTGCCCGTACCCGCAACGAACTTGCAGAACACGGCGTTGAGATCAGTGAGGTGAAGCTCAACCTGAAGCAGATGATGACCCGTAAAGAGGAGATCATCAGCAAACTGACCAGCGGGATCGCCGGTTTGATGAAAAAAAACAAAATCAAGGTATTCAAAGGGATTGGCAAGCTGTTGCCGAAAGAAAACAATCTGTGCTGCCTGAATCTTCACAACGACGCAGGCGATCAACAGCTCACCGCCAACAGTATCCTTCTGGCTACCGGCAGCGAAGCCATCGAACTGAAACACCTTCCCTTTGATGGCGACAAGATCATCAGTGCCCGCGATGCCCTCAGCCTGACCGCGGTACCAGAGCGGTTGCTGGTTGTCGGCGGCGGCGTTATCGGCCTGGAAATGGGTTCGGTCTGGAGCCGCCTTGGCGCCCAGGTCACTGTGGTTGAAATGCTCCCGCAAATTCTGCCCCAGGCGGACCCGCAGGTAGCACAAACCCTGCAGCGCAGCCTGAAAAAGCAAGGCCTTGATATCCGCCTTGAAACCCGACTCGACAAAATTGACAGCAGCGACAAGGG
>OBJA01000700.1_pt1 | contig 27400 bp, 22 predicted proteins | sample 1519751 | NCBI WGS metagenome assembly OBJA01 (sample SAMEA3881238, study PRJEB22517) | soil metagenome | biome: lake sediment; feature: soda lake sediment; material: sediment, water from around vicinity | place: India | collected 2013-12-23 | depth 3 m
AAATGCTTTCAACTTGGCCAATCGTTGTGACGACAACATCACGATAACCAACAAGCGAATTCATGGCATCTGACATAATGAAATCTAAACGAATTGGCATGTTTTCATAGTCAACAACATGCTCCCGCAGTTGTTGATTATTAATTAATATATCTTGATATTTTTTAGCCATGCCCACATAATCTGCTTGGAATCCATCCTGGCTGCCATCACCAGCTAAGAATGTAAAATTTAGCTCGATATCATAATCGTATAACTCTGGATTACGTGTGAAATAACCAGCCCCTGAACGATTATAAACTTGCCAGTAAAGTGTATTTTTTACAAATCGCGCATGTGCATTGAAATACTTGACACCTGTACCAGCTGACTTGGGAGTTCCGATGATTTCCATGAAAGGATCACCTTTTGTTGCATACGCTAAATAAGCAGCTTGTAAGTGTCCGTGAACAGCTCCATAAACTGGCATAACAGGTTGTTTAAGTGGCACAAATCGCGTTTCATTGTTTGAATAATTTGATCGTTGATTCGCATCTGTACCATAAACTTGTCCACGATATGTTGAAAGTGTTTGTGGATATTCTTCGAATCGCATCAGTGCTCCACTACCATCAGGCAAGACAAAATACCCTGGTAAAAGAGGATTATCATAAGCTTGAGCTATAGGAGCATAACGTCCAGTTTCAAGATTAAAAGGAACGAGTCGCCCACCTGTTGCTCCTAGATAAGGTGCGATGATGATAGCTGCAATACGGTCAACATCAGGACCTGTGATATCTTCATTTTTGATTTCAACGCGCATACCATCTTCAGAGAAATAAATATTAGCTCTTACAGAAAATAAGTATGTCACATTTCCTTGAATTCTAAAATCAACTTCAAAAATAAAATGAGAAGGATCATTATCATTTCTGAATAACTGAGATGTCGTACCTGTTTGAATGGTAACAAAACTTGTACTAGCTGCTCGAATAATTGAATTGGTTGCATCATAAAACTCAACTGTTAAAAACGATTTAGCAAACGCTTCAAAAGGTGCAGATAAATTGGTTTGTTTAGGTATGCAGACGTCTAGAATTTCTTCATCTGTTGCATCCGGATTGGAACTTAAAAAAGCATTACACAATGTATCAACTTGAGCATTGAATGGTGTGTTAAGACCGGTTGTCCACGTGTAATTATTGCGTTTGTCATAAATCGCAAAAACATCGATTGTTTCACGCCAGTAAAACTCATAATCACCAGCTTGATAAATCAACTCCATATCATCAGGACGTTCGGTTGCATAACTCATCGGAGGAGGTGGCATGCGCGTATCTTTATTGTTCTCTAAATATTGCCCTCTAACTGTCATAACTGTGATGGTTACAAGAAAGATTAAGATGAATAATTTTTTACTGAGTCGCATTTCGGATAACCTCCTTTACAAGTGCTGTGATAAACTCATAGAGTTGTTCCCACATCATAATCATTAAAATAAGAACAACTATCATGATAACCGAGAAAACAATGGTCATGAGTAAACTTTTTACAGTCTGACGTGCTGAATAATCATGTGTCTCGATAATGCCTAAGAAAATATTGACAAATGTCCATATAAATCCTATATTCATGATGAGTGTTAAGAAGAATGTTTCATTATAGGTTAAATAGTGTGATAAAACAGTTGTTGCTGTTAACGCAATGAGTAATGGTCCAGTTGCATAAACAAACATCATAAAGATTTGCTTTAAGCCACCAATTCCATCATTAATGGATGTATCTAAATAATTACTGACAATTAAGACGAGCGTTATTCCAAAGTATCCTAAGACAAGACTCCAAATATCGATATCTTCTACAGCGACAAATTGATACATAAATCCTTTGTTGATGCTATAGTTGATGAAAATAAGAAATAAAAGCAGATACAAAAACAATGCACTATACCAAGTCGTTTGGTGCCCTTTTTTCATTTCATAATAACTATCTAGAGGGTGTCTCATCACTCTAAAGATGTAAAATATATCTTTGATAAACTTCTTATCAAACACATTTTTGACTGGTTGCATCATGAGTTTGATTTTTCCTGTGCGATGGTCGACAACTGCAACCACTTTGGACGTTATTAAGAATAAAACTAAGATAATAATAACCGCACCTAAAGCTTTTTGTATACCAACATTTCTAACTTCCCAATAAGCATCAGAATATCCAACTCGATTACCAGCCAGTTCAAAATGGTACATTGCCATTTCATAATTTTCTTGTTGTAAATAACTTTTAGCAATATTATTATGTGCGATAACAGACATTTGATTAAGTCTTAATACATCTTTCCAGAGTTCAATTGCTGCAGTATAATCTCTTTCTTGATAGAGTTTTAAAGCAGCATAAATTTTTTCTGTGTATTCTGTTTGAACAAATGATTGTAAGAAGTTCTTTGATTCATCGAGAGCATATAATTTTCCATTCGAATCTACTGCAATCGCTGATAATTTGGTGAACAAACCTGATATGTCAGGATTAACCTCATTTTCAACAAAATTCGATCCACCAAAGCTAAAGATAAACTCTCCATCACTGGTATAAACAAAGATGACACCATTTTCCATGCCTGCATAAACAATGCCATTTTTGTCAACATAGACATCACGTGCACGATCATTAGAAATGGTATTACCGAATATATTTCCACCTTGTGTGTTATGCTTTTTAATTGCGTTTCGCCACGTTCCACCTGTAACTGTATAAATCATCATTTGATCATCAATAAAGATATTTGCAAACGTTCTTGGATCTCGAGCTGCAAACTCTTCAAATTGTCTTTCTGAAAAGATGATTTTATAGATTTGTTGTGTGAATGATAGTCTCACTTGGTTTGATGTGAAATATCCTGAAAACTCTCCCGTATTTGTGAGTTGTATAATCCCGTCTTTTACACCTTCTCCATAAATATAGAGATTTCCTCGATTATCAACAACAACCTTATTAGGATTATACGGTGTATCTGCAAAAGATGGTGTTGTAGGACGATTAAAACGCTCGAGCAATTCGCCGTCTACGTCAAAGCGAAAAACAGTTGCAGCAGTTGGATCAGCAACATAAATACCTCGATCTGACACAAACACACCTGTTGGTCGAAGCATCGCAGGATGGGTTATCACTTGAAGAATCGAATTGGTTTCAGGTTGATACTTGACAATTCTTTTGCCACCTGAATCAGCGATATAAAGATGATCCTCTTCATCAAAGTACATGTCTTGTGCTTGATTAAGATTTAAACTAATAATGGTACGATGTGGCAAATAAGCATCTTGGGTTCTAACGAACTCTCCCTTGGAATTAAATGTCATGGTATAAGAGGTTGCAGCTGCACCAAAAACAGTCATAAGCGACATGAATACAGAAGACAAGATGAGTATTGAAAATGTTATAAATTTAACTTTTTTCATAGCTTCACCTACTTAATACCAGCATGCGCCATGGTATTCATGACACGTGATTGCATGACAATAAAGATGATTAAGTTCGGTAAGAACAAAATCAAACCAGCTGCAGCAGCCATACCAACTCCGGCTAGAGTGCTACCTGTACTTTGAGCAGTTAATGTGTTTAAATAAAACGCAAATGATTTCATGGTTTCATCTTGAATGTATAAGTTAGATGCTTCAACAGCACCCCACGTTGCTTGGAATGTCAAGATGGCAACCGTGGCAATCGCATTTTTTGTTAGTGGGATAATAATTTTAAACACAATTTGCATATCTGTTGCACCATCAATACGTGCAGCTTCAATGATTTGATCAGGGACTTGATCAATAAATTGCTTCATCAAAAAGACACTGACTGGAACAGCTAAATAAGGTAAAATATGCACTAAAGGATTGTTGTTTAAACCGACACGTACAATGATGAAGTAAGTTGGAATGATGACTGCAGTTCGAACAAACATTAATGCAATTTGATTAATGGAAAATAATGCTTTTTTCCCTTTAAATGTTTTCTTAGATAACACATACCCTGTTGAGACACTAATCCAAATGGTTGCAAACACCATGACTGTTGTAATTATGATGGTATTAAAAAGATAACGCGACAAAGGAACTCCTGTGGAGGTTGCTGTTCTAAAGAGATCTCTAAAGTTGTCAAATGTTGGTTTTTCAACAAAGAATCGTGGTGGGAATAAGAAAAGTTCATCAAGCGGTTTAAATGCTTGATTAAAAATATAGATAACTGGCAAAATCATGAAAAGCCCAAGTGGAATTAAAAACAAATAAAATCCTATTTGCGATTTTGAAAAACTTGTTGGGTTAATTTTAGTTCCTTGAAAACTCATGATTTCACCCCCTAATCTCTCTCAGCAAAGAGCCTGTAAGCTACTTTGGAGAAAAGCCAAATAATGAGCAGCAAGACAACCGACAAGGCTGCAGCATATCCCATTTCATAGCGAATAAAACCATAGTCATCGATATGATTTGTAATGAGCTGGGCTGAGTTTTGCGGAGTCGGATTGGACCCAGATAACGCCACCCCTATATAGCCATTTGTAAATGTACCTACAATCGCCATGACAGCGCCAAACAACATTTGAGGTTTCATCATGGGTATTGTTACATACATGACTTCTTGGAATTTATTCCGAATACCTTCGATATAAGCAGCTTCATAAAGTTCATCATTACCATTTAGGATACCTGCAAGCATCGCTAGGAAACCAACACCCATTGAACTCCATAAAGCAACAACAATGACGATACTCATGAGATACTCAGGTGAAACTAAAAACTGAATGGGGCGATCGATAAAATCATTTCTAAGGAGAAATGCATTGATATAACCTGCTTCATCACCAGAAAAGATTGTGCGCCAAACAACTGCCATAAAGACACCACCAACCATTGATGGTGTGTAAATAGCAAGTGCAATAATCGTTCTTGGAACTTTTTGAATTTGTGCAAGCATCCATGCTAGAATAAACGATAAAATGTATCCGCCTGGTCCAACGATTAATGCAAACATCAATGTATTTGGTAAAACATATTTTAAAAACACTTGATCTTGTGTAAAGATGTTAATAAAGTTGGGTAGTCCTGCGTAGGTAGGAAACTCAATCACATTGAAATGAGTCATGGAGAGATAGATTGCTATCGCTACAGGAAGTGCTATAAATAAACTGAATAAAAGTGCATAAGGTAGCAACATGAAAAATACTGTTAAACCATCACGAAACTTGTGATTTCTTTTACTTTTTTGCTTGAGATTTTTAAGCTTTAACGTTTGATCCATATTACTCCTCCTTTGCTTTATTCATTTGTTCAATAATCCAATCTATCCCACGAATCGTGTAAGGCTTAATTTGATTTCCATTTTGGTCTAAGAAACCAAACTCTATCATTTTACGTCTAATTTCGCGATCAATTAAGATGGTATATCTATCTACTGCAATACCTGTTGGTGTTCCATCATATACTGCAGTGTTCCATACATCTGAAATGGAGCGCTCCAGCATATATTGTCCAGGCGTACGTGGTACATCGACTAACCATTTGATTTGCTCTAAAATAATTTCACGATCTTTTTCTGGGAACGGAGAAGCTTCAAATGCACGAATATTTCCAGATAACCATGTGTAAGTTGGACCATATGTAGATTGCAAGTTAAATGCAAAGTTTGCTTGAACATCTTCTGACATCCACCATTTCAAGAATTCCCATGAATCATCGGGTTGTTTCGTTGTTCGCATGATGACACCTGCTGTTCCATTTGCAATATAATAACGATTGTCCACACCATCTACTGTCATCTTGGGATAAGGAGCTAATTCCCATAGTCCAGCAAGTTCAGGTGCCGCATTTTTTATCAGTAAATATGTAGCAAAATCTGCAATACCTATTGGTAATGTTGCATATCTAAATGAGTTGTAAAATGAAGGAACTTGCTCAGGCAATGAATAATTTGTAAATAATCTGTTTAAGAATGTTAAGCCCTCAATAGCTCGAGGAGAATTGATTGCAGATCTTAATCCACTTTCATGATAGAGTTGTCCACCAAATTGATAAATTAATCCGCTTGTTTGATAGAACCACTTAATAGCCACACCACCTGCAATTGGATGGTAAAAATTCATACCATATTGTTGCAACTCAGGTAAGATTTCAATAACACTATACCAGCTCCATGTTTCATCAGGAATACTAAACTCTAACGCTTCAAATATATCTCTTCGATATATGATGACATTAAAATCTAAAGTCTCCGGTAATGCGTAAGATTTATCATTTAAAATATAGGGAATAAATGCACCTGGTGCAAAATCACCAGCAATTTCCCAGTAATCCTCAAAATCAGATAATGGATAGATTGCATTTCGTATCGCTAAATCAAACGGCATATAAGATAGCAATCCTAAAGCCACATCAGGTTGTTGATTTGCTGCGGATGCCATAATGAGTTTATTCGGATCAGGCATAACTGATATTTTGACTTGAATGCCTGTTTGAGGTGTAAAGGTTTGGTCTGCCATCTTTTGCATCATATCGACATAAGTGATAGGACGGTTAACCCATACATCGATAACGTCATCACTTCGAGTTAGTGAATATTTGCTTGATGTGAATGATGAGAAAAAGGATTGAATGGATGCGGATGTTTTTTGGAAAAAATTCGCATTTGCCTTAGGCAATTTAACATTGGATCCAAAGATTATGGTCTCATTTAAATACATAGGTTGATTTCTAACCATGGTTAAAGAATCACCTAAGTATTGAGCGACTGATCCTGTGCCACCAGCTAGATCCTCTAAGTAAAGTGGAATTCTATCTGGTCTTCGACTGATTTGGTTGACTTTGAATAGTGCTTTTTGAATATAGGAAAGTGTTGTTGAATTGGCACCATTAGTACCATAAGGAGCAAGTAAAGTAATGGCTTCTTTCAATAGTAACTGATAACTCTCCAAATAAAGAGGGGTTTCTGGTATATACTCTGTGAACTTCCAAGTACGGTTTCTATCGATTTCACGGCCTGTAATTTTACGAATGTCCAGTGAAAACTTATTTAAATGATCAATAATGAGCTGAATATATCTTAATGCTTGTTCAACAGGCTCTGATTCGGCACGAATCGTTAAAGTATGTGTTCCTTCTGTTAAATAGAAGTAAAAGGGGTCTCCATCGTTACTCTTTAACGTTTCATAACGCCATGTTTGCGTGCCTGTTCTAGCGAACTCATAATATTTGAGTTCTTTGAATGGGATTTCACCATTTAGATAGATGGATCTAAAAACGCTGAAATCATGTTTATCGTTTAAATAATGTAAAGCTATTTTATAATTTCCAGTTTCTGGAACATTGATTTCATAAGTAATTTCTTGACCTGAATCAAGCCAAGATATGCCGTTGATCACATTCAGTTTACGATCAACAGGATGAAAAGGTCTGACTGACGGGTTGTTTGCTGAAGTTAGATGTGCAAACGATGAATTTTTTTGTACATATGTCGTCGCATCAATTCTTATTTGTTCATGTGTAACCGCGTGTGGTTGTAAAACTTTGTATTGTTCATACGTCAACATTTCTTCAGGTGATACTAAAGTCAGTTTGCCAACATTGACATTGGTTGAAGAACTGTTGATGATATCAATGGTATTATGTCCTTCTTCAAAGAAGAAAAATAGAGGTTCAACGGTTGTATAAAGATTATTATAGAGATAAAAGGAATTCCAATTAGCATTAACGTTTTGGATGGGTAATACTTGATCGCCATAGCGATCAGTTTGAAAATCTTTGGTTTCATCACTCCACAAAAGAGGCAAATCAATGGTTAAATGTTCTTGGTACAACACTTCATCGTTAATTTTGATTTGGATTGTAATATTGTTTAGAGTTGCCTGATTAACTTGATAATCTAATAATAATTGGTAGTAGCCAGCAGTAAGAACATGTGCTTCATAACGAATCTCATCATTTTTTTCCATGACCATGGACCAATTTGATGTATCAGGATCGATGTATGCATCACCAATATCAAAAATAGTGGCATCAATTTGACCCAACCCGTATATGATGTTATCTTTATGATCGCGCAAATAATCGAGATATGTATATCGAGGTGTTGTTAGGGAGTCGTTCAAAATATGAAACGCATTTTGAACTTCAACTGGATCAAGTTCACCTCTAGGAATGTAGTTTTCTTGTCCAGATGTGAGTTGAACAATACCGAATATAAGTAAAAAAACCACGATAACAACAACAAAAGAAATCTTAAGATTTTTCATGTTTTTACCACCTTATTTTTATGTCTTGTGATGAATTAAGGGCACCAAACAGTTCGTCTGGTGCCCCACATTCAGTTTTGATTAATTTAATTAACTAAAATCAGAAGCTTGTTTACCATAGAATTGAATCAATCCTTGTTTCAATGCTGCATCTGCTTGTGCATAACGTGCATTAAAATCTGTATTCCATTGTGGTAATTTAGATAGTACAGTGTCTACCCAGTTTGAATCGGTTCTTCTTGGAGAAGTAGCTTCAGGATCGCCAGTAATGACTACTGGGTTCCACATGTTTGACCATTCGTGAAGAATAGCTTGCATTGTACCTTCATTATCAAAGTTCCATAAATATGCCTTATCTGAGATGTCATGAATTTCTCCAGCTTCAAAAATACGAAGTACTTCTTGGAAACCTGGCATTAATGTTGCATTTGAGAATCTTTGATGGATATCAATTGAATACCAAATATTCATTTGAGTTTCAAAAGCATCTCCTGTAACAAGTGGGAATGAATCATTCATTGCTGATTTAAGATTTTCGCCATCTAAGAACATTTGATCAGCTCTTGCTTGCCATGCACGGTCATCGCCTACCCAGAAAGCTGCAAATGTGTAAGCAATTTTTTCTTTTAACGCTTCAGCTGCAGTGTATTCAGGATTGCCATCTTCCATCGCATAATTGTAAACAGCAAGTGGATCTAATACGATACCAACTGTGTTTCCTTGATATGGTGTTGAAGGTCTTGGATAAATGTCCCAATCATTTGATTTAACAACACCCCAGTGGTCTTGACTTGGATGCGCAGCATCGCCCATCATCCATGGATCGCCATCAAGTGTTAAAATTTTGTTTTCCATGAAGAATTTAAATCCCCACCACCAGTTAGCATCCATAACTTCACCTGGAACATTTCCAAGGTCAAATTGTGGCCAAATTGCTGAGTCTGCCCATTGGCTGACGTATGGCAATAATGCTCTGACTTCGTCTGAGTTAACATTTAAGCGAGCACCTGTACCAGTAAAAGCATGAAGTTGAGCTGCCATAGTTGTTGTACCAGTAAAGATAAAGCTAAATGGTGTATCCATAGCGCCCCAGAAGTTTGTATTATCAGCTTGTAATACAAAATCAGTATACTCTTGGATTGTCCAATTTGGAGCTGGAACATCAATGTTATTGTTTTCAGCTAACTCTTTGTTAATGTAAACGCCCCATGGTAACAAGTATTGTGGTAAACCAGCTTGTACACCATAGTAGTTCATCATTGACATAATAGACTCATTAAATGATTGATACAATGGATCGTCTGCATATTTAGATAAATCTGCAACTAGACCTCTTGAAGTATCACCAGGTAAGTCTGTAGATGCCCAAATTGATGGATAATGTCCGTAAGTGTTCTTGAAGTTTTCACGTTCTTGATCCCAGCTTACACCGCCATCATTAGGACCAGCTTCTTTCGCATACACATTAATCTTTACATTTGGGTAAAGTTCATTGAATGCTTTAGCAACTGCGTAGATAGTCGCATTATTTTGACCAGCTAAATCACCTGGTTCAAGATCAAGCTTACCTACATTTTCTAAATATGTTCCGTCACCAGACCATAACATAACTGTGACTTCGCCAACCACATTAGCATCAATAGGTATCCAAGCTGGATCTGTTGGATCTGTTGGAACTACTGTAGGATCCGTTGGAACTACAGTTGGATCTGTTGGTTCATCATCAGTACATGCTGCAGCAAATAATAATACTGCAACTAACATAAAACCTAAAAGATATTTCTTCATTTTTTCCTCCTATATATTTATGGGCATGATACTTGTTTTCCCAGCCCAATTATACCAAAATGTGAAAACGATTTCAACGCTTATAACTCATTTTTTGAACAAAACGAAATCGATTTAGTATATGATGGTAGCGTTTACTATATTTCCTATTGAAATATTTCTATTTTTTCTATTACCATCTCAAAAGGCAACATGGTTTCATCAACTGTTCCACCCCATGTGCCGCCGACTGCAATGTTTAAAATCAGATGAAAAGGTTGATCAAATGGCCATTCGTCAAAGGTATCTTTTATTTCTTTTTGAAATGATGCTTGTTGAATATCATCAACGAAGAAGACAATGTTGTTTTCATCCCAAATCATGGTGTACTTGTGAAACGTGTCAGATACTTGGCTGAACTTATCATACGCTGTACGATGTGTTCCCTTAACATGATTATACGTTTTGGTGTGCAACGAGAAATGAACCATATCTTGATCTTTTCCGACATGTTCCATAATGTCTATTTCGCCACACTTTGGCCATCCATATAATCGCATCTGATCAGGTAACATCCAAATCGCTGGCCAAGATCCTTTTCCTTTGGGGAGTTTTGCAGTTATTTCAAAACGTCCATAAGTCCAGCTATGTTTCCCGTTTGTCGTTAGTCTTGCACTTGTATATTTCGTGTCATGAATGGTTTCTTTTTTGGCGACAAGATGAAGTTTTCCATCTTTAATAAATGCGTTATCTAATGAATCCGTGTAATATTGTTCTTCACGATTGCCCCATTTATGTGCGCCAATTTGATGTGAAAACTGATTTTCATTAGGTTTGCCATCTTGGGTAAAGTCTGCTTTGAAGACGAGTTGATTAAATACTTTCATGGTTTTCCTCCAATACAAATGATACGGTTGTTCGTCCCGTTATCATGTAGTTTTGATTTGATCCTTGAATCGCTAAATTAAACGTTAAGGATGTGTTAGCTTTATTATGGACCACAACAACAATTTGCCCATCTGTATTTTCAAAGGCTGTAATAAGTAAGTTTTGATTGTTACTTTCTGTTTCAACACGAACGGCTCCACGATTGACAAACTTAGAAAAATGTCCAATCATGTAATACTCTTCATTTCGTGTGTATGTACCATCTGGATGAATGGTGACGACACCTCGGCAATTTGAACATCCACCGTTGGTTGGACCATCTTGTTCATCAAGTGCTAAATTCCATAATAAAACTGATTTTGAAAATGCGTTGATTGAACCTATAAATACATTTTCCATGTTCCATGAAATGTTAGAACTAAAATTTGTTGCCCATCTTCCACCAGAACACTCTGTAAACCAGATGTCTTTATCTGGATATATACGTTTGGTTGTTAATTGCTGTGTTACACTTCCTGCATAACAATGAAACGCTGAACCTGCTGTGTAATCTCTAGATAAGGGATTACCTAATATGGTGTTTGGATATGAAGGTTGATCCCAATTATGATCATATGCAATAATCAAAGTATCTATCTCATGACTTTCAAAAGCTTGACCTAATGCATTGATGAATTGAATTTGTTGTGTCGCTGTCATATACATGGTGGGATAATTGGTTGTTTGATGAAGTGGTTCATTTTGTGGTGTTATCGCATAAATGGGTAATCCTCTTTGACCATAACCTTGTATAAATCTCACAAAATAAAGTGCATATGCATCATGATATATATCCATGAGTGATCCACCATTCATGGTTTTTGTTGTCTTCATCCATGCTGGAGCAGACCAGGGTGAGCCCATCAATAATAAGTGCGGATTTTTTTCTTTGGCTAACTGCAACATAGGGATGACATATTGTTCATCGCGTGCTAAGGTGAAGTGTTCCATGTCAAGATCCATTTGATCGGTTGGAATATCATTATATGAGTAATTGCTGAGTGCAAAATCAGATGCACCCATAGGAATACGCACAAAACTAATCCCTATACCCTCTTTGGAAAATAAATCATGCATTAACACTTCGCGTTCAATGGGTGATAAGTTTGACATTAAATATGCGGAAGATTCTGTCATAGCAGCACCAAATCCATCCATGGTTTGATATCTAGTTGTCAAATCCACAGTTAGTTTATGGAGTGACGTTCGATTTTCAAAATCTGTTTGAAAACCAGGATCTTCAGTCAATAGCTTTAGTTTATCACCACGTGTAACATAAGGTGTAATATGGTAAGATTTCATCATTATAGTATCCTCTGTAGGTTCTGATGGCATAATCGTTGGATCGGTTGGTTCGGTTGGATCAACTGGATGTGAATCCTCTTTTTGGCTACATGCACCAAGAAATAAGAGAAATGCGATGATGATAAAAATGATTGTTTTTCTCATAAATCCTCCTGAAACCGGTTTACGAAATGGTTTTCGTAACCATTATATCACGATTAGTTTAAATCACACTAACTTTTTGTTGACTCTCTAATAATTAATTCTACTGGTATTTTAATAACCTCATCATGCGTTTCAATGTGTTCATTCATCTTATCAATTAATGCTTTTGCGGCTGTTTCACCAAGAACTTTCCGATCTTGTCGTACCGTTGTTAAAGGTGGTGTAAAGTGTTTGGCAAATTGTATATCATCATAACCAATAACTTGAACTTGGTCAGGAACTTTAATATGAAAATCTCTTAATGCTTTGAGAGCACCCAATGCTAAATCATCACTTGCAATCACTAAGACCTCTGGTAATCCACCTAATTCAATCAGTTTTTGACATGCCTGATAACCACTGGTAAATCCAAAAGATTCTGCAATCATGATGTGTTCTTCATTTAGTTCTAATGCTTCTCGTTGAGCATAATCTTTAAACTTAATCAGACGATCAACAAAGGCTTTTGAAGATTGTGGGCCTGTTATCATTTGAACCTTCTTTTTATGGAGTGTATTTTTTATGTAGTCAACAATGAGTTTGATCCCTTGATCGTTATCACCAATAACTGATGTTAACCCAGATAGTTCCATGTCAGTAGATACACATGGAATATCTGATGCAATTAATTCGATTAACCCTTTATCTTGGTAGTTTCCAACAACGATGTATACACCATCAACTTGTTTGTTGTAGCACCATTCAAGATAAGACATTTCATGTTGACCGAGTTTTTTTACAATAAAACTGAGCTCGTATCCTTGGTTTTCTAAGTAAAACTTAAAATGCTGCAAAATACTCGAGAAAAAAGAATGTTCAAGTCCTACATCGGCTTCTTCCGTAAAGACAACTCCAACTGTATAGCTTTTTTTAGATTTAAGTCGTCGCGCAGAAGATGTTGGTACGTAACCAATCTCTTTAATATATGATAAAACACGTTCACGTGTTTCTGGATGTATACTCCCTTTATGATTGATAATCTTAGAAACAGTACTAGGAGCTAATCCTAACTCTTTTGCAATGGTATAAATCGTTCTTTTTTCTTGCAAATTAATCACTTACTTTCTTTTACTTAAAAAATCCTTTTTCATATCCTCTGTGAAATAGATACGTGATGAATTATCATCACACGTATTTTCATTTTCAACGATAAGGACTTTAGCTTGCTCGTCTAACACGTGCGTGTGATAAATATCTTTATGTATGACATATGTTTGGTTTTTTACCATATCGACATATGTAAAGCCCTCATGTGGGTTATAAAAATAGAGTCGGCAATTTCCTTCAAGCAAGATAAACACTTCATCCGTATGATGATGACACTCTACATAGTTAATATTTTCAACTTCAAGTTCATCTGTATATCTTAAAACAGCTATTCTCCATGTATCAAAATGAAACAATTTTTGATATCCAAATCCATTAAAATCTAAAACTTCATAGTTTTTCATCAAGATATACCTCGATATCACCATCAACATGTTGGATGGGTAGTGTTACTTTTTTATTATTTATCGTCACATGACTGATTTGATATTGATTAAAATCAAGTTTTTTAGGGTTATAATAGGTCACTCGCCTTACATGTTTTTGGATAACTGTATCTATACTTGCTTGTTTTTCAACAAAATCTTCTCTTTTTAGTTTAGGTTCAAGATACAAGACGCCTAACTTCATTTTGATACCAAAAACTTCAGTTCTGAGTAGTTTTAACATCCATGATGCTGAACCTGTTAAATAGGGATACATGCCAATACCACGTTCTGTAAAATACTCAGGAATACCATTAATCATGTGAGCTTGATCTTTTTGAGCTTGCTTGAGTAAGGTCATCATAGCTTCATGACCTTCATCAATTAAATCATATTGATAGAGACCATATGCATACATGACTGCCATGTGCGAAAAAACTGCACCATTTTCTTTGTGATTATAAGCAAACCCATACGCTCTCCCCATGTTTAACATGACTTGATGGTAATTGGTATTTAAGTGATAACCACCACAAGATGAATCAAAGAGTAGTTCTTTTGTTTTAGCAGCAATAGAGAAAGCTTGATCTCTTGAAGCGGTTTGAGATAACAATGCAATTGTTTGCCCAGTTAAGTTCATACTGTTTGCATCATCCACATAATTTCCATCATTATTAATATAACTTTGATATCTTCCGTTTTGGAAAGCATGTTGATGAAGATGATTGACGCGCATGCGGTAAAGATCATTTAAAATATCAATCAAATCAAATTTATCAATTTCAAATTGATGGCCTGAAAAATGCTCGACTTCATTAAAGAAACGTTCGAGTTGAACTTCTTTTTTTAGAAGCATTTTCATTTCTTTAAACAAAACGATTTTATCGTTATTTAAGTGTTTAATCAGCTCAGCTAAACGTTTTAAGTTCGATGCATACATGTGAGTGAAAGCAATCGTTTCACCTTTTTCTTTGGCCATATCAAGCCCATCGTTCCAATCAGCATCTTCTAGTTTAATGAAACCATGCTCACCAACACGATGGAAACTAACTAAATTTTGAAGTAAAAGGTGCTCTAAAATAGTGCCTTCATAAGGTTTGCCATAAGTTATTTCAACATTGGGTCCTTGGTGTTTTCTCGTATGATATGTAAAATGTGTGAACTGATCTTTAAAATAGGTTTGTTTTTTTAATAACACATCGATTTCGCCAGTTTCATTGATGTACATGTCAACTGTTAATAGTGGCCATGCACCATGGTCTGACCAGACGCGTGTGATGTGATTACGATCAGCTTTAAATTCACCTGGTTTGTCACCAATGATGGTTGCGTTTGTTCCATCAAGGCGGATACCTTGGAAATTATTGATGAGTAAATCATAAACACTTGTATCATTCATCATAATAAGGGCAAGCAAGTCTTGCCATAAATCTCGCCAACCTCTTCCTCCTTTGCCGTAATCATGGTGAGGTAAATATGAATTACCAAAATATCTTCTAAGCATCGGTTGTATCGTCATGAAATTAAGTTGTTGGCTTGTTTTGTTATCATGAAAATTAAATTGTAGTTGTGAAACATATGATGTAAAGAAATGATGGACGTCCTTTAGTCCTTCTTCAAAGTGCTTTTGATTATTATATAATTGACTAATCTGTTGAGCTTCCTCAATGGTATCATGAATACCAATTGATATAAAAAACTGTATGGTTTCATTCGGTTTAACTATGACTTCTTTAAAACCTATACCACCTAAAGCTTCATATCCGTTGATGATGGCACCTACTTCTGTGTGGTGATCCAAACCTTTTGGATACATGATTGATCCACCATTCATGAAGTCATCAAGCACCGGTATATAGTTTTTCACATCTGCTTGAGGAGAGAAAGCAAATGTGCTATATACCGTGTGATTTGCTTGATGCCCTCGTTCGTCAAAGGATAAAGTTGGGTATAGAACAATGCCATTTTGGCATACTTGAATACGATTTAATAGTGAGGTCACATGACGATGATCACGCAAATTATCTGCGCTTCTACCATAAAGTTGAATCGCTGTCGTAACTTGAAAAGTTAGCGATTCATGTGACCTGTTTGTTATGTTTAACCGATGCAACTCAAGGTTATCTTGGAGTGGTATGTAACTGGTTGTGTCTAGTTCAAATAAATCATTTTTCCGAAGGACACGTTGTGATAAAAGTGAGGTTTCATAAATCACTTTGTCATGTTGTTGTTTTTCAGTTTGACCATTCAAAAAATACGTTTCTCCTTGGCATTTAATCAAGACATGTCTTGTAAACAAATCATTGAACAAATCCACTTGAGTCGTTGGTTTTAGTGCATAGTGGTGATGATCACGTTTTAAATCTCCACCTAAGAATGGAGTGATTGATGATCTCAAACCTTTTAAATTGAATAAAGGATAATATGTGCCATCATTTGATGTCAATAATTTATGTGTTTTCATATGCCACCTCTAGGAAATCGATTTCCTGTATTTAGGATAACCGATTTTTTTAATTTAGTAAAGCGTTTTCTTAATTTTTTTATAATAAAAACACTCAGAGGAAAATGAGTGTTTTGATAATTGATATGTATTTAGCTAATTTTATTGCTCACGGAGCCACTTTTTCTTTTTAACTTGAATAATTAAAAATCCAAAAATTAATGCACTTAAACCGAAAACTGTGAAGTTTTGAACTAATGCTTGTGGGAAATGATTGGACATTTTAATTAAGTCCTCTAATTCTTGATCCGTATAGGATCGGTTAAAGCTACCGAGTTCATCAGGATTATACGATGATAGTTCATAAGTCATGTTCGATGAATGGATGAGCTCACCATGATAATCAAACAAGTCATATTCAAGTTCTATTGAATGGAAAATTTTAGGTGCAATAAAGTAAAAACCATATAGTTCAATACCATAACTAATGCCTGATGGATAATCTATGTCTTCTTTTGACTCATAATATACCGAGGCATTGTTTAAATTTTTTATCACAAGAGCTGTTTGATCATCAGAGTCATCCAAGCTAATTGCATGATCAACGTCCTCATTAGCACGAACGATAATTGCTAGTTGATTAAATGTGACATCTTGTTCGCTAGACAGCAAATGATAAACATGAATACTATAATCTTCTAAATCAATACGATCAAGTTGTTTATATGCAAGTGAAAAAAATTTGATAAATGCATCAAACTCATTTTGTTCACCTGCTTGCTCAGATAAATCGTGTTTAACCTGTTCATAACGGTTTGTTCGCACGACAATTAGTGTAACAAAATATAACACAATTGCTAATACGATGGTCATGATGGAGTAAATGATAATAAACTTTTTCATGTTGTTCTCCTTATAATGCCTTTTTTATCATATAACTGATAAGCTGATCCGATAGACATAACTTGATTATTTTCGACAATTAAAGCACCATCATCAGGAATTACATAGATTGGGTGTCTATATGCTCTAAAGACTTTTCGACATCCGCTTTTTTGTTTTTTTCGACGTCTATAATGGACTTCAATCGAAAAATCGTGACATAAATCAAGTCCTTTTTCATAAGAAAAAGATGGATATTCGCAATCCGGTGAAATGTGATAATCACGCATTTGAATCATTGCTCCTGCAGATGAACCAATGTAAACTTTCCGATGTGCCTCTAATTCTTCTTTGATACCAAAAGAAATAATGCGTTTCATCATCAAATCAGGAGCGCCACCAGGAAAATAAATAATATCAGCTTTTTTTATTTTTTCAGAAGCAGTTTGTTTAGAATCCTTATAGTAGTTTATCCATGTAATTTGATTTTCTTGGATGCCATAAGGTGCAAATGTTTGAACCATTTTTTCATAATACTCGCCGTTTTTTTCATAAAAAGCATGATAATCATCTACAGATAAGAATTGATTGTCAAAAAAAGAAAATGCTAAAATGACGACTTGATCAGTTGGTTTAATGTGCTTTTTAGCATGTTCAACAACATCATCGTGATGTAATATCCCACGCGATAACAATATATTAATCATAAAATACCTCTCTATTTTCTCAGTCATTATACCATATTATCCTTGAGATTTTGAGAGAAACTGATGAACTTCTGAAATTGTGGGAAGTGATGGGATTGCACCATAGCGTGTAACAACAATTGCTGCAGTTGCTGCTGCGAATCTTAGGATAAAATCATAATCAATTGAATAATGTTCATGCAGTGCATACTGATATAAAAAGGCACCTAAAAAAGCATCACCAGCACCTGTAGAATCCACAGTATCAACTTTAAATGCATCAACATGATAGATGTGATTTTTGAGATATAATGTTGCTCCTTGATTACCTTTTGTCAAAAGAATCATTTGAACTGCACCTTTAAAGACTTTTGCGATGGCTTGTTCTATATGATGGGTTTGTGCTAAAAAGATTAACTCATCTAACGAAAGTTTTAGTATGTGTACTTCTGGAATAATGGATAAGACAATGTGTCTAAGCTCCTCATGATTTTCCCATAATGGCAATCGAATATTCGGGTCAAAACTGATGATAGAAGCTGCCTTTTTCGCATATTTCATGGCTTCAAGATGTGCATACTTCAGAGGATATTCTTTCAATCCTACCGACCCAAAATGTAAGATTGCATGATTTAAAATATCTCTTTTCACTTGTTTAGGGCTGAAGAGTTGGTCTGCAGACGGATTTCGATAAAACAAAAAATCACGATCTCCCTGTTCATCGAGTGTCACAAATGCTAAAGCTGTTTTTGCTTCATGTGTCATCGATAAATAGGTGGTGTCAACAAGAGCATCACGCAATGATTTTTCTAAAAATTGCCCAAAAGGATCGTGACCTATTTGTCCCATAAAGTAGGCTTTACCACTTAATTTAGCGTAACATGCAGCAACATTGGCTGGTGCACCACCTGCCATTTTTGTAAATGTATGGACCTCTTTGAGTCCTACATTTTTTTGGTGAGGAATAAAATCTATGAGTAACTCACCCATACTAACAAGATGTCTCATGTTTAACACCTCTTTTCATCTTCATTATATCATTTCATAAATAGATTATAGGAAGTTCAAAAAAAATGACACACTTAAGTGTCATCTCATTCATTTAATAATTGATTGAAATAATTGACAATGATGTGAACGGGAATAGAAAACGTGTAAAGGTGTGTTCCATTATCGTCTGCACCTGCAAAGTTGATACCCACAAGCTGTAACTGATAGTTAAGGAGCATCCCTCCAGAAGATCCCGAATTCACATATGCTGAATGCCTAATCGCTAAAAAATCTCTTGAAATGATTTCGCCATAACGATTTTGGACATTGGTTTTGACGAAACCTAACACTTCTCCCATGGTAATGGTGTTTTTTTGACTTCTAGGGTTTCCTACTGCAATCACTTTCTCACCCACTTCGAGTGGTCTTTCGTTAATCTCAATGATTTCATACGTTCGATCAGATTTCTCAAAGTACAGGATGGCTAAGTCATACTCAATCGATAATGAATTTTGATATAAATAGCCTTTGTATTTTATGTTTTGATAATCATAAATTTCATAAGTTGCCTGGGTTGTATGACGTGTTAAGGAAACGACATGTTCGTTTGTTAAAACGTAATAGAAACCCTCACTTTCATAGAAAATGACACCAGAGCCGAAAAATCGTTCTTCTTTGGTTTGAAACATTAAAAAAGGTGCATATGTTGTTGTGTAAATCGTCACATTGCTTTGCATGATTTGTAGCGACAACGCATTAATTAAAGTCTCTACATCAAGATTTTCCGGATAATGTTCGTTTTGATAACGGGTGAGGGGATCTTCAAATCGATATACTTCAAGATCATAGATAAAAAAATCCTGACAAGCAGAAAGCATAAAAAGCGATCCGATAAGTAAAAGAAATGTCCAGATTTTTTTCATAATACCTTCTTCTTACTTCAATATTTTATCTGTCGTCACATAATCTATACCTATTGACGATAGTTGTTTAAGTGCAGATTTTTTATTGACTGTAAAGGTTGCTACCATAAATCCTTTTTTCTTTAGTTTTAAGATTTGGTTGGGTTTAAAAGAGTCTTTTTGAATCGAAAAATCAATCTTATTAACACGAAGATCATATATCAGCTCTTCAGTTATTTTATCTGTTAAATATTGCAAAGGTATATCAGATAAAGCTCGGATATATTTAAGATAGTTTAAGTTGAATGATATCACGATAATTTCAAGTGTTGGATAATGATCAAACAAAGTTAACAAATCGTTGAGATGCTCAATATCATTGATTTTTTTGATTTCGATAATAGCTGCCTTTTTACTTTCTTCGCAAATCGTTAAAAAATCAGATAGGCGTGGTATCGATTGATGGGGATATTGTTTAACCTTTGATCCAGATACAATCTCAAATCTAGAAAGTTCATCATAAGTCAAATCCTCAACCTTTTGGTTGGATTTAGCCATACGTTTCAAATCATCATCATGAAACACAATAAATTGACCATCTTTTGATTCGTGAATATCGCATTCAATACCATAAAAGCTTTCTTCAGCTGCAGCAAGTTCAAATGCTTTAATTGTATTTTCTGGGGCTAAAGCTGATAACCCACGATGTGCAATCAATTTCATAGACGCCTCACATTTTGATTTATATGTTTATTTTAGCATAGTCTATTTGATTTAATGTCTTTTAATACGCATAGAAACGTTCAACACTCTTGAGTATATTTAAACTATAATCAAGTCCTGTTCTTTTATTTTTGTACAACCATGTCGTCTGATGTTGTGAAGGAATTTTTTTCATCCAGATAGGTAGCTTATATGTTTTTAAACGTGCTTGAAGTAACATTTCAATAGCAAGTAACACATGATTTATCGATCCATAAAATTCTTGTACATCTATTTTTTTAACATGGTTTGAAATTGTTTTTTTAACATCATCGACTGTTTTTTTCATCCATTCGAATTCATTTTTCATACGTTTCAGTGTATGAATGGTGTAATCGAAATGTTTTGACATGTCATAAAATGATTGCCAAGGGTTGTCTTGTTGGGCTGCATGATGCATTGTTCCTAAGACATGAATGAGTTCAGTTCCATTGTGAAGGTATGTCTTTTGAAAGCGTTGATAGCGCCCTAAATCTATATTTAAATCACCTAATTGTAATGTATCGTCTTGATAGATATATGTATTCAAATAGGATCGAATGAGTGCTTGATTACCCGTATGATCAGACCAGCTTTCTAAAGCAGTATAAACGATAGCAGGATGACTGATGATGGGATATTGGAGATGACCATTATCACCCCAATCTGTCAAAATTGTTCCTAAACCGTTGAATTTTTTGGTATATTCTATGCTTTTTTGTACGTTTTCTAACATGTCAATGGTACGGCCTGTTAATGAGTTCCATGATGATGTGCCAGGAGCGCTAATGAATGGCACATGATGTTTTGATAACTGTTTCAATGTCTCATTGAAAGGATAGTTTCGATCATATCCCCAATCGATGACAATGACGTCTTTAGGAATGTTTTGAATGGCATGTGGATGATGAACAAAAAAATCTCCCCACATCAGTGCGATTTTTTGATGTGATTTAAGGTGATTAACAATCTCATTTAAATAATCGAGAAAAATCGTTTCAATACCTTCTTTTTGACATGCCTCTTCGGTTGGGCCATGACCCAACTCATATGCTTCATCAAAACAAATATTGAAGTATTTCGATTGTGAGCCCTTGACCGCATCATCAATCAGTCTTTTTATGAAGATGCGACTTTCTTTATTAAGCGGATTGAGCGTTGAAGCAGATTGTTTCCAACCCCACATCATCATACCGTCTTTCATAATGGCTAGATCTTTATATTTATCCTTAGATAACCATGCATTCATATGACCAAACGTGTTATGATTTAAGACAAATTCAATACCTTTTTTGCTTGCATAGACATCTACTTTTTTGAAATCAGATTCTGTTAATGGCTCTAACCCTTCATAAAGATCATCCGGAAAACTAGGATATCGATATGAGAACCCTTCTATATAAAGTTCAAAATGATTCATTTTTAAATCAGACAACATATCGATGTATGAAAAAATCGTTTTTAATTTAGGGATTTTGTTTCGAGAAACATCAAGCATAAATCCGCGAACATTTAGAACAGGTTCATCTTCAATGTGTAAGTTTGGTATGTCATCTAAATATTGTTTGATGATCTGTTTTAACGTCTTAATAGCCCATAATTCACCTTGTGAAGTACATGATTCGATGTTTATGTGATGATTTTCAATATGCAAAACATAACCTTCTGGATGGAGGTTATGGTTCGTTGAAAAAGAAACATTTTGAGATTCAATCTCATATAAAGGTAAAAAAGAAATGTCTTTTTTATAAAGAGTGGCATATTTCTGTGATGTCAAATAACCTTGTGTAAAAGACGATGTCCCTTCGAGCATTTTAAAAGACTTGACTTGGGGGTATAGGTTCATCATAGGGCTTATTTCTTCCCTCTAATATAGGGTTCAGGATACTGAATCTCAACATTTAAATCTTTCGCATGATTGATGACAAAATAGGGTTCTCTTAAAAGCACTCGTCCTAAATAGACAAGATCACAATGATCTGAAGAAACGGCATATTCAGCCATCTCGATTTGCGTAATGAGTCCACCACCAATGGTTGGAATACCTGTTAATGCTTTAATTTGTTTAGCTAAACCTAACTGATATCCAGGATACGATTTAATTTTAACGAGTATATTGCCACCTGAACTGACATCAATAAGATCAATACCAAAATGCTTAACTTGGTTAATGGCTTGACTGATCATCTCTGGTGTAACACCTTCTTGAACATATTCTGTTGCAGATACACGGAGTATTAAAAGTTTCTCTTTTGGCCAAACACTAGCAATCGCTTCACATACTTCATATAAAAATTTAACTCCGTCTTTATATTCGTCTGTGCGGTGATTTGAAATCGGTGATAAGAACTGAAAAATGAGATAACCGTGAGCAGCATGAATTTCAAGTGCATCATAGCCCGCTAAATCTGCTCTTCTTGCTGCATCTTGAAACGATTGAACAACTTCTTTAATGTCTTCTTTTGTCATTTCATGTGGAACTTGATAATCTCCTCCATAGCTATGAGAACTTGGTCCCATAGGATGTGGAACTTTTGCTTTTCGACCTGCATGGTTAATTTGGATACCTGCAACGGTATCGTATCTATGCATTTCATCAACAATCCTTTTAAGACCTTCAATATGATCATCACACCAAATGCCTAGATCATTGGGAGAAATTCTGCCGTTAGGAAGAACAGCTGTTGCTTCTTGTATGATTAATCCGATACCACCTATTGCTCTCGATGCATAATGTGCCATATGAAAGTCGTTAACGAAGCCGTCCTCATTGGCACTATACATACACATAGGTGGCATAACAAAGCGATTTTTTAATGTTGTGTTTTTAATTTTATACGTTGTATATAACATATTTTACTCTCCTTTATATGTGTAAATCTTTTTTATTAAAAACGTTAATACCTAGTAAGTAAAACAGAAATCCAATAGTATATAAAAGTAGCATATGAAGATATATCGATGGGCTTAAACTTAGAATTCTTGAGCTGTCAAACCATGTGAATACTGTGACATACTTCAATATGGACAACTCATCGTTGATATTAGCTAACATATTAACAACGAAGAAGAATATCGGTAGTCCAGCACCAAATCCAACTGCAAGCTTTACCTCATTAAATAAACAAGATGCAAAAAATGAGATGCTAGATAATAAAACGAATAATCCAATGACATTTGCGTTAAGTAATACAAAAGGTAATATGTCTAACTGTCCCGGAAACATCACTAATCCAAAAAGATAGATTAATACAGCTATACTAAGTATGAGTAAAATCGTACTCAATAACATATATAATGCTTGGGTAGTAACTATTTTCTTTCTTGTATTTGGAGTGGCTAAAAGAAAACTCATTGATCCGTTATCTACATACTGTGCAATGACTCTTTGACCGATAATACTGATATAAATCATAGGAAACATCACAATAATGAATCCATAATAATAACCAGCGATGTAACCAAGTAAAGTAGGATCGATGATATTGAAGTTCATTGCACGTAATAGTTCATCTGGAAACATAGACAACATGGCTTCCCAGGCCTCCATCGAATTTGGGTCATACATCGATATAACAATTGCACTATACATAATCATCACTGCAAAAATAATCAAAAAAAGTTTATAATTACTACGTAAAGTTGCTTTAAACAGTGCTTTATTCATGATGGTTTACCTCTTGATAATAGTGCATAAATAACTCTTCTAAAGATTGTGATTTGATTTCTAAAAAATCAACTTTTACTTGTGATAATATGCTTATCATCGGATTAACATCTCCTGTTATTGTCACTTCAACATGTAAATCGCTAATTCGTTTTGTTTCTAACTGACTATTTAAAACGATATCAGCATCTTCTTTCGAGAATAATTTAACATGATACATCTTTCTTTGATTATACTTTAATGCATGTATATCTTCTACAGCAACAAGTTTACCCATTTTAATGATTCCTGCTCGATCACATGTTTTTTCGATTTCATCAAAGCTGTGTGAGCTCATCAAAATAGTTCTTCCGTTTCTTTTCTCTTTTAGAATCAACTCGATAAATTTTGATTGCATCAGTGGATCTAATCCGCTTGTTGGTTCATCGAGTATAATCACTTCCGGGTCATGCATAAATGCAGCTATTAAGCCTAGTTTTTGTTTCATACCTTTAGACATTTTTTTAATTTTAACTTTTGTGTCTAGCTCGAAAAAATCAATTAATTGAAGCATTTTTGATAAATCCTGCATGTGACGCATATCAGCGATAAAATTGAGAAATTCTTCACCTAGCATATAATCAAAAAATGTGATTTCACCAGGCAGATAACCAAGTTTTTTTTGAATTTCTGATGCATATTTCATGGTGTCAAGATTAAATATCTCACAATGTCCTTCATCAGAAGATATAAAACCTAACAAGTGTCTAATGGTTGTCGTCTTACCTGCACCATTAGGCCCAATGAAACCGAAGACCTCTCCCTTTTTAACATCAAAGTTTAAGTTAAAAACGCCTTTATTAAATCCATACGATTTCGTTAATTGATGTATCTGTATGATTTTATCCATATACCCACTTCCTTTGACTGATAATTCCATTATATAACAAAAAAACATCGATTATTGATGCTTATTGTTTTTCTTGATTCACTTGATTTAACTCTCGCCACTTATCCTTTAAGTTAACTTTGTTTGTATTATCGAGTAATAGATAACGTTGAATAAACATGGCTGTTATTAAGACAAGCGGTATTAATGGTGTTCCTGGACCAAACCAAAAAAGCATGACTGCTGTGCCGATGCCGATGAGCCAAAGATTCGAAAACAAAATGCCAATAACGAAAAAAAGTGCTGCCCAACCATGATAAATCATATAAGCTATGAACAAAGCAATCATCCCACGAACACTTCTCATGCTTTTGATGACTTCCCAAACCATGATGGCGAAATTTTTCCAAAACCGAATAAACTTTTTAATCATCGTTGAAAAAAAGAAACACCTGTGTGTTTACTTTTTATGAACCTCAGGTTTTAGTTTGCCTTGATCGATTGCTTCAGGATATGGATAAGCTTCTTCTCTCATGCGTTTGTATAAAACATAGATGAGTCCTCTTTCTACATCAATACGTGTGATTACACCAAATCCCTTTTCGTTTTCGACTTTTACTTTTTCACCAATTAAATACGTTTCATTACTCCATGCCATAGTATCACCTCACCGTATGTTATTATATCATAAACATGTTTTTTTTATTTATTTTTTGGACGATACTTACGTAGCATTGATCCAATGAGATACACTTTTTTCTCATTTTTTTGATGCTTTAAAAATTGTATAAGTTTTGTAGCATCTTTACTTGGATTCATCTTCAATAATGCATTAATGTTTTTTTCGTAATAAGGATCATTAAGATCGTGTAAATTCGCAAGAAGGGGCATAGCCTCTTCTTCGTGTTTTCTAACAAACTTATAAAATGTATGAAGGATGTTAGGTAGGGGAACATATAAGTCTTTACCTATTCTTTTTTCCATATGGAGTGCTATTTCATGCATTTTTGAAACTTGGACTTTGCTCATGTATAAAACAAACTCACGAAGTATGTTATCTTCTTCCTCCCAAGAAATCAAGAGTTCAAGAAGTGAGTGACGCCACAAGAAGCGGTGTGATGATGTTTCATCTAAAGCATATTCTTTCATGAAATCTTCTTTGATTTTATTCAATAAGTCTAAGTTTAACGTTTCAAACAAGGTGTAAATCTCTTCAGGTATGTGTGTTTCAGTGTCCACATGTGTCAGATATCTTAAAATATCATCCAGTATTTTTTCTTTTTCCATGTGATACGCTTCAATGAGTGGCTTAAATAAAACATCTTTTGTTTTAATGTCAAGTTTGTTTTTTTCATAAATGTATGTCTTATAACTGATCTTATCTTTGGTAATGGTATCTTGGTCCAAAATAGAAAACCCTATCGCACCATCTGGATATGTGCGATGTGTAGGATGTCCAACAATGTCATTTCGAATGTATTTTAGTTCATGAAGGGTTGGATTAATGTTGATGTTAATGTGATACTTATATTGTGTCAATCCAATGGCTAAATCATAGAGTGCATCTATAGCAACAAATAAACCTTGAAGCAAACCAAAAACATTTAACAAAACACTTCCTTTTGATGTTGGATTTTCTGTAAGATACTTCTCAATCATTAAATCAATGTCTTCTAGCATGATAAAAGATGAAGCTGCTCTAAATCCCTGAGAGTTATTTTCATCTTTTGTTAAATCTTGGACATAGGATTTAAGTTCTTGAAAACTCATAAAGACTCCTTAATCTTTTGAATCAGTGTTTGAGCAGGTAATTGTTTGTATAAAGGTCCTTCAATGTAAACAACACCTAGTCTTTCTAATGCCTCTTTTTGATCCTTAGTTTTGACTTGTCTCACAATTAACGCCATATTAAAACTGGTTAAAAGCTCTTTGATTTTGGTCAAATAGGTATGATATTTTAAGCTTTCTTTTTTCATATCAAGATGAAGTGCATGAAAAGGATAATTTAAAGCCATATCTAAAGAGGTTGTGTCCATACCGATGCCATGATTGACGAGTTCTTGAATTTGTTGTGCATAATGACATGCTCGCAAATCCATATCAAATTTGATACGAATAAATTCATAGGGTATGCCATGCGTTTTAAACAAACCTAATAGGTAAGTATTGAATGTAGGATCTAAAAATGTTTCCCGTGAAATAGGTATCGTCAGCTTAATTAAGCGATCAGTTTCTTTTTCGAGTTCTACTAAAAACTCAACAACCTTTTTTAAGTGAAATTTTTCTAAATCAACGAGTCGATTACGCTTCTTA
>OBJA01000701.1_pt1 | contig 27385 bp, 21 predicted proteins | sample 1519751 | NCBI WGS metagenome assembly OBJA01 (sample SAMEA3881238, study PRJEB22517) | soil metagenome | biome: lake sediment; feature: soda lake sediment; material: sediment, water from around vicinity | place: India | collected 2013-12-23 | depth 3 m
CAAGGATTTTGCAGCACGGATGATGGGGCGGCTTATGAACCACTACCTGCAGCTGGAAAACCGTACATTGCTAATTCTTACAGCTACATCAGGTGATACCGGCAGCGCCATAGCACATGCATTCTATGGCCTCGACCGCATCAAGGTGCTGGTGCTGTTTCCCAGAAACGAGGTGACCAACAGGCAACGCAAACAGATGACAACCCTCGGGAAGAACATCCGCGTTGTGTCACTCGACGGGAAGTTCGATGACTGCCAGGCACTTGTTAAACAAGCCTTTGCCGACAGCAGTCTGCACCACCTCAACCTTTCATCGGCAAATTCTATCAATATCGGAAGGCTGATCCCGCAGATGGTCTACTACTTTTACGCCTTTTCCCGATTGGCAAAGAGAGGGGAGAAGGTTATCTTCTCTGTTCCCAGCGGAAATTTTGGTGACATGATGGGTGGTATGCTGGCAATGAGAATGGGACTTCCGGTTGAGAAATTCATCATCGCCGTGAACGAAAATGATGAGTATCCAAAATACCTCTATTCGGGCAGCTATGATAAGATTGAACCATCGAGGAACTGTATCTCAAGTGCTATGAACGTTGGCCACCCCAGCAACCTTGCACGGTTGGTGGCTCTGTACGGAGGTGTTATGGATGAAACAGGAAAGGTGCACCGGCAGGCTGACCTGGATCGAATGAACAGAGATATCTTTGCAACATCGGTAACAGATGACATGACCCGCAGTACAATACGTGAAGCCTGGGAAAAGCACGGGCTGCTGCTGGAGCCCCATGGTGCCGTTGGCTGGGCCGGGCTGCAGAAGTATCTGGCTATGTGGGAAGAGAATGTTGATGACAAGCTTTGTGTATCCCTAGAAACAGCTCATCCGGCAAAGTTCCCTGAAGAGATCAACAAACTGCTCGGATTTGACCCCGATTTGCCTCCCAGCCTTACGGGTATTGAACAAAAGAAAGAGCATTACGAATCTATCCCCACAGAGTTCGAGGATTTCAGAGAATACCTGCTGGCAGAATACTAATGCGGTAAACCACCTTAATCGATATTGTTTACAAAAGAAAAGATCTATGATGAAGATTGTGTGTTTTGATATGGAGGGTGTTTTCACCCCTGAAATATGGGTTAATGTTGCCCGGAAAACAGGCATTGACGAGCTGAAGATCACAACACGTGACGAGCCTGACTACGATAAGCTGATGCACTACCGGATCGGTATTCTTGAGACTCATGGCATAACCCTGAAATACATACAGGATGTCATCGCATCTCTCGATCTGCTTCAGGGTGCCCGTGAGTTTTTCAACAGAGTCAGGAGCATGACTCAGGCTATTGTAGTTACAGACAGCTTTGTTGAGTTTGCTATGCCATTCATCGACAAACTTGGCAAACCATTGGTGTTGTGCCACAACCTTGAAACAGATGACCGTGGCATGATTACCGGATACAAGCTGAGGCAACCCGACCCCAAGAGGAGGGTGGTGGAAGCATTTCAGAGCCTGAGGTACAGGGTGGTTGGAATAGGTGATTCATATAATGACATGGGGATGATTGAGCAGGCAGATAAAGGCATCTTCTTCTGCCCGCCTGACAATGTGGTTAGCGACTATCCGCAATATCCGGTGACCCGTAATTACGACGAACTGGAAGCACTGATTGAAGAGTCGTTGAGAAGCCTTTGACAATCCTCCGTGATTTATCATTTTTTTCCGGATGCTGATCACAGACAATCGGTTTTGCAATATCTTTTTTATCTTTGGCCTGAGAGAATAATGATCAGGTTCGGGTGTGAACAATTTCCGTATCTGGTTGTCTGACATTTCAGAAGCAGGATATGACTATGGATTGGTTATCTCTACTGGCAGAGAATCAGTTTTACGAATTTGCCATCATTCTGGCATTAGCAGTTCTGTTCGGAGCTGTCGGACAGCTTATGAGACAACCTCTGATCGTGATGTTCATTGCATTGGGAATTATCGTCGGCCCTTCATTGCTGGATATTGCAAAATCGAAAGAGAACATACAGTTGCTGGCGGAGCTCGGGATAGCGGTGCTGCTCTTCATCGTAGGCCTCAAACTCGATTTACGCATCATAAAATCTGTGGGAAGAATTGCCCTTATGACAGGAATGGGTCAGGTTCTCTTTACTTCACTCTTTGGATATTTTATTGGCATCGGCCTGGGATTCTCCTCTCTGCACAGCTTCTATATTGCTGTTGCGCTCACCTTTTCCAGTACGATCATCATTGTTAAGCTTCTCTCAGATAAAAAGGAGATAGATTCCTTACACGGGCAGATAGCAATAGGATTTCTTATCGTTCAGGATATAGTTGTAATACTTGTGATGATAGTCCTTTCTGCCATGGGACAGAATGAGGAGGTTTTGCTTTCAAACAGAATTTTCACAACTTTAGCATCCGGGGCACTGTTGATGTTCATCACACTTGCAGCTATGCGCTGGATAATCCCGATGCTGAGTTCATTCCTTGCAAAGTCGCAGGAGCTGCTTACCTTGTTCACCATTGCCTGGGCGGTTTCTATGGCAACAGTAGGGGAGTTGATGGGGTTTAGCGGTGAGGTGGGTGCCTTTCTTGCAGGAGTAAGCCTGGCATCATCAGACTTCAAGGAGGTTATCAGCAGCAGACTGGTAAGCCTGCGCGACTTCCTTCTGCTCTTCTTCTTCATAAACCTTGGAATACACCTTGACCTGGCTGTTATTGGATCACAGGTTTCATCAGCTGTGATATTTTCACTTTTTGTGCTCATAGGAAATCCAATTATAGTCCTGATCATTATGGGTGCTATGGGTTACAGAAAACGAACCTCATTCCTGGCGGGGTTGACAGTGGCACAGATAAGTGAGTTCTCTCTCATATTTGCAGGCCTCGGGCTTGCCGTTGGCCATATCACCGAAGAGACTGTAGGGCTGATAACACTCGTAGGATTAATAACCATCGGATTGTCAACATACCTCATCCTCTATTCCCACCAGATCTTTGAGTTCATTTCACCTGCACTCAGAATATTTCAGCGTAGCATACCTTACAGGGAAAACTATCATATCGATGATGACGGACAGAAATACGACGTGATCATTATTGGTCTTGGCAGGTTCGGGACCAGGCTGTCGGAGATGCTGGACGAGCATCCTGAGATTTCATATCTTGGAATTGACTTCGACCCTGAGATAGTAAGGTCATGGCAGAAACAGGGCAAAAATATTGTTTATGGGGATATGGAGGATCCTGACCTTCTGGAGAGGTTGCCACTGAACGATGCAAAAGTGGTAGTCAGCACCGTTACTGATTACCTTCACTCCAGGAATCTCATCAAATCCCTGAAGCGGGTGGGTTACAAGGGAAAGGTATATCTTACGTCCGGACAGGATGCTGACCATGAGCTTCTGAGCACCTGTGGCGCAGAAGATGTCCTAAGGCCTCAGCAGATGGCGGCAACAAACTTTTACAACTCATACCTTAAGGAGTACATCACGTGATATTCATCCTTCAGTGGGCATCAATGGAAAATAATACCCCGTGTAAGGTAACCCCGGGAAAAACATTTTTTTTAAACCTATGTTTATAAATTAATGGTAGGACAAAAGATGATATACCTGACAGCGAAGCGAGCAGTGATGCTCATAACGGCAGTTTTTTTTCTGATATTCTCATCATGTAGTAACAGTGGCAGTACTGTTGATCAGCGGAACACTTCACCGTTGGAGGTTGAGGGTTATCAGATTAAAACGGAGAAATTCACGATAAACATCCGTGCTACGGGTGAGTTGATGCCTTATGAGGAGGTAGAGCTGAAGACGCCGGTGTCGGGGAATGTGATACGGATTTTGTTCAGGGAGGGGCAGTATGTTAGGGGCGGGGACCTGCTGGTTGAGATTGACAGCAGGTCTTGGCGTGCCAGGAAGAGCGGGCTTGAGGCAAGGCTTGCTGCCTCCGGGAGTGAACTTGTCCGATTGAGGAGGCTTATGGAGATTGATGGTGTCAGTCTGGAGAGTGTTGAGCAGGCAGAGGCAGAGGTTGGCAATCTGGAGGCACAGATAGAAGAGCTGAAGGTGATGATAGACCTGGCTCACATACGTGCTCCTTTCAGCGGCAGGCTTGGCATGCGTAACTTCAGTATTGGTGCATACCTTTCGCAGGGCGAAACTGTAACACGGCTTGTGCAAAGCGACAGGCTAAAGGTGAACTTCGGAATACCTGCCAGATATGCCAAACACGCTGTCACAGGCCGTGATGTAACTCTCATCTCATCATCAACAGGTGACACTGCCATTGCGCAGATCTACGCTATAGATCCGCTGATAAGACAGTCGTCGCGAAGCATCATTGCCAGGGCTTCGTTGGAGAATAAGGCCGGCAAATTCATGCCCGGGGATTTTGTGCAGGTGCTGCTTGCTGTGGAGCAGAATAACGAGTCGTTGCTTGTGCCTGCCGAGGCGATAATCCCTGAGCTTAACAGGCAGGTGGTTTATATTGCTGATAACGGAAAAGCCATGCGACAGGTTGTAGAAACCGGTACCCGGACGACAAACAGGGTGCAGATCACAAAGGGGCTTACACCGGGAGATATAGTCATCACAACCGGCCTTATGACTATCAGGGATGGTGCTGATGTTGTTGTTAGAGAGAAAAGGGCGGAGGCTGCACGATGACACTTTCAGACCTCAGCATCAAAAGACCTGTTTTGACAATGGTCTTTGCCATTGCGATAGTTATTTTCGGGTTTGTCTCATTCACGTCTCTTGGTGTGAGGGAGTATCCTAGCGTGGACCCTCCGATAATAACGGTACGCACAGACTATCCGGGAGCCAGCCCTCAGATTATTGAATCGCAGATTACCGAACCTTTGGAGCAGCAGGTTAACAGGGTTGATGGTATCAAGAATATAAGCTCCATCAGCTCTACGGGACGAAGCACAATACGGGTGGAGTTTGAGCTGGGAATTGACCTTGACAATGCAGCCAACGATGTTCGTGACAGGGTGTCGCAGGCGGTTAGGAGCCTGCCCCCTGATGCCGACCCGCCAATTGTCTCCAAAGCCGATGCCGATGCTCAGACCATCCTGGCAATTACTCTGCAGAGCCGGCAGAGAAACCTCCTGGAACTTACCGATATCGCGCAAAACGTCTTCGCAGAACGGCTGCAGACAATTGAGGGTGTGAGCCAGGTCTTCATTTGGGGTAACAAGCAGTATGCAATGAGGCTCATCCTTGATGTTGACAGAATGAATGCATTCGTAATCACACCCGTGGATGTCAGAAACGCTCTTAATACGCAGAGTATTGAACTTCCGTCAGGGCAGATTGAAGGTGACAGGAGATACCTGACGATACAGACTTATGGTCGTATAAATACTACAGAGGAGTTTGAAGATCTTGTCATTGTGCAGAGAGATGATAACATCATCCGGTTGAAGGATATCGGAAGGGCTGAACTGGGGGCTCTCAATGAACAGTCGATACTGCGGGGCAACAAAGGAATACCAATGGTGGGTGTTGCAATGCAGCCACAGCCGGGGTCAAACTATATCGAGATTGTCGATGAAGCTTACAGACGAGTGGAGATGCTGAAGCGGGAAATCCCTTCCGATATCAATATCGGCGTTGGACTCGATATTACAAACAGTATCAGAAAGTCGATAAGTGACGTGCAATACACAATCATTTCAGCTTTTGTCCTTGTATTGATCATCATTTTTGTTTTTCTGAGGAACTTCAGTACCACCCTTATACCCATTATAACTATACCTGTTTCGTTACTCGGAAGTTTCATCTTTCTATACATTGCAGGGTATTCTATCAATGTGTTGACACTTCTTGGGCTGCTGCTTGCAACCGGGATGGTGGTTGATGACGCCATTGTAATGATGGAGAATATATACGCCAAGGTTGAACAGGGGATGACACCTGTGCAGGCTGCATTCAAAGGTTCACGGCAGGTTTTCTTTGCGATTATCTCTACCACAATTACCCTTGTATGCGTCTTCCTTCCGATATTCTTCATGACCGGATTGACGGGCAGGTTGTTCAGGGAGTTTGCATTGGTTGTTACCGGGGCTATACTGATTTCAACATTTATTTCACTCTCACTGACAGTGATGATGAGTTCACGTATTCTGAAGCAGGATGTCAGGGAGTACAAATCATTGCGGTTTATTCGCAGGCCGATAGACTTCATTCTTAATAACTATCCGGATTGGCTTAAGTCATTCATGAGGGTCAGGTTTCTGGCATTTCCGATAGTCATTGTGACGGGCATCATTATATTGCTGTTCTGGACTACTCTCCCTTCAGAGCTGGCACCTTTGGATGACAAGAGCAGGGTAAGGCTTGTTTCAACGGCTCCGGAAGGGACATCATACGAGATGATGGATGAGTATCAGATGCAGCTTGTGCAACTTATTGACACTATGTCTGAAAAGGAGTATCTGCTTTCTGTTACTTCCCCTGGTTTTGGATCATCTGTTTCTGTTAACTCAGGGTTTGTCAGGGTGATGCTTGTTCCGCCGAATGAGAGGGATAAAACACAGATGGAGTTTGCTGCTGAGTTGAGCCGAAAGGTGAGAGAGTACAATATGGCGTTGACCTACGTTGTTCAGGATCCTACTATTGGAAGTAGCGGCAGAGGAGGCCTTCCTGTGCAGTTTGTGTTGCAGGCACCCAACCTGCAGAAGCTTGAAGAGTACATACCCCGGTTCATGTCTGCTGCCAGGGAGCATCCGGCATTTGAGGTGGTAGATATAGATCTCAAGTTCAACAAGCCCGAAGTTGTGGTCACCATCGACAGGGACAAAGCCTTCGATCTTGGTGTAAGCGTAAGGGACATTGCAGAGACTATGCAGATATATTTCAGTGAACAGAGAATAGGATACTTCATCATTGATGGCAAGCAGTATTATGTGCTCGCACGGGCAGAGAGAGCGCAGCGCCGGCAGCCCGGTGATATTGAAGCTATTACTGTCAGGTCAGCATCAGGGGATATGGTGCCGCTTGAGAACCTCGTGGCACTCTCCGACCACAGCCTGCCGCCTCAGTTGTTGAGGTATAACCGCTACTCATCTGCTACTGTCTCTGCATCACCGGCACCCGGATATACGCTGGGCGATGGCATTGGGGCTATGTATGAAATTGCAGGAAATGTTCTTGATGATTCTTTTCTGACTGACCTTGCGGGCACATCCAAAGAGTATGCTGAAAGTTCAGCCAGTCTGCTGCTTGTTTTCCTGTTTGCACTGGTATTGATATATCTTACACTCTCCGGGCAGTTTGAAAGTTTCAGGGATCCACTTACTATTATGCTTACTGTGCCACTTGCACTGGCTGGTGCTCTGTTATCGCTGTGGATGTTCGGTCAGACAATCAACATATTCAGCCAGATCGGAATGATTGTGCTAGTTGGGATTGTTACCAAGAACGGCATCCTCATCGTAGAGTTTGCCAACCAGAAACGAAGGGAGGGACAGCCGTTGATGGAGGCAGTTATAAACGCAGCCAGTGATCGTGTGAGACCTATAATCATGACCAGCCTTGCAACTGCACTGGGGGCGTTGCCACTCGCAATATCGTTCGGAGGGACTGTCAACAGCCGCATACCAATGGGAGTTGTCATTATAGGAGGCTTACTCTTCTCCCTTATACTGACGCTCTTCGTAATACCTGCATTATACACGTTCATTTCTGGAAAAACGAAAATCTATGTTGTTGAAGAAGATGAATAAAACCTTAATTCTCCTGTTGATACTCGGTCCATTGAAGATTGCCGGGCAGCAGAGTTACAGCCTGCAGTATCTCACGGAGCTTGTTTTACTGGAGAACTACCAGATACGTATTGTTAGGAATAAGCAACAGATGGCGGAGAATCTCAACACTCCCGGTAATGCCGGAATGTTGCCAACCGTTGGGATAGCATCAGAAAATTCGTGGGACATACAGACCTCCGAATCCAGGCTTTATACCGGAGTAACCCGCATTGGCGACAATGCTCAAAGCAGCAGGATGAACGTGGTGGCTGAGCTGGATTGGAAAGTGTTTGACGGACTGGCGATGTTTGCCCGTCGCGACAGACTGGGTTATCTTGCAAACCTTGGAGAGATAAACACAAAATATTATGTGGAGCAGACTGTTGCCGACATGGCAAAGGCTTACTATCAGCTTGTCAGGGAGCAGCAGATCCTTGATTCCTATAGGCAGATGCAGGAGGTTTCAAGGTTCAGGCTGGAGGTGGAGACCCGGAAACGAGATATAGGGTCAGGCAATGCGCTCCTGTACAACCAGGCAATCCTCGATTTCAACTCTGACAGCACTATGCTTCTTGAACAGGAGCTTAGGATCCGGGAGCAGCAGATACAGATAAACAGGTTCATCAACAGGGCACCGGAGCTGCCACTTGATCCTGCTGATAAAACCATTGAGACGAAGGGCATTGGCAGTGTTCAGGAACTTACAGACCTTGCTGTCAGCAGCAACCGTGACCTGGAGCGTGCCCGGATTGAAGAGCTTCTTGCTGATGCAGATATCAGGATCGAAAGAGGAAACAGGTATCCGCACGTGAGCCTCTTCAGCAACTATGCGCTCAGTTACATGACCAGCGAGACCGGGATCATCGAGTCGGCACAATCCAGAGGTGCACAGTTTGGCGTCAGGGTGAGGTTCAACCTCTATGACGGTGGAAAGCAGAACATCAGGGTTAACAATGCCATCCTGGAGCAGGAGAGTTCGCAGATCTATACCGCAGATGTAAGGGCATGGCTTGATTCAGACTTCACCAGGCTCACCGAGAGGTACAGAAGCCTCGAAAAGCAGCACCAGCTCCTGTTGCAAAGTGTTGAGGCCGCCGAAATATCGTTGAAGATTGCCAGGGAACAACTACAGTCTGGCGCAATAAACGGATATGAGTTCAGGCAAACACAGCTGACCTCTGTAAAAGTGCAGATGCAGCTTACTGACCTTCTCTTTGCCATGAAAGTTATCGAAACTGATGTCGACAGAATTACAGGTGTGCTTACGGAGAAACTCTTCTCCTCATTCTGATTTGATTTTTCGCGATTTTCTTTATTGCTCGTTTCAGCTTATTCTATAATTTCGTCTGGTGAATGGATCCCCTGATCAGATGGAAAGCTTTTTCATTAAGAAAAATATCAGAAATACAGTCCTGCTTCTGATAATTGTGCTGACGATATTCATGCATCTGCCCCATTTCAGCAAGGAGCTGATGAGAATCCATGTATTGAGGCAGACACAAACCAAGGCAACGATAAACAATCTCTATGAGGAGGATATGAACATTCTCAACCCGCGAAGAGATAATGCCATTTCTCGTGGAGACCGTGGAAGTGGGGGTAGTGTGTGGGTTGTTAGGTTGAATGTAAAAGTTTTTTTTTATCTTTGAAATCTGCCTCGGCAGGATAAAGCATAAAGCAAATTATTAACCAATATTCAGCATTTATGAAATCAGAATTTTTCAGTATTCAAACCATTAAAGGCTTTCTCATTGGTTTGTTGGCTTTGAGCCTCATAACCGGATGTCAGGAGGCAAAAGAAGACGAGGATTCAGAATCGGGTGCTGAAGAGCATCGCGACAAGGATTTTCCCGGTGATGGACCCTGGGCGGCTGACATCGAGGAGTTGACCATTGGGAATGAGAATTACAGGTCAGCAGTCTGGACAGGAAAATATCTTCAGATGGCATTGATGTCTCTGCAACCAGGGGAAAGAATAGATCTGGAATTGCATAATGATCATGATCAGTTCATCAGGATTGAGAAGGGTGAAGCGCGTGTGTTGATGGGTAAGGACAAGGAAAACATGACGTTTGACAAGGTTGTCGGTGATGACTGGGCTATCCTTATCCCTGCAGGATACTGGCATGAGATAATAAATACCGGCGACAGGGAGCTCAAGCTTTACACCATCTATGGGCCGCCGGAGCATAAGCCGGGAACCCTGCACAAGACCCGGGCGGAGGCAGAGGAAGGTCATCATCACGATGATGAATGCGGACATAATCACTGAGAACGGAAACATCTTTCAGGGATCATGAAGATAGCTATCTGTACATTTGCGCGTTCTGAATACGGCCTTTTAAAGAGCTTGCTAAGGCATTCCATGCGAATTTTTGACACCTGGCTAATTGCCGGTGCCGGTCATCTGTCGGAAAGAGCCGGTCTTACGATTATGGATATATATGACGATGCAATTATTCCGGCGGAGAAGATCATCATCCTGGACTTTATTCCTGACCTGCATAGTGGCAGCGCCATAAGCACTTCAATTGCAAAGGGGTTGTCGGCCATGGCATCATTGCTCGAACAGCACCGGTTTGATGCTGTGGTCATTATGGGCGACAGATATGAGCTTTTCACTGTAACGATTTCTGCACTTCTTGAGCATATTCCAGTGGTTCATATCAGTGGCGGGGAGATTACAGAGGGTGCTATTGATGACAGCATACGTCATTCTACCACAAAACTCTCACACCTGCATCTGGTTTCCAACAGTGAATGTGCTTTAAATGTGAGCCGCATGGGCGAAGAGGATTGGAGGATTGTCGTAACCGGGGAGCCGGGCATAGACAATATTCATCAGCGAACATTTGCTTCAGATAAAGATATTCTTGCAAGAACCGGTTTTGACATCTCCTTTCCGACGCTGCTGGTAACGCTTCACCCCTCGACACTTGAAACGGCCATCAGCATCAGGGATCAGTATCTACCACTGCTTGATGCTCTCGAGAGTCTTGCAAATTATCAGGTAGTTATCACTGCCCCGGGTGCGGAGGAGGGGGCTCCGGAGATGATAAATGCTTTCGAAGAGTTTGCGGCTAAGCATGTTAATATATGCTATGTGCCCCACCTGGGCAGCAGAATCTGGCTTGCAGTCATGAGAAAGGCCGCTGCTGTTGTAGGCAATTCGTCCAGCGGCCTGGTTGAAGCACCATCCCTGGGAGTTGCTACTGTAAATATCGGCAACCGGCAGAAAAACAGAATGGCGTCAGATTCAGTGATTCACTGCGGTTATGACACAGAAAAGATTGTAGAAGCTGTTGCAAAAGCCACCTCACCTGAACATCGGGAGATATGCCGGAATGTCTCAAACCCATACGACCCATACTGTGATGGAAAAAACAGCCTCAGGGCTGTTAATGCCATCATGAATTTTCTGAAAGATAATGACCTGCAAAAACAGATTCAAAAACGATTTGACACCCACACAAATTCTGATCTATGGAACACACTTTTAAAGGAGGAGGAGCTTTAGGCACGCTGATTATAGCAGAGGCCGGAGTTAACCACAATGGCGACGAGGCTATTGCGCTGAAGTTGTGTGATGCTGCCCGCAACGCAGGCGCAGATGTGGTTAAGTTCCAGACGTGGAAGACAGAAGCTCTTCTGTTGCCTGATGCTCCATTGGCAGAGTATCAGCAGAAGAACACAGTAGGGTTTGAATCGCAATACACCATGTCAAAAGCTCTTGAACTACCGTTCAGCTCTTTCAGAAGGATAAAGGAGCATTGTGATGACATTGGAATCCATTTTCTCTCCACACCTGATGAGGAGGAGAGTCTCGACTTCCTTGCTGATGACCTTGGCATGAAAACCTTGAAGATCGGTTCCGGAGAGGTTACCAACATTCTGTTCCTGACCCAGGTAGCACGTAAAAATACCGATGTGATACTCTCAACAGGCATGTCAGCACTTGATGAGGTGGCCGTAGCTTATTCAACTCTGAAAAACAACGGTGCCCGGAGTATTGCTCTTTTGCACTGTACAAGCAGCTATCCCGCATCTTTTGATGAAGTAAACCTCAAAGCAATCCAGACATTAAGAGATCACTTCAAAACTGTGGTTGGCTATTCAGACCATACCGAAGGCGTTGAGGTCGCTGTGGCTGCCGTTGCCCTGGGAGCGGAAATTATTGAGAAACATCTGACGCTTGACAGAGGGCTTCCAGGCCCTGACCACAAGGCGAGTATTGAACCTTATCAGTTCAGAATGATGACGGAGGCGATAAGAAATGTTGAAAAGGCTGTCGGTGCTGGGGAGAAGTTGTTGCAACCTTCCGAACGAAAGATCAGGGACGTTGTGCAAAAAAGTCTTGTCGCAAAGGTTCACATCAGGAAAGGGGAGCTGTTAACCATGGATAATGTAACAGCTAAACGTGCAGGCAGAGGAATACCTGCCTCAGACTGGATTCTGGCACAGGGGGTATCTGCAAAGCGCAATTATTCACCGGATGAACTTATTGATTTATGAACAGGAAGAGTAAAAGGAAGAAGATACTTATTCTGGGTGCAAGTGAGGAGATGATACCCCTGATGGACATTGCCAGGTCAGAAGGGTACCTGATTCTGGTCACCGACAGGGATTGCCGGTCGAAGGGCCTTGAATATGCTGACGTGCGGTTTAATCTTGATGCAACTGATGTCTCAAGTGTGATGGCTATTGCTGTGGGGCATCAGATTGATGCGGTACTGACCCGTACAGAGCTTTTGCTCCCTGTGGCAGCTCATATATGTGCTCAGCGCGGCCTGCCGGGCCCGTCGGTGGAGGTGGCCGCACTTTCTGTTGACAAGCACCTTTTCAGGAATAAGATGGCATGTGCGAAGATCAGGACCCCGAAGTTCTATCTGATGGAGAAGGCATCTGAAGTGAAAGCGGCAATTGACATCACGGGCTTCCCTGCCATTGTAAAACCCGTGGATTACAGCGGAAGCATCGGTGTCACCAGCGTATCAACTCTTCAGGAGGCTAAGCAGGCATGGGAAAACGCGAAGGAGGTTTCGCCTTCGGGAAGGGTCATTGTAGAGCAGCTTCTTGAAGGCAGGGAGGTGAGTGTGGAGACATGGACTGAAGCGAGGAACACGCACATTGCAGCAATAACAGGCAAGACGGTTTCAGATAACGGACATTATGTAGAGCTTCGGCACACTATCCCTGCACGGCTCAACCCTTTCGAAGCGGAGGCGATAAAGGCAGAGGTGCAGAAGATGGCTGCGGTGATGCAGCTTAACCAGTGCCTTGCTCATACAGAGATTATTCTAACAACACAAGGCCCTGTTATTATCGAGACCGCAGCAAGGCCGGGAGGCGACCTCATCGGACTCAGGATGGTGGAGATGGCAACAGGCATCAACATGAACAAGGTAATGCTCTATCTTGCTCTTGGGAAAAAGGTGCCAGAATGGATGCCCCGCCACAGAGCAACATCCGTTCAGTATGTCACATCCTACAACAGATCATTCGCTGAAACAAATCATGATATATTGACGAAAGACCCTAACTTTGCCGGATATTCCAAACTCAGAGATGATGATCCGGAAAGGCTCTCATCATCAGCCGACAGGCTGGCATACTATCTCTTCCGTGCGGAAAACCTTGAAGAACTGGAACAAAGCTTAAAACCATTCGATGAGCAGTAACATATCCCATCTTGCTGTTATTACTGCCCGGAGCGGATCCGTGAGGCTGCCAGGCAAAAATGTACGGCTGCTGAACGGCAAGCCGTTGATGGCATGGAGTATTCTGGCGGCAAGGGATAGTAACCTGTTCAATAGAATAATCCTCTCAACGGATTCATCTGTGTATGCGGATACCGGCCAACGGTATGGCGCTGAAGTGCCCTGGCTGAGAGCACCCGGACTTGCTGGTGATGAAGTGTCAAGTATTGATGTGATCCTTGATATTCTGAATAGATTTGAAGATGAGGGCAAACACTTCTCTCACGTAACTCTGCTACAGCCGACATCACCCCTGCGAAAGGCATCCGATATTATTGCTGCATGGCAGCTCATGAAGCAGAAATGTGCAGGTGCTGTTGTGTCTGTTTGCGAATGTGAACATCCCCCACAGTGGAGCAATACCCTTCCGGAAGATCTCTCGATGAAGGACTTCATCAGACCTGAAACATTGGTGCTCAGACATGAGCTGGAACAATACTACCGTGTAAACGGGGCTCTTTATATGGCAGAAACTTCCCTGTTCAGAAAGTACAGGAGCTTTTTCACACCGGAAACCTTTGCTTATGTGATGCCACAAGAACGCTCAGTGGATATAGACACAGAAACGGACTTTATACTTGCCGCCACTCTCATGAAACCGAAAAATTAGTGAACCAATGGATAAGCTGATCATTTCACAATCTCTTTCCATCCAGGAGGCTCTGGAGATTCTCGATGAGAGCCCTACGAAGACACTATTTCTCATCGATACAAATGGTTCTCTTCAGGGGAGCCTTACTGATGGGGACATCCGTCGCTGGATATTGAAAACCGGCGGGATAAAGGGTAAAGCCCTTGACGCATGTAACCGCCGTCCATTCCTGCTGCATCACCCTGCTGACAGGAGCATTGCAATGCAGGAGATGCTGGAGCGGCACCTCCAGGCGGTGCCCGTTGTGAATGACCGAGGTGGTGTCGAATCTGTGCTGCTCAGGGAGGAACTTACAGGAATACCTGCAGTTCAGGAGCTTTCTGATGTGCCTGTTGTCATCATGGCAGGCGGTAGAGGAATCAGACTCGATCCCTTCACACGGATACTCCCTAAACCACTCATCCCTGTCGGAAACCAACCGGTAATTGAACTTATTATGCAGGCTTTCGCAAAGTTTGGCGCAGACACGTTTTATATCTCCCTGAACCATAAAGCACGGCTTATCAAAGCCTATTTCGAAGATCAGAATTATCCTTATAGAATAGAATTTATAGAAGAAGACAAGCCCCTTGGTACCGCCGGTGCCCTCAATATGCTGAAAGGAAAAATTGGCGGTGATCTCTTTGTGAGCAACTGCGACAGTATCATCAGAAGCGACTATAATGAGATACTGCGGTTTCACAGACAGGGTAACTTTGACATTACAATCATTGCTGCCTTACATAAACAATCTGTACCTTATGGTGTTTGTGAGGTGGCAGGCGACGGAAGCCTCCTTTCCATTACCGAGAAGCCTGAATACTCAATGCTCATCAATACAGGTATATATGTGTTAAAAAGCAACCTGCTTGAATTGATTCCCGAAGATAAACAATACCATATCACTGACCTTATAGGCAGCTTGATAGAGAACGGAAAGAGAACAGGTATTTTTCCTGTTCAGGAAAGGTCCTACCATGACCTGGGGCAGTGGAAGGAATACAGGAATTCATTGCCAGAGCTTCTTAGAGGCGGATTCTGAAATGATAAACAGCCAGATGAACAAGAAGAAAACCTCCCCTGTAATATTTATCCCTGTTGAATCGAAAAAGAGGGAGTTTGACGGAAAAATCCTGCTTGCATCGCACTTGATGGCAGCAGGCTTCACCGTAGTGTTGGGCAATAAATTCGGCGTCAACCGTGAGCTTATGCACTCACGTAACGGCCTTTATCTGGCTAAGAGCGCCTCAAACGAGAACCTTGAACTATACAAAGAAATGAAGAAGAGAGGCCACCGGCTGGTCGTTCTGGATGTTGAAGGTGGAGCTCTTACTAAGGAGATAAGAAACGATCTGCTCCGTTCATATCAACCTGAGGCATGCGAATACTTCGATTTCATCTTTGTTTTTGGCGAAAAGATCCGTGAAGCAATACTCCGCGACCTTGATTATGTCAGACCGGAGCAGGTGGTAGTGACGGGCGAGCCCCGGTTCGACCTCTTAAGGCCCGAATATAACCGTTTCTTCGAAGCGGCAATCGCGGAAATCAAAGAGAAGTATGGGCAGTACATACTTATAAACACAAGTTTCGGGCTTTCAAACTCATACCATGGTGATGAGGGCATAAGACGAATCCTCGAAAACACAGCAGATATTCCTGATGAGCAGAGGTCTCTTTACCTTCTGAAGCACACCAGGGGCAAGCATCTGCCTGCACAGTTCATTGCACTGGCAAAAGCAATAGCTGAAGCCTTCACCGGACTGAACACAGTTGTGAGGCCACATCCGGATGAGGATCCTGCCATCTATCAAGAAGCACTGAAAGATGTGAACAGGGTGTTTGTTGACGGCAGCGGGAACGTTCAGCCAATGATCAAGGCTGCCAGAGCTGTCATCCATCACGATTGCACCACAGGCATAGAGTCTGTGATGGCGGGCAAGCCAACAATATCATTCATTCCGGAGATGGAGGAGTCGATAACGGTATGGCTTCCGGTTTATTTGAGTCTGCAGTGTGAAACAATCGACGGTGTGTTGGCAGAATTGACCACAATAGTTGAAAGAGGTATTGAGGACTATCATCCAGGTTCGGAGAGGGTGGAGCACTTTGCCAACTATTTTGAGAATTACCGCAGCCTGGCATCGGAGAAGCTGGCCGGCCACCTTGCCCTTCATTACAGAGAGATCAATAGTATGTTGCCCGGTTTTTCAGCTGGGCTTTATTATTGGAGACTAAGGTCAGCAATAGGTGTTTGGAGAGCATTAAGAAACGAGTATGTCAGGCGGAGAGGGCGGTTTATCAGAATTGACAAGAGAGAGGTCATAGAGAAGCTGTTGCGGTCAGGTATTCACTTGCCGGCACCGGAGATTTTTATACGTGGAAGTAATGTTGCAATACTAAGAGCTAAATGATCAGGGGACTGGGTTTTTACGTGAAGAAGCTGGCGGCAGGTAGCCTGGCCATGTCGCTGGAGAAGGCATCCCAGAACCTTGTGGGCCTGATATTGTTGCCCATCTTTGCCATCTACCTGAGCCCTGAAGACTTCGGAATACTATCTATGTTCAGCCTCGTCTTTACCGCCCTTGGACTCATCTATAACCCCGGAACACTCTCTTCGGCGGTACGTCTCTATTACGACACTGAAGATGAAGAGAAGCGCAGGGAGATATTCGCATCTACCCATAGCTTCTTCATGCTCGCCCCGATACCGGTTACAATTGCGGTAGTATTGCTCGGCAATGCTATTTTCAGAAATATCTTTACTGAATTCAGCTTTATGCCTTTTGGGCTGCTTGGAGTGCTCCTTGCCTTTTTCAACCAGCCAATAAGGATATGGACACAGTTTATGATCGTGAAATACCGTGTGGTCCCTCTTGCTGTCATTACTTTCTGTGCATTCGTCCTGGGTGCTGTGGTATCGCTAATCTGCATTGTCGGGTTGGAGATGGGAGTCATGGGCAGGGTCATAGGCCTGTATGTTGGGCCGGTTGTCCTGTTTGCTGTTTCACTTTATACAATGCAGCGCTATGCCGGTGGGATGATGCGCTGGAAAAAAATGCTGGAGGTTGTCAGGTTCGGCCTGCCGCTAATTGGGGCAATTTGGGCCTATTCGATATTGCAGTATACCGGAGCATATCTGCTTGAAAGGTATATGTCGCTCACGGAGGTGGGTATCTATAACATTGCATACCGGCTCGCCGGAATACCTCTTTTCATAACCCTTGGCTTCAGGCAGATGTGGACTCCGGTGTTCTATGAAAATATGGCCGCAGGGAACTACAATATCATAAAAAGGCTTATGTCTCTGTTTATTCTGATGATGACTTTTATCTCAGGATTGACCATCCTTTTTGCTAAAGAGGCAATACTACTGCTCTTCGATGAGAGATACCACGAAGCGATACCTGTTGTAGGCTGGATTGTCCTCGGCGTGTTCTTCCTGGGCATCCTGCCGCTCTCCAATGCCTTCCTGGGATATGCCAAGAAGTTCGGGCTCACATCATGGATAGCTCTATCCGCAGGTGCTGTCAACATAGGCCTCAATATAATACTGATACCACGTTTCGGAGTCATGGGAGCAGCAATTACACTCATCATATCCTATATGGTTTATCTTGGTGGCGGGATTATATTCACCTACAGGGATTTTGCAAAGGTGACCAATTTTCAGGCAATCATTATGACAGCTTTGCTCTTTGTTCCCGCTTTGTTGTTGACAGCAGTTACATCAGCCAGTGGCTTTTCCTGGTGGGAGCTGGCTGTGAAAATTCTATTTATGTGCGCCTGGTCAATAGTGTTGTTCAGGTTCGGGTTTGTCACTATTGATGAAGTGGTGAACTTTGCAAAGTCAATAAGGCAGCGCATCAGGAATGGTAACAGATAATAAACACCATTTTATGATTCAACTTGAAAATGTACAATTATCGTTTGACGGCAAGGTTATTTTAAAGGACCTGTCATTTCATGTTGACAAAGGACGGAATGTGTGTGTATCCGGCCCATCCGGCATAGGTAAATCATCAATACTGAGGATGCTCCAGGGATATATTATCCCTGATGCAGGCCATATTTCGGTGGGAGGTGTTTTGCTGACCAAAGACACAGTAAAGGATATTCGTTCTGAGATGGCTTATGTGCCGCAGAATATAAACCTGCCGGTGTCCAGCGGAAAGGAGCTAATGGCACTGCTGCTCCTTGAATCCAGAACAGAGTTGATGGAACACTACGTTGAGGAGCTTGGACTTGAGAAAGAGATGACACAGCGTTCATTTGATCAGATCAGTGGGGGAGAGAAACAGCGAATAATTGTTTCCGTGTGCCTGTCACTGGGACGTAAGATACTGTTGCTCGATGAGCCTACCTCTTCCCTTGATGATGAATCAATTGGAAGAATAATTAAGGTCATAAGAAAACTGTCTGATGTAACTGTTGTGTCTGCATCCCATAATCCGGAATGGATCAGGGCCATGGACTATTCGATAGATCTTTGATCCGATAGCTGTTGATAAACTAACAGATTACAAACATTCTGATGAATCTATCAATCAAACAAAATTTTTGACATGGAAGAGACGATAGACATAAATATCTGGAATCTGCTTGTAGGGTTCTCTATCCTGATAATCCCTGTTGCTATCTTCAGGTATTACAGGGTTAAACGCAACAGGGATATGCTTATCAGTGTGGCCAGGATGGTAGTTCAGCTTTTTCTTGTTGCTGTTTATCTTGAATGGATATTCGACAGAAACAGTGCATGGATCAACTCCCTCTGGGTATTGATCATGGTGCTGATAAGTGCAGGCACAGTAGTTAAAAGGGTAGGGGTGTCATGGAAGCATTTTCTTGTGCCTTTTATTTTTGCAGGACTGATCTCAATAATGATCATTGACGGATTTTTTCTCGGACTGGTGATAAGGCCGGGGTATTTCTTTGATGCGAGGTACTTTGTACCGATTACGGGAATGATACTGGGAAATTCTTTAAATCATAATATTGTCGGTTTAACGACCTGGTTCGATGGCTTATTGAGGCAGAAAGAGCTTTACTACTTTTTGTTAACAAACAGCGGAAGTAGGCGGCAGGCGATACGGCCGTTCATTCAGGAATCTTTGGTTAAGGGTCTTAATCCGCTGCTGGCAACGATGTCGGTGATGGGTTTGATATCACTGCCCGGCATGATGACAGGCCAGATTCTTGGTGGTGCTTCTCCGGGGGTTGCCATCAAATACCAGGTTATGATCATGCTTGCCATCTTTGCAGGCTGTACATTGTCGCTGATGCTCAGCATACTGTTGTCAAGAAATGTGATCTTTGATGATTTCGGAAATGTAAAGCCGCTGAAGTAACCTGAGCCTGCAGAATACCCATTTTGCTTATGCTGGTATTATGGATTCCTGCCGAACCCTCACTCAACAACCTGCAGGTGTGATGTGTTCCTGATGAAGATGATTGCGTCGTAGCGGTCTGTGAGGCGAGTAGGCACGTAGTTGTAGAGTCTTTCGGTGGCTGTGTCGTACACTACACCGATGGCCCGGTGGCCGATCTGTCGCTGCAGGGCGGGGTCACGCCTGATTTCGTCGTCGAAGATGGTGTAGAACGACTCTTTGCCACAGTTGTTGAGGATATCCTCGATGCTGCCTTCCCTTGCAGCGGGCACTCTCATTACCGACATCGGTGTTCCCCAGCGGCTGCCGGCATTTACAGTGCCGCTGTGTGTTGTAAAGCCTATGCTTGTCACGTTTGAGTGGCCATGGGTTATCCTGCTGAGCTGCCCGATGTTGTATCTTCCGTCGTTGACCATCGTGGTGGCACGGGCGTCACCCACATGGGTGTTGTGCGCCCATACTATGCCTTTAGCTCCATCGCCATGTTGGTTCAGGAGCCTGGTGACTGTCTCGTGCATATGTCCGGCGCGGCTGTTCCAGGAGGTGGTGTTGCTTCTTACAGCCATCCTGTAAAAGTCTTCGGAGTTCATCACTACCATTGCACTCTGTTTCCCGTGGGTGAGAGCTTTTATGCTGTCAGGGCAGGTGGTTGCTTCGAGCTGTTTCCTGAAGATATCCACAACCTTCAGCAGGTTGTCGTCGCAGGATGCACGACCCTGCATCACGGCCCGTGCGTACTCCCACTCGTCGCGGCCGAAGGCGGTGTAGCAGTTGTAGAGCTGGGCTATGCGCTGAGCATCGTCGGGGATCAGCTCCTCCGCTATACGCAGCACCTCATCCATGGCATCCCACTGACCATAGACATCCATGCCGTAGAAGCCTGCACGCCTTTCGGCAGGCAGACTGCTGTTGTGATCCTTCAGCCACTCTGCCAGCTCAGCGATGATGGTGTTTCCCCACATCCACTCAGGCCAGCGGTCGAAGCCACGCAGGATGTCGTTAGCCGTGAGGGAAGAATCCTCAACCAGTCCCTTCACGTAAAGGTTCAGCCGGTAGAGTGCCGCCCAGTCGCCCTCAACCACGATGAAGTCAAAGCTCTCCTCCGTGATCAGCCGCTTCGAGATCTCGACCCTCCAGTGGTAATACTCCGCGGTGCCGTGGGTTGACTCACCCAGGAGCACCAGCCTGCTGCCGGAGCAGTGGCGTATCAGAGAATCGAGGTCTTCAGGAGTATTGAGGGGAATTGCCCGGGAGCAAAGATCTGAGGAGGTTTCGCTGCCATCGTCGGATTGCTGGGAAGCACAAGCAAGGGAGGTAAGTATCAAGACCAGGCTAAGCTGGATTTTTCGTTTGAATACAAAGTATATTGTTGAGAATATTAGCATCACAGGGTAAAGATAACATTTTTCCCGAAATGGATATTAATTTGTTAAATTGAAAAACCATCATTACATTTGTATCATGAAAATATGAGAGATAGATTGCCGGAATGAATTATCAACAGAAAAAATAACCTCACCATAACCAAAAAAGGAGCCGGTCATGCGTAAATTTTTCAGAATCATAGGAGTAATTCTTCTCATTATCATTATTGTGCTTCTCATTATGGCACTTTTTGTCAAAAAGGAGTATTCCGTGGAGCGGTACAAAGTGATAAATCTTCCTGTTGATACAGTATTCGACTATGTAGTTATGCTTAAGAACCAGGACAAATTCAGTTACTGGTCGACCATTGATCCTGACATGAGGCAGGAGTTCCGTGGTACCGACGGCACGGTTGGGTTTGTATCTGCATGGGACAGCGATGACAAAAACGCCGGCAAGGGGGAGCAGGAGATTACAGGCATTATTCCCGGAGAACGTATAGATTATGAGATCAGGTTTTATAAACCTTTCAAGGCGGTATCGAAATCATACCTCATCACCGAAGAGATTGACGGGGGCAGCACTAATGTGGTATGGGCCATGAACGGGCGCATGAACTACCCGAAGAATCTGATGCTTCTGTTTTTTGACATGGAAAACTCTATTGGCGACGACCTTGATTTTGGTCTGAACAAGCTGAAGGCTAAGCTGGAAAAATAATCTGCTGTTGCTCATTGAGGGATTGCAAACCTGTCGGAGTGTTTACCCTCTTTGCCAATGTAAATTTCAGCTATCTGCCTGAAGTCATTCTCAAAGTCACCTGATGGTTGAAAAGTGTACGACACTCCGCAAGTCATTGTTTTATAATCCAGAAACCCCACCCCTACAGGAACACCTGCTTTTTCAGCAATGCGGTAAAAACCTTTCTTCCATTTAGAGGTTTTTGCTCGTGTACCCTCGGGTGTAATTACTATTACAAGTCTTTCAGCTTTTTCCAATTCTTCCACAACCTGATGAATCATCATGCTGCCGCGCTTCCTGTCTACAGGCAATCCGCCCATCGCTTTCAGCAGTATTCCTATGGGGAACCAAAAGACCTCCTGCTTGATCAGAAATTTCACCCGAAGTCCGAGTACTGTGAGAATCAACCTTCCCCAGATAAAATCCCACATGCTGGTGTGGGGTGCAATTATCATGACAAACTTCTGCAACCCGGGTGGTGGATAATGGGTTATCTTCCACCCTTTCAACTTCAGTATAAATTTAAAAAGAAGCTTTATCATAAAACATTTTGTAGCATTAGCATAACAGATATAGCCTCTGCAAAAGTAATGTTAAATTATTTCTTTGACTTTTTGTATTTTTGCAAACTTTGAGCCTGCTGCTAAAAGTCGGAAGTGTAAAGATGCTATAATTGATTTACGAAGCAGACTCAACCTTAAAACATTGCGAATCTATTATCAGTATAAAACTAAATCTATACTTATGAAAACCAAGCATCTAGTTTTTTTATCATTATTGCTCTTTTCCGGCATCAACGGAATTTTTGCACAGGAGAAATTTGATGTCAGGCAGCCTTATACTGTTGACGAGAATGTGCTTATCGGCCAGTTACCCAACGGCCTCAAGTACTATATCCGGAGCAATGAAGACCCGAAAGACCGCGGTCAGTTCTGGCTTGTGGTAAATGTGGGAGCTATGCAGGAGGATCCTGATCAGAACGGCCTTGCCCATTTTCTTGAACATATGGCCTTCAACGGCACAAAGAACTTCGAGAAGGATCAGATCATCCGTTACCTTCAGTCGACAGGCATGAAGTTTGGCCCGGAGATCAACGCCTTCACCAGCCACGATGTGACAAACTACATGCTGCAGAACGTTCCGCTGGAGCAGACTGCACATATAGACACGGCGTTACTGATTCTTTTCGATTGGGCGAGCCAGTTGTCATTGGATGGAGAAGAGATAGACAAGGAGCGTGGTGTAATCCATGAGGAGTGGAGAACAGGGATGGGAAGTCAGCGTCGAATCAGGAATGCCTATTTTCGAACCCTTTTTAAAGATTCAAGGTATGCAAGCCACGATGTTATCGGTGACATGAACATAGTGCTCAACTTCGACCATGAGCTTATTCGCAGCTTTTACCGCGACTGGTATCGTCCTGATCTGCAAGCAATAATCGCCATTGGTGATTTTGATGTGAAGGAGGTTCAGAAGAAAATTGTTGCCCTCTTCAGCCAGATCCCGAAGCATGACAACCCTCGGCCCCGAACACTGGAGATGATTCCGCATCATGATGATACCAGGGTTGCAATAGTTACAGACAAGGAGGCGCAGATGGTTCAGCTTATGGTCTTCCACAAGCATCCAGCCATCAAAGAAAAAGTTACACTGCAATATTCACGCGACAAGGTCACTCACAGCCTATACAACGCAATGCTAAACGCCAGGTTCAGGGAACTTGTTCAGCAGGCAGACCCGCCATTTGTAATGGCGATGAGCAACTACTCCAATATGGTCAAGACTACTGATATGTACATGACCATTGCATTCCTGAACAATCCCGACCCTGCCGACGCACTTGCTGCTCTGTTAAGGGAAAACATGCGGGTAAAGAGGTTCGGCTTCACAGAGAGTGAGCTTGAAAGAGCTAAGAGCGAATATATTGCAGGGCTGGAGAAGAGATATAATGAGCGCAACAACCGCAAGTCCGAATCCTTTGCATGGGAGTATTACAGGAATTTCACCAGTGATGAGCCGATACCAGGTATTGATTTTGAATATCAGATGATAAAATCCTTCATGCCAGGAATCACTCTTGAAGAGATAAATGCACTTGCCCACAAGTGGATCACAGAGGATAACCGGGTGGTTGTAATGACTGCACCTGAAGCTTATGCTGATGCTCTGCCTGATGAGGAGAAGATACTGAAGATCATTGCTGAGGCTGAGAACGAAGCTCTGGAAGCTTATGTGGATGATGTGACAGATAAGCCTCTTCATTCGCTCAATCTGAAGCCGGGTAAGGTGAAAAAGACGCATTACAACAAGGACTTTGAGTATTACGAGTGGACGATGTCGAACGGGGCAAAAGTGATCATCAAGCCAACGAAATTCAGGAACGATGAGATCCTATTTTCTGCATACAGCAAGGGTGGCACCTCATTATACGGCGATGAGGACCTTGTTACTGCACGGTTTGCCTCTGATGTAATTGATATGAGTGGTGTCGGGGAGTTCAACAATATAGAGCTTGAGAAGCATCTGTCCGGAAAGGTTGTGAGGATAAGTCCGTTTATCAGTACTTTGGAGGAGGGCTTCAGTGGCAGCACCACACCAAAGGACCTCACCACTATGCTGCAGCTTGTAAACCTCTACTTCATGAGCCCGCGTGCCGACCAGCAGGCATATCAGACATTCATGAACCGCCAGAAGGCATTTCTGCTCAACAGGTCCAATGACCCGTCGTCAGCATTTTCTGACACACTTACCAATACACTTTACAACTATCATCCGAGGCGCAGGCCAATGACAGTGGATCTTCTTGTGGAGGCAGACTTCAGCAAGATGGCAGGTATCTTCTCAGAGAGGTTTTCCAATGCCGGCGACTGGACTTTCTACTTTGTCGGTAATATTGACCCTGTAGCAGCCAGGCCACTCATTGAACAGTATATAGGAAGCATCCCCGGCAGCAAGAAACGGGAGAAGTGGGTTGACAGGAATGAGAACATTGTAGACGGAGTAATAAATAAGAGGTTCCACACCCGGATGGAGATCCCGAAAGCCACGGTGATTGTTATGAAGGGCGGGGAGTTTGACTACAGCACAAGGGAGCGCATGTTGCTCTCCTTCGTCAGCGACATCCTTGATGTGAAGTACACACAGACCGTTCGTGAGGAGGAGGGTGGCACCTACGGGGTGTCAGTACACACCAGCATGAACCAGTATCCGAAGCCTACATATCGTTTCATGGCCTACTTCACCTGTGCCCCGGAACGCGTTGACGAACTTACTGCAATCATCTATCAGCAGATAGAGCTGTTGAAGAGTGAAGGACCCATACAGCAGGATGTTGACAATGTGATCCAGAACAAGCTTAAGGAGCGTGCCGAGCAGGTGAAGGAGAACCGCTTCTGGCTGCGCGGCCTGAAGTTCAAATATGAAAACGGTCAGAATACCCTTGACACTGAAGCCTACAACAAGCTTGTCAGGAGCATCACCAGGGAGGATGTGCAGAAAGCGGCACAGCGATACTACGGTGGATCAAATGTGATTGAGATCATACAGCTTCCGGTGGAGTAAACTAGTCTTCCAGCTCAAGTCCCAGCTTCCTGATGAACTGTTCAACACCGGGGTGCTCCTCGTTCATCTTCTGAAACTTCTCCTTCGGGGTAAGTATAAGCTTCGGTGGAGTGATGGTATCATCTATCTCCGGCTCCAGGCTGAACCATGACTCTGACACTTTTGAACGGATGTGGTTACGAAGTCCTTTGAGGTGCTCCTGGTTGGCAGTAACCCTGTTGGCAAAGGCAATGATGATCCTGTTCTCAGGTTCTATCCTGACAGGCTTCACGACTAGTGCAGCGGCAAAACTCGGCGAGTCGTTTGCGATCTGCTCGGCATACTCCTTCACTATCAATTGCACCTCAGCCACGTCCAGGGGCTGTATCTCACGGTCAGGCTTCACAAGCTCCTCTTCGCCATTCTCATCACCCACCACGCCGGTGCTGTCAATTAGTGACTTGATGCTCATTCGCTTACCGGTTCTCGGAGGTACGGCAGCCGGGCTTTTTACTGTGTCCTCTTCAGACTGCTCCTTCACGGCCTCTCCTGTTGGAGTAGCATCCGGCTCAACAAGATACTGATTGCGAACTTCAGGCTTCACCGTATCCTGAGTCGGGGTGACAATCTCCGGCTGCGCCGGATCTGCCTTTTCCTGTAAAACATTACCGGCAGGTGCCTCTTGAGTGTTCCCTTTTCCGGCAGTAGCTACAGTTGTGGCTCTCTCCGTCTGTGGGGTCAGGTCAGGCTTTTTTTTTTCTTCTGATGACCTGTTTAGCTCATTGAGTTGCAGCAGCAGAAGCTCGAGGTGGAGCCTCTTGTTGGTTGCTGTCCGGTAGGTGTAATCGGCTTTGGAGATCAGGTCCAGTGCCTGTACCAGCCATACCATGTCGAACTGCTGAGCCTGCTCATTGAATCTGGCCTTCACACTCTCAGTGGTTTCAAGAAGCCGGGCTATCGAAGCATCTTTGCAGAGGAGCAGGTTGCGCAAGTGCTCCCCCAGTCCATTGATGAAATGGTGACCCTCAAAACCCTTTTCGATCACTTCATCGAGCACCAGCAATGAGCCCGGGATGTCATAATCACTTATGGCTTTCATCACCCTGAAATAGTACTCATAATCGAGGAGGTTAAGATTCTCAATCACATTTTTGTAGGTGACATCCTTTCCGGAGAAGCTCACTATCTGGTCAAAGATCGAGAGCGCATCGCGCAGGGCACCGTCGGCTTTCTGTGCAATGATATGCAGCGCCTCCTCCTCGAAGCTGATCTTCTCCTGATTCGCCACCCAGGCCAGGTGTTTTGCAATATCTGTCACTGAGATCCGCTTGAAGTCATAGATCTGGCAGCGTGAAAGTATTGTCGGAAGGATCTTGTGTCTCTCAGTGGTAGCCAGGATAAACTTTGCGTATGCAGGAGGCTCTTCCAGAGTTTTCAGGAAGGCGTTGAATGCATTCGAAGAGAGCATGTGAACCTCATCAATGATATAGACCTTGTACTTCCCGGCCTGTGGAGGTATCCTCACCTGATCGACGAGTACCCTGATGTCGTCAACGGAGTTGTTTGAAGCAGCGTCAAGTTCCTGGATGTTGAACGAGGCGAGCTGGTTGAAAGATTGGCAGGATTCACATTTATTGCAGGGTTCTGTATCTTCCTGCAGATCGAGGCAGTTGATGGTCTTTGCCAGGATACGGGCACAGGTTGTCTTGCCGATACCTCTTGGCCCGGTGAAAAGAAATGCCTGAGCAAGGCTGTTGGTGCGGATGGCATTCTTGAGAGTCTGTACGATAACAGGCTGACCTACAACGGCATTGAAAGTTGCCGGACGATATTTCCTGGCTGATACGATAAAGTTTTCCATGCTCCAAAAGTAACATATTTCAGTGAAAATTACAGCGAGGTTTGTGTTTCCGGCTGAATCCAGTACCAAAAGGGTTTTTGGTAGAATCATGTGGCTAACGGGTGAGGAATATTGAATATTCACTGTAAGTTATTTATGCTCTTCGAGCAATTTTGCCAGATGTAAAATCCTCAGAAAAACTCTTATCTTTATACTTGCCTCGTTTTAATAGAACACGGATAACACTGATGTTACTGATTAATCCAAAACAGGCGATAATACAGTTGTAAAAAAAATCTGCGCATATCTGGTGCGCCACGAGGCGTGCGTTTATTATATATTAACTTAACACCTATAAGGATGA
>OBJA01000702.1_pt1 | contig 27384 bp, 18 predicted proteins | sample 1519751 | NCBI WGS metagenome assembly OBJA01 (sample SAMEA3881238, study PRJEB22517) | soil metagenome | biome: lake sediment; feature: soda lake sediment; material: sediment, water from around vicinity | place: India | collected 2013-12-23 | depth 3 m
GACAGATTTTTCTTTGATTCCCTCATTGCACCCTGCAAACAGGCTTAAGCACATAATTAATGCCACCCCCAATATTAATCTTTTCTTTGCCATAAAAGCCTCCTTTCTTTGTGAATCTACCTTTTTCTTTTGCACCACTATTTGTGGATTTTTATTAATAATACAAATCATCCTTTTATTATCTGTTATCTTATAAGATTACTTTCTGATGCATTTTCTTACATCCATCCATATCATTCTAAAAATATTTACCATTACCAAAAGATACACTTGTATCTTCATTACTCCTAGTATAATATAAATAATAGATGGGTGACAATAAATCCACATTTATGGCCAAAATTACACTTGTTTTTATGGAAATTACTCTTCTGAGATTGTATAAAATAGCATAAAGCTTTAGGATTGTATTGTTCCTTAATAACCCATTAAAATTGTATTTTATATAACAGTAAGGTGATTTATTACCTCTATGAGAATATAATTCAATCCCTTCGCCTTTTTTCAATAATTCTGAAACCTTCTTCTTTGCCTTATATTCATCAAGATTAATTGTTAATGTTTTGTTTTTAATGGTTGCACTTTGATAACACTTGCTTTTTCTAAAAACAATTATCACAATTTTTTGATTTGAATTTAATAATATTTTCATCTTCTTTCGATAGAATGTTAAGAATTGTCCAAGTTGGACATGTTTGATATTTCTCATCGGCAGATAATTCAAAACTATATTCATTGATATTTTCTTTTGCATTCTCAATCTACTTGAATACACAATAGGATTAATCTTGTTCTCTATCAATTTAGTTACTATTTCAGGAGTTCCACATCTTGCCGCAAAGACAAGGGATTTAGGTTAATAGACAAATTGCTTTTGCTTTTTGGTTGTATTATTTTGATTTTAATATAAACATAATAATCCAACACATTGGTGAAATTTACATTAACCAATAATTAAAACAATCTTCTTTCTAATTTAATATATGCATCAAAAGAGCAAAAAACTCACCAGAACATTTATTTTTTCAAAATTAGATTATTCATGTAAGTATGTAATTATTGTTTTCATATAACCTCTCTAAATTAATATTTAATATCTTAATATTAAGTTTTCAAAAATTCACCAAAACACGGATTAAACAAAAATATTTAAATAATATTAACCTTATAAATAATCCAAATAAACACCCTCCTTAAATAAATAAAAACCCACAATGTGGGTTATTTGTCAATAAATAACATATATAAATCTTCTACTACACTAATCCCCACCACTGCAATAATCTTATCCCAAATAATATTTTACTATAAAAAAAAGCAAAGTCAAGAAATTTGACAAAAAAAGATAAACTTTTTTTCATTAAATTCAATATCCTTAGTTTACCGAAAACATAAATTACCGGTTGTATGATTAAATAATTTCAAACAATATCTACTGTTGTTGATTATTAAAAACCAATTTCATACCTCTAGTTTGCCTATAACATATATTATCGGGTTTATGGATACTATAAGTTTTTTAGTCAAACTAAAAAAACTTTCATATAAATAATTAGAAACCAGTTTCAATTATTAATCTGAAAACATTCATTACATTCATGTATTTTTATAAATGTTTTAAATGACTTTATCGTTATCAATTCTGTTCGACTTATTTATCTAGTTTATTTTGTTTCTCAGCATTAGTTCTTAATGCTAATTTTTCATGTTTTCTAAAGACTGAAATAGCGAAGGAATTAACACTGATGCAAGTCCCACCAAAAAAAGGAAATAATTCTGTTATATCCTGGATTATTAGAAGTATCAAAGTTCATCTCAAACCAAAAATACTAAACCAACAAAGGATGACACAACAAGAATTAATAAGAATTAGAGATACAAAGTAATATAGAACCAGTAAGGCCAAATAGATGTTTTCGAAAATCCATAATAAATGCAAAGTAATGAGAAAAAAGAAAATTAAGAAATAAATAATTTATTAAGTATAGTGGAAAAACTTCTTTTAAACTCGCTCCCCAAAATTAAGTTTTTAGTATGATAACTTTTTTGTTTGTCCACAAAAGAAAAAAACAAGAACTTAATCTTGCTTTTGTACAGTTTTTAACTTGATGATATGGCTATAAAGCTATTTTTTTTGTTATTTAGGCTGTTTACCAATATATGCAAGGATTCCTCCATCAACATATAAAATATGTCCATTAACAAAGTTAGAAGCATCACTTGCTAGAAATACTGCAGGACCAATCAAGTCATCAGTTGTTCCCCATCTTGAAGCTGGTGTTTTTGATATAATGAATTCGTTGAACGGATGACCTTCTACTCTTAATGGCGCCGTTTGCGGAGTTTCAATATATCCTGGACCTAAACCATTACATTGGATATTATACATCCCATATTCAGATGCTATATTTTTGGTTAACATCTTTAGTCCACCTTTTGCCGCAGCATAAGCAGCGACTGTTTCTCGTCCTAATTCACTCATCATTGAACAGATATTGATAATCTTTCCATGTCCTTTTTTAATCATTCCTGGAATTACTGCTTTTGAAACAATAAATGGACCATTTAAATCAACATCAATTACTTGACGAAAATCTTTGGCTGACATTTCAATCATTGGGATTCGTTTAATGATTCCAGCATTATTTACTAAGATATCAATTTCTCCAACTTCTTCATTAATTTTTAAGACCATCTTTGAAACATCATCTTCATTAGTGACATCACATACAAAGCCATAAGCCTTGATTCCCATTTTTAGATATTCTTCAAGACCTTTCTTAACTAGATCTTCATTAATATCATTAAAGACCACCTTGGCACCACAATCAGCCAAACCTTTTGCAATTGCAAATCCAATTCCATAAGATCCACCTGTAACTAAAGCTATTTTATTATCTAATCTAAAACTATTTAAAACCATTAAAATACTCCTTTCCTTACCGGTTTACTCTTCCGGATGCATCGCCCTTTGATAAAGCTAAAACTTCATCGACAGTGCTTAAGTTAAAATCACCAAAGATTGTATGCTTTAATGCACTAGCGGCAACTGCAAACTCTAATGCATCCTTAATATTTTCCATTGTTAATAATCCATGAATTAAACCACTTGCAAAACTGTCACCAGCACCAACCCGATCAACAATATGAATATCATAATTTTTTGAATGATAAAATTCATTGCCGTCATAAATTAAAGCACTCCAGCCATTATCACTTGCGGAAATTGATTGTCTTAAGGATGTTGCGATAAATTTAAAATTAAATTTTTCCTTCATTTCTTTAAATATTTCTTTATAACCTTCTAAATCTAAGACACCTTTTGAAACATCAGATTTCTTAGGTTTAAATCCTAAACATTTATCGGCATCTTCTTCATTACCAATACAAACATCCACATACTCCATTAACTCCGTCATAACCGCCCGTGCTTTTTCTTCATTCCATAATTTCTTTCGGAAATTAAGATCAACTGATACGGTAATATTCTTTCTTTTTGCCGCCTTTAATGCTTCTTTAGTCAAGAAAGCCGCATCATCGGATATTGCAGGCGTGATTCCGGTAAAATGGAACCAATCAGCATTTTCAAAGATTTGATCGAAATTAAAATCACTTACCCGAGCTTTTGAGATTGAACTTCCAGCACGGTCATATATAACATTTGATGGACGCATTGATGCTCCAGTTTCAAGATAGTAGATGCCGATGCGCTCACCTCCACGACTGATAAAATCGGTCTTAACGCCATATTTTCTTAAAGCGTTAATCGCGCTTTGACCAATATCATTTTTTGGTAATTTACTAACAAAATAGACATCATGTTGATAATTTGCTAGACTGACGGCAACATTAGCTTCACCGCCACCATATACCACATCAAACGAATCCGCTTGTACAAATCGTAAATTATTAGCAGGAGATAATCTTAACATAATTTCCCCTAAAGTTATAATCTTAGCCATTTTTTATTCACCTCTTTTTATTCTTTATAAAAATTTCCGACATTTTTAAGGATAAAATCTTCCCCATTTTGACCTGTTATATTAACATTTTTAACGCTTACATCACTAACATTATTAAAATAGAAGCCCAATTTGGAAACATCCTCGATATCACTCATCATCGCCGGTTGCCCATATTCAATTATTGATGAATATGTTACTGTAATATTTTCTAACCGAATTTGTTCAATTGGCGACTCCGGTAATCCATAGAAAAAGCCAGCACTAATTAAACAATCTTCACATGTAATGTTTTTAAATTCAATTTTTCCTAAATGCGGAGTTCTTTCATCAATCGGAAGAGGAGTCTTGCTTTTCACATATTCACTTTTACCATCTGGGTCACAAAAATAAAACATATTAACAACAAACGCATTTTTCACATTTTTCATATAAACATTATCAAAAACAATATTGCTGATAATTCCTTTATCGCCACGACCTCTTCTTGTTTTAATTCGAAAACCGCGATCAGTATTTTGGAAAATACACTGACTGACGACGATATTATTAATTCCACAACTCATTTCACTTCCAAAAACAATTGCACCATGTCCTTTATCCATTAAACAGTTTCTAATTGTAATATTAGATGATGGTTTAAAATGATTGTGTGCAAGATATATTTTACCAGATTTGATTGCAATACAGTCATCTCCAACGGAAAAATTAACACCTATGATATTAACATGATCACATGACTCTGGATTACATCCATCGGTATTTGGAGAATCATCAGGATTGATGATTTTCAAATCAAAGAAATTAAGATTATTGCAATAATATGGGTGCAAGGTCCAACTTGCGGTATTTTGAATCGTAATGCCTTGAATCGTGATATTAGAACAGTTATTCAAAAAGATTCCTCGAGGTCGATATGCACCTTTTTTTATTTTAAAATCAACCCACCAATCACTCGATAGAGCGTTCCCATCAATTATCCCTTCACCATATATATTAACATTACTGATATTAATCCCAGTAATCGGACTACAATAAATATCATTAGGTTCACCTTCCCATGTTCCTAAAATTATTTCCGAATCATTACAATCTTTAATTCGACTTGGAAGCACGGGGTAAAAATCTCGATTAGGTTCTGCAATCAGTTTAGCATTTTTTGATAAATAGATATTAATATTATCCTTTAAAAAGATTGGTCTAATATGATAATCACCCTCAGGTATAACCACTAACCCATCTTTAGGACATGCCATAATAGCAGCTTGAATTGCCGCAGTATCATCAATACTAGTTGATGTTTTAAAATCATTTACATTTAAAACAAACTTCGTACTCTTGGTTTTAAATGTTAACTCCATCAGACAATCAAAAAACTTTACTTGAAGATTATAGATAGTATCCGGAGTTAAATCATAGATTGAGAAACAATTTGTATTTATTGTTTGATATATTAACTTTTCATTTAAATACACATCGAATGGTGAATCAGTATAATAAGGAAGATCATTCTTTATTTCCACAAAACAACTTCGGCATGTTAAATATAGTATTTGTAATTTCATTTGTTACTCCTTAAACTTTACTTTTAAACTTCATTTGAAATATATTAATATTTTAATATATTTCAAATAAAAATAAAAGTTTTAAAACAAAGGGGTTAAATCTTATAACCCCTTTGTATAAAAAAATATAAAAAGGATTTAAAAATCTAAATAATTCAAAACATTATAATAGCAAATATCTTTTATCATCTTACCAACAAACTCTAAATCATTCGGATATTCACCGCTATCAATTAATTCTCCAAACAGATTACATAAAATTCTTCGGAAGTAATCATGTCTCGAATAAGAGAGAAAACTTCTTGAATCAGTCAGCATTCCAATAAATTTACTGATTAAGCCGACATTAGCCAATGCTTTCAATTGACTAATCATTCCGTCTTTATGATCGTTAAACCACCAAGCAGAGCCAAACTGCATTTTTCCAGGGACTTCTTCTTGATAGGAATTGATCAAAGCCGCCATTATATAATTATCTGAAGGGTTTAAACAATAACATATTGTTTTTGGAAGGGCATTTTCTAAAACTAAAGCATCGAATAATTTTGTTAGATTCAATGCGAATTTTTGATCATTAATCGCATCAAAACCAGTATCTGGACCTAAACGCTGTAACCATTTTGTATTGCAGTTTCGAAGAGCACCGATATGGTATTGTTGAGCCCATCCTTTTTTGGCATATTCTTTCGCAAAGAACTTCAACATAAAGCCTTTATATTTGCTTAGTTCTATTAAAGTTAAGGCTTCTTGCTTTAGTCCTTTTAAAAAGATCGTTGCTGCTTCTTCTTTCGTAGAATCCATATATAATACTTCATCTAATGCATGATCAGCTAGTTTACAACCAACACTATGAAAGAAAATAATCCTTTCTGTTAAGGCCTTTAAAAAGTCATCAAAGGAATTGATTGGAAAATGAACAACTAAACTTAAGTCATTTACCCACCCCTTAAACCAGTTCAACTCAATATTGACAGCTTTATCTGGTCTAAATGCTGGTAATACTATTACCTTAAAATTCTTTTCTTCTTTAATTTTTTGGTGATATTGAAGTGAATCAATCGGATCATCAGTTGTACAAACAATCCTAACATTATTCATTTCAATCATTTTTCGAGTTGATAGACTTTTTAATAGCGAATTAGCTTTCTCATAAATTGTGGAAGCCGTTTTTTCATTTAAAACGTCCTTGATTTTAAAATAGTTTTTAAGTTCCATATGGGACCAATGGTATAACGGGTTACCAATAGTTGATGGAAGAACCTTCGCCCATGCGAGGAATTTATCGTAATCACTAGCGTTACCGGTAATATATTCTTCATCGATTCCAAAAGTCCGCATTGCCCGCCACTTATAGTGATCACCATCAAGCCACACTTCCGCAAGATTCTCATATGTTTTATCTTCATATATTTCTTTTGGGCTTAAATGGCAGTGATAGTCGATGATCGGCATCGCTTTCGCATATCGGTTATATAATTTTTTAGAAGTTTTATTATACAACAAAAAGTCTTTATCGTTAAATCTTCTCATTATTCTTCTCCCTATAATGTAACACCATTTTTAAAAACAGCGATTTCACGTAAATTATTAATTTCATTTTTAGTCTTCTTACCATTGATAGTCTCATATATTAAATCAACAAAATCTTTAAGAATTACATCAGCTGTATCAGAAGCGAAATTACCGGCATTAAAATCAATCCAATGTGGTTTTTTAGCAGCTAATTCATTATTCGATGAAACCTTTAAGGTTGGAATAAAACCGCCAAATGGAGTTCCTCTTCCAGTTGTAAACAAGACCAGCTGGCATCCTGACATTCCGAGGGTGGTTGTAGAAACCAAATCGTTGCCGGGTGCACTAATAATACTTAAGCCGTTTTTCTTAATTTTTTCGGTATGATTTAAAATATCAACAATTTGAGAATTTCCACCTTTTTGTATACATCCCAAGGATTTATCTTCTAAGGTCGTAATTCCTCCGGCCTTATTACCCGGAGATGGATTTTCATAAATCACTTGATTATGTTTTTGATAATATCCTTTAAAATCATTGATTAGTTTTACATAATTATAAAAGACTTCTTCACTCTCACATTTTTCCATCAGTATTGTTTCGGCCCCAAACATCTCAGGTATTTCTGTTAAGACCATAGAACCATGATGATGGATAATGTAATCAGACAAACGTCCTAATAATGGATTGGCAGTAATCCCGCTTAAACCGTCACTTCCACCACATTTTAAGCCTATTCTAATTTTCGATAGAGAAGAAACCTCACGTTTATCTGTTTTCATTAGTTCATATAATTCATTTAAAACAGCTATACTAGACTCTACCTCATCATCAACCGATTGAAAGTTAAGGAATTTGACACGATCCAAATCATAGTTTTGAAGCGTATCCTTAAAAGTTGATAATAAGTTATTTTCACATCCTAAGCCAATGACCAAGACCCCACCTGCATTTGGATGTGTAACAATATTTTGCAGAGTTTCACGGGTATTAACTAAATCATCACCCATTTGGCTGCAGCCATAGGGATGTGTATAAGCAAAAATACCGTCAATATCGATTCTAGAATGATCTTCTTTAAATTTTTCAACAATTCTATTTGCTAAGGCATTAATACATCCAACAGTCGGAATTACCCAAAGTTCATTGCGAATTCCAACTTCACCGTTTTTTCGGTGAAAAACCTTTATTTCTTGAGCCGGAAGATTAACATTGATGCATTTTTTAAGCGGTTGATATTGATATTCAAAGATCTCACCAAGGTTAGTTTCAACATTATGAACATGAACCCATGAGCCTTTGGTGATTTTTGTTGTTGCTCTTCCAATTTTATGACCATATTTGATAATGTCTTCGCCTGCTAAGATATCAGTTGCAGCCATTTTGTGACCGATATTAATATCTTCTAAAACCTCAAAGTCACAAATCATATCACCTTTTATAAAGGGTTCTAAGGCAATGATAACATTATCATTTTCCGCTATTCGTATATACTTCTTCATCTTTATCTCCACATTTAAATCTGTTTTATTGCTTTTATCATACCATTTTCTAAAATATCAGCGATACTTTTCGTTACAAAGTTAGAAACTTGTTCAATATCATTTAAATCAAGACCCCAATGGCTTTTTAAGCCCAAAACGGTTGTTGTTAGATTTGATAGACTAATTTTATTTTGATCATATTGATTCCAAAGGTCAGCCATCAACTCTAAAAATTCTTTATTGTCAAACAATTCAATTTTTTCTTCATTACGATATCCTCGGTAAAAGACGATTAATGCAGCAAGCGCAAATAATGCGCGCCGAGGGAATACATTTAAATGATTGATATTTTCTAATATAGTAGGAAGAATGCGCGTTTTATATTTTGTAAAACTATTTAAAGCAATAGATAATAGTTGATGATCAATGAATGGGTTTTGATATCGTTCTAAAACACTATTGGCAAAACTGACCATATCATCAAAGGGGAGTTTAATCGTTGGAATTACTTCTTCAAAGATAAATTCCTTGATAAACGTTCCTAAAACTTCATCATTAACCGCTTCTTTAACGGTATCGAGATTAGCAAGATATCCAATCGGAGTCATTAAAGTATGTGATCCGTTTAAAATCTTAACTTTACGCTCCTTATATGGAACAAAATCATCAACAAATTTTACGTTTAGATTATTTTTAAAATCATTCTTTAAACGTTTTTCTTTATCTTCAATCACCCATAAATGAAAGATTTCACCCATGACGATTGAATTATCCAAATAACCCAACTGCGTTTCTAGTTCCTTAATTCGGTTTTTCGGATATCCAGGAACAATTCGGTCGACTAAGGTATTATAATAATAGTTATCATTACATAACCAATTAATGAAATGATCATCAAACTGATTTATTTTGGCTAATTCAATTAAAGTTTTCTTTAATTCATCACCATTATAATCGATTAATTCACAGGGGATGATATGCAGACCTTTATCTTGATTATTATCAAAATGATCATAACGCGCTTTTAATAAAGCTAATAGCTTGCCTGGAAAACTATTTGGAGTTTTCGAAAGGTCAGTATCAGAAGAATCAAGCACGATTCCTGCTTCCGTTGTATTTGAGATAATATATTTTAAATCTTCACTTTTTGCATAAGATAAATATTTTTCATATTCAAGATAAGGATTAATAAAGTCATCGAGACAATCAATTATTTTGTTTGTCTTTTTAATTTCACCATTTAAAACGCCTTCTAAAAGGAGCGTATAAAGTCCATCTTGACTTTCCAGGTCAGAAACACGCCCTTGTGGAAGTGGTTGAACGACAACAACATTGGCATCGAAATTATTTTCTTCATTCATTGTTTGAATTATCCAATCAACAAATGCTCGTAAAAAATTCCCTTCCCCAAATTGCATGACTTTAAGTGGTCGTTTCGTTTTTGGATGGATTCTAGAGTTTAATTTATTCATTCTTCACACCTTATTTCTTTTTCTTGTACCCTTGTTTTTCGGAGATGAATGCAGCGATTTCTAATAATTCCTTGATTTGATCAACGTAATCATCATTCCCGTTATTCATCAGTTCAGCTGAAGATATTACTCCTGTCACTTTATCTTCAAAATTATATACCGGAACTGCTATTTGTCTAATATAATTCTCGGTTTCTCCATTATCTAAAACATAACCCATCTCTTTATAAAGATTTAGATCTCGTATTAGTTGGACATATTCGACAGTTTCCACACGGTTAAAGTCTTTATTTTTAATATCTTGAAGTAAAGCATTGCGTTTTTCTTCATTTAAAAATGCTAAGAACGCTTTACCTGAGGCATTTGCATATAAAGGAATTTGCGAACCAACATCATTGGTAATGATCTTAGTTTTTGGGGATTCATATTTATAAATATATGTCACCTTATCTCCTAATCGTTTTGATGCAAAAGCGGTTAAATTATATTTATTTGCAAAGTTTATTAGGCCTTTACTTGCGAAATTAATGAAATTTGAATTTTTGGTATAAGCCTGACCAATTGCAAAGATCTTTGAACCAACGACATATGTTTTTAGATTTTGATCTTTATAGTAAATTGCATCCTCTTTATATAAAGCTAGTAAAATATCATAAACTGAAGCTTTCGGAAGCTTTAATTCCTTATAAATTTCTGCTAAAGTAATTCCTTCAGGGTTTTTAGATATTAGTTCTAAAATTTTTAATGCTTTTTCAACAGATTTATTAGCTGACATATTTTTTTCCTCATTTTAAAAAGTTTTTTCATCTATAAGCTACGGGCTTGATTGATTTTTTCAATAAAAGCCTTTGCACGTTTTGTTATTTCCTCAAAATCACCTTGTTTTGCACTTGATGTTAGTTCACTGCCAACACCAACAGCAACACATCCATTCTTGATCCATTGATCAACATTATCGATAGAGACGCCACCGGTCGGCATTAGATTTGCTTGAGGAAGCGGACCCTTAATAGCTTTAATAAAATCAGGACCAAAGATATTACCTGGAAAGATCTTTACAACATCAACACCAGCTTCCATAGCTTGAATAATTTCGGTTATAGTCATACAGCCTGGCATATATGGAATCTGATATCGGTTGCATAGTTTTGCAGCTTCAAGGTTAAAAGCCGGACTTACAATAAACTTAGCTCCACTTAAGATCGCAATACGGGCTGTTTCAGAATCTAATACTGTTCCCGCTCCAACTATTAAATCTTTTGTTTTAAATTTTGAAGACAAAGACTTAATTACTTGATCAGCTTTATTAACGGTAAAGGTTATTTCAATAGCTTTGATACCGCCATTAATACATGCATTAGCAATTTTTTCCGCAATTTCTTCACTATCAGCTCTAATGACAGCAACAATTCCAGACTCGATAATTTTATTTAAGATATTAATTTTTTCCATATTTCTTTTCCTCTTAAAACAAATCCTTCATATTAACATGATCCATATCGGTAAATGTTTGATTTTCGCCGCACATTCCCCAAATAAATGAGTAGTTCTTGGTTCCGACTCCTGAATGGATTGACCAACTAGGAGAAATAACAGCTTGTTCATTGCGAATAATCAGATGTCTTGTTTCATGAGGTTCACCCATTAAGTGAACAACAAGATCATTTTCACCAAGATTAAAATAAAAGTAGACTTCCATACGTCGTTCATGGGTATGTGTTGGCATCGTATTCCACATATTATTTGGCATAAGTGAAGTTAGGCCCATCACTAATTGACAACTTTCACATACATCAGGATGAACATATTGATTGATAACTCGTTTATTCGAATTTTCATCACTACCCAAAGCTACCTTTTTGGCTTTTGTAAGCGGAATATGAACAATTGGATATTCTTTATGAGCTGGACAAGAATTGATATAAAACTTCGCCGGATTATGGTTATCATTAGATTTAAAGATAATTTCCTTGACTCCACGCCCAATGTAAATTCCGTCTTGATGATTCATATTATATTCTTTTCCATCAAGAATGATTATACCATCTCCACCAACATTGATGACTCCCATTTCTCTTAGTTCTAAGAAGTAATTACTAGCTAATTCTTTCGCTGATTCGAGTTTAATCATGTTATTGACAGGTTTAATTCCACCAGCAATAATCCGGTCATTATGGGAATAAGTAAATGTTATTTCATCATCTACAAAGACCTTATTAATTAGAAACTCTTTTCTTAATTTTTCGGTATCATACGTTTTTACATCCAGAGGATGGTTTGAATATCTAATTTTTAAATTCATTATGAATAAATCCTTTCATTTGTTTTAATATCTATATCTTAATTACTTTTTTTAAAAAAAGCAATGTTATTTTCTATTTTTAAAAGTGATAGGGTGAAAGATGTTTCCACCCTATCTTTTTTTTATTTTTATTATATAATAAAAATGGTTAATTTTGGCAAACTATCAACAATAGCCCAACCGTTTGCAGTTAAACTTGGTAAATTAGTTGTATACCAGGCTTCATCTAGAGCTGTGAAATCAGTAATTTCTGTTAAAACAGTTTGGCCTTGCGTAGTTGCATCAATTGTAAAGTTACCACCAAAGACATTAGTTAAGGTAAGATTAGTATATCTTCCCGCAACAATGTTTTTATAAGACCCACCTGAGGTTACAGTAATATCTTTCATAAAGACATTACTTACATTTGAAGCTAAATCAACACGACCAGCAAAACCAGTTGCATAATTATTAGCTGTAACATTAATATTTACTAAAACGGCATTGTTTACGGTGAATGATAGTGGATTACGAATATATCCGACCACGCCACCGGCATGTTCAAGGGCACTAACTGTAACATTAGATAATGAAATATCATTAATCACGGTTGCGCCACTTCCACGACTATAGCCAATTATACCACCGGCATTCTTTAAATTATTATTTGTAACTGTAACTGTATCTAAACTAACTTTTGAAATTGTTACTCCACCTTTTCCATCAACTACTAACCCCACAACGCCACCGGCTCCATTTTCTGAAGCTGCAGACACACTAGAATTAGTGATGATGACGTTTTCAATCACAACATCGTTTTCATCAATTTCACCAGCAATAATTCCGGCTCGATCATCTGATGTCGTAATTGAAATATTATCTAAAATAACATTTTTAAACTCTCCACGTAATTGTGAGAACAAACCTGCGCGACCAGTTCCATTAAATGTAAGATTACTGATTGTATAACCTTGACCGTTAAAGTTACCGGCAAAGGCTTTTGGAGTATATGTTAGTCCTGTTAAATCGATATTTGCACCTAATAAATAGATACCATTCGTTGGGTTATTTAAAAAGTCAATAAATTCAGCAGCGGTATTAATTACTGTTGGTGGAATTTCTTCCCAACTTGCATAAAGAGTTAAGTCCGCTGTTATCGGAGTGCTAGAAGCAAATTCATTTTCTAAATCAATGTCAGTAAACCAACCCTTAAAAATATAGCCGTCTTTTGTTGAAACAACAGGAGTAATTGTTGCACCATCTGCTACTTCTTGACTTGTAACACTAGAACCACCATTAACTTCAAAAGTAACTGTATAAAGGTCAAGCCATAATGCATAAAGTGTTAGTTCTGTAGTAATTGGCGTTAAGAAATTAAATTCGTTTTCAAAAGTTGTATCATCTGTAAACCAACCGCCAAAAGCAAAGCCTGATTTGGTTGGGATAGCAGGTTCTAAGGCATTCTCGTTTTCGGTAACTAACTGCGCAGCAACATCACTTCCACCTTTTGAGTCAAAAATAACATCAAATTGTGGAGCAGAGTTTTCTTCAAATTTTGCATAAAGCATTAAATTATCAGTAATTAATGTATCAACATCAAAAGCTGTTTCCATTTCTGAATCCGTAAACCAACCAATAAATGTATATCCATTTTTTTCTAATGTCGGTAAAACAACTTTATAGCCATCACGAACTGTTAACGGATCAACTTCTAAGCCTTGTGCAATGATCGTTACAGTGTGTTTTACAACTGTACCTCTAATTATAGTTGCAAAGCCATCTGTATCCCAAAGTGAGCTATTTGCAAGATTAGGCATAAAATCAAGCCACCATGAGGCAACATTAACTAAATCAAGGGAAGCTAAGGTATTATCAACAAGAGCAGATTGTTTATTTGAACCAGTTCCTTCACCAGTTACTGCAACTGCCCATACATTTGTTGTTGTATTAAACGCTTTATTACCACTGATAGCACCACTATCGGCATTCCCACAAACCAATGCACCAGTAACTAAAGCATCAGTAACATGAGCAGTTCCATCATTTTTACCTAACAAGCCACCAACATTTTTAGCTCCTGTTAAGTTAACATTAGCAATTACTCTAGTTAATGTTAAGACACCTGAAGAACCAACTCGACCTACGATACCACCAACAAGTTGAGCACTGCTTGAGTTTTCAGTTACTTTTATTTGGGCATCAATATCAGTCATATTAAGAACTTTTTCTGCATATCCGACTAAACCGCCGACATATTTACCATTAACTAAAACTTCTGAAGCAACTACTTTCACATTTGATATTTCCGTATTTCCAGTTGCTCTACCTATTAAAAGCGCTCCGTACATATCAATCGCTAAGGTATCATTACTTCCAACTGTAACCTTAGAATTAGTGATGGTGATATTTTCAAGATATGAAGATCTAGAACCGGTCGTTCTTCCGGCAATAATTCCTGCTCGTTGATCAGTTGATGTTAATAAGATATTAACAAAATTTAGATTCTTTACGGTTGCACCGTCTAATTCTTTGAATAAACCTGCATAAGTTCCCGCTGGAATGGTGATTTCTAGATTTGATATTGTAAAGTTGTTTCCATCTAAAACTCCTTTAAAGGTTTTTGGTGTAAACGATAAACCAGTTAGGTCAAGATCTGCAATTAGATAATATTTACCTTCTCCAGGATTATTAAGGAAATCAATAAATTCAGAAGCTGTTGCAATATCAACAGGGGCAATTTCGGTCCAACTTGCATAAAGGGTTAGATTTGAAGTGATTGGTGTATTTGCATCAAAAGCATTATCCAAACCACTATCAGTAAACCAGCCATTGAAGGTATAACCAATTTTAACTGGAGTAACTTCAGTTATTTTTTCACCATCAATAATAATTTGATTATCAACAGCATCACCACCGTTTACTTCAAATGTAACAGTAAAGAGTTCAATCCATAAGGCATAAAGCGTTAGATCAGAAGTAATTGGAGTTGAGAAATTAAATTCATTAGCAAACGTTACATCATCAGTAAACCAACCGCCAAATGCATAACCAGTTTTTGTTGGAATGGTAGGCTCATTTGCAGTTTCATTTTCGGTAATCAATTGTGGATCAATATCTGACCCTCCCTTTGAATCAAAAATAACATCATATTGAGGATCAATAATTTCTTCGAATTTTGCATAAAGGGTTAAATCTTCTAAAATAAGTTCAACATCTTCGTTAAATAAAACTGTGCAATCTTGATCTTTAAACCAGCCAACAAAGTTGAATCCTGCCTTTTCTAAGCTTGGAAGAATTGCTTTTGAGCCACTTCTAACGGTTAACGGATCAACAGTAAATCCTTCAGCCATTAATGTAATGGTATGTTTTACAATTACTTCTCTAATTAAGGTTGCAAAGCCATCAGTATCCCAAAGTGAGCTATTTGCAAGGTTAGGCATAAAGTCAAGCCACCATGATGCTAAACTAACTGTATCAAGTAATGCTAAGGTATTATCAACTGGTGCTGATTGTTTGTTAGCACCGTCACCTTCACCAATTAAGGCTACAGCCCAAACATTGGTTGTGGTATTAAATGGCTTATTCCCACTTATTGCACCACTATCAGCATTTCCGCTATTTAATGTTCCAGTTACTAACGCATCAGTAACATGAGCGGTTCCATCATTTTTACCTAATAATCCACCGACATTTTTAGCTGCCGTTAAATCAACTTTGGCAATAACTCTTGTTAATGTTAAGACACCAGAAGAGCCAACTCGACCAACGATACCACCAACTAATTGTGGACTTGAGGAAATTTCTGTAACTTTTATTTCTGCTTCAATATCGGTCATATTAAGAACTTTTTCAGCATAACCAACGATACCACCAGTATATTTACCATTAACGATCACTTCCGAAGCTGTTACTTTAATATTCGAAATATTAGCATCTCCGGTTGCGCGGCCAATTAAAAGTGCTCCGTACATATCTGTTCCAACCGTTGTATCATTTCCGACGGTAACAATTGAATTACTGATTGTAATATTTTCAATTGTTACTAAAGAACCATTTGTTCTTCCGGCTAAAATCCCGGCACGTTGATCAGTTGAGAATAACTGAACATTGTGGAAGTTAATATTTTTAATAGTAGCTCCGTCTAATTCTTTAAATAAGCCACCATAAATTCCCGCTGGAGCTGTAAAGGTTAGATTAGAAATGGTAAAGCCTTTACCATCGAGTGTGCCTTTAAATGTTTTCGCATCATAAATCCATGTATAATTTGCAAAGTCTAGATCATTACCTAATGTATAAGCTCCAGTTCCCCCTGAATTGGCAAGATTATTTAATTGTTCAGGAGTTTTTATAGTATGAGCTTCTTCAACCGTAATAATTTCAACAAACATGACATTACTAAAGCCACTATCATTTTCTACAACTACATAAACTTTATCAAAGTTCGAAGCTGTGATAGTGAAAGAAACATTAACACTTGTGACCTCAATCATTACCACACCTGAAGCTGCTTTAATTTGTTCAGCAGTTAGGGTTGTTGCTGATTTAACGTAGTATAAGTTTCCTGCAACTTTATCTAAGGTGACAGTTATAGTTGATTCGGTTGTTGCAATATTGGTTGCCGTGACTCTGTCAATCACTACAGGAGCATCAAGTAAGGCAATTTTCACAACCGTCTCAATTATCTTCACATCTCTTGAATCATGAAGATTTGTAATTGTATAAGTAACACTATAGTTTCCAGCAGCACCAACAACCACATCAGATGCGATATCTAAAGAGTAATCAGTATCTTTAACTAATACTTCACCATTGAAGCGGTTTTTCACAACCGGTTGTGGAATTGTAAATGAATCGGCAGTTGTTAGATTAATTTCTGACTGAAGTCCTGTTACCTCACCAATTCCCACTGTCATATTGGGATTAACACCCATATTTACAGGGAGAGCTTCAATCGTATTGACGACAATATTAGTTAGATAAGTATGTGGATTGTCGGAAGCAACTGTCGAACCAACGCTCCGGATTCTAAATGTTGAGATTGTACCAGTCGCACTAAAGTCAACACCACCGCTTGGAGTTAATTCGATGAGCGGATTTTGAGGGTTTTGATAATTATAAACAAAATATTTATAACTGTTAGTTTCAGGATAAATTTCAACCCGAGCTTTATACCATGTATATGGTGTAATTTCCGCAACACTGCGATTAACTGATTGCGTTTGACTATTTACACGGTATTCGTATCGTCCATCTCTTAATAAGCCAACACTAAAGATACGTCCTCCAGCCCAAGCTTCTAAAGAAACTGAAGCGGCACCATCTTCTTGAAGGAACAAAAACTCAATAACGGTATTTCCTAATACCTCGATTGGAGTGTCATAATGAGTTTCATTACCGCCTCGTTCCGTAATTTTTAACGCTTTAACGCCAGTTGGCATAATGTTATTAGGAACGCTATCAACGATCGTCGCTGCTTCTCCGCCTTTCGCAACACTCCATAATTCGGTGTTGTCAAGTAAGGTATTAACCTCATAATCGAAACTTTCATCTAGTGATGGGTCCCGGTTCGCCGGTGATGTATGCGCGATAACAGTCACAGGAAACGCTTTTGTCTCTGAAAATGCACCTAATGTTAAGGTTGCAGTTAGGGTAACAACCGTATCACCAACCGTATGATCTGGTCTTGTGACAATTCCTGAGTTTGAAATAATATTCGGATGACTTGATGACCACGTAACATTAATATTATCCTTGGTGGAAACTAGTGTTAAGCGGTTTTTAACTGATGAAGCATCTTCACCAACCGAATAAGTAATGGTCAGAGTTGTTTTTGCATTTTCTAACAATTGTTGATAATCAAGTGATAAAACCGTTACCGTAAAGACTTTTGTGAGCGATTTTTCACCTAAGGTGGCAACAACCGTTAAATTGACTTCCTGATTACCCTGATCTTTGGATGGTCTTGTTACAACACCATCATTCGAGATTACAGCAGGTAAATCAGATGTCCATGTAAACTTAACATTATTAAGTCCGGATGTTGGTAATGAGATATCTTCTGTGATTTCATCAATATTATTAATCACAATCCCATCAAGAGCTGCCTGAATGTTTTTCGTTTCTTCATTATCACATGCAATTAATGCAAATAACATGATTGGCAGCACAATAAACAATAAAATTTTTTTCATTTCATCCTCCTTTAACCTTTATATTTATTACAAGTATAACCATCAGCTGGTTTAACACGAACAATAATTTTATGGGTATCTTCAAGCCCCTTATATGTATAAGTTCCGGTTAGGATTACCGGCCATAAGTCATTCAAGCCTTCAAAAACCTGTTGTCCTTGTTGGTCTCGTGACTCGACCCAGCATTCATTAGGACGAACTACACTTCCGGTATTATCAATAATCTCCGGATTGCTGCTTTTCCAAGTGATAGTTACATCCTTATAAAAGGTAGGTAATGTTACATCGTTTTCGATGATATTTCCGGTTTTTAACCCCCCATAGTCGGCTCTTAAAATCGCCATTGAAATTTCATGAAGAATTTCACCTTCTGTTAATTCGCGATTCTTTTTATCACATCCATAAAGAAAGCTAGCAGCAATTAAAATCATTAGATAAATATATATTTTTTTCATTATGGAATCACTCCTTATCATAAATCGTCTTCGTATAAATCAGACGATATGTGTAACTTCGGTCTTCAGTAACACCATCACTATTCAACATATAGCCATGAATATAGCCAGCATCAGCAACGTAATAAGGAATTTTAGTCATATCTTTCCCTCTAATGACTGCATCTAAGGTAATTAAGGCTAAGAGTGACGGACTGTCTAAACGGGCATAGAGTGATAATTCATTATCTAAAATAAAGCCACGACGGAATTTCGCATTTATGATGTTTGTTCCGATTCGTCTTGCCATGTCCAAATATTGCTTGTTTTGGGTTTTTTGATAGAGGTCAATCATCATAATCAAGCAATAAGGGTCATCAACAGCAGCATCAAGGTTAAGCTTTGGTTCAGCTCCACCTAATGGTCCTAAGTCACCCATATTAAAGTTGGTTGCTAATTTTCGTAAATACATCCACAGTTTAAGTTGATCTTCTTCTTTTTCAGTTTGATGAATCGTTCTTAATATCGGTAGTAAATATGTGGTTGGCATCGGGATTAATCCTAATTGCGTTCCAGCCGGACCAAAGTAACCTACTTCAGGAAAGATATATCCGTAGACCAAGGTTCCATCATTAAACATCGGAATAATCATATTTTTGCCATCAGCAACAATATAAGTGTGATCAAGGAATGCTTCTAAATATCCTCGTGACCATTCTACGTACTGTTGTTGTTTAAATTTTTCGCCAATTAAGAGTCTTGTTAAGACGCCATCAACATACACTGATTGGGTATTTTTCCAAGCGACATTTCCTTCTTGGGCAATTGCTCCGAAATCACGGAACTGACGGGCTGCTCGGTCTCCACATCCAGAATTGGTGTATGAGGGGTCAGCACATTCGAGTGCAGGTTTTGTAACTGGAGTTGATTTAAATTGATACACAGTCATTTTTGTGGTCGGATTCGATGCAACATGGTATTGGCGCATTAAATAGTCCGCCCAATCCTTTGCTAAGCGGTCACCCGAACGCTCATATAAGTTATAAGCTGCATAAGCAAGATCGGTTCCAGCATTAATAAATGGCAAATAGGAGCCGGTCGCAAGCGGCATTGTTGGTAATTTTGATACATCAACAACATCTTCACTAGGAATTGGTTGCGTAAAGACATTGGGATTAAAACTAGATGCATAGCTACCATGACGGTTCATATCAAGACCATTCCAGTCAACAATATGGGCGGTCCACATTTGTTGGAGAAACTTTGTGGTTTCATCTGGTCTAACATCATACATTAGTTCATAATACGGTAAATGGTTTTTTAGTTCATGTGGAGCAGTTTGACCTTCGGCTGACTGAACTTGTAAATTAAAGAGATTGACAAAGACATGCCCGCCCCATAAGAATAAACCATTTTGAGCTGTATAATTATCGATATAGTAGGATGTGATATCTTTCGCAATATTAGCGTATTTTGCATCACTCGTCACTTGACTTAATGCCACTAGACTTCTTAAGAAGTTTTGTTGGTTGGCAAAGTTCGAAATCGCAACGACACTACGGTTCGGATAAGTCCAAATCACGGGTCCACCAGTTAAGGTATTAATCCCGTCTGGTAAAATTGGAACATCGGGTTGAACTCTTCCACCGTATTTTAAGATATTTTCAACATGAGTAATGACCGCGTGAAGGCGCTCATAATCTTCATCGGTATAAACGATTGAATTATCAATAGCCTTTAAATTTGGCATGACTAGCATAAATGATAAGCTAAAGAGTAAGATTAAAATTTTTTTCATTTTAATTTTCCACCCTTCTCACAATTACATTATCGATATAAAAATATCCGACTGAGGTGATTAGTTTTGGGGTTGAGAACCTAACATTATTAGGTGGAATTGGTTCCCCATCAACTTTTGCAGAATAACGGGTACTACGATGATAAGAACCACTATAAAGAGTGATAATATCCTCATCATTAACAAGATAAGCACCAATCAATCCCGTCTCAACATTCCATGATACTTTTAACTGATGCCACTCATTTTTAGTTAAGGTAACATTAGTCGTATATACTGGCGGGTAAACTTCATAGAAGTGAAATTGACCACCTGTTACAACTGAAACATTTCCATTTCTATTCACTCTAATTCCAATAACACTAACTGCCCCTGCTGTTACTTCAAAATAGAAATCATTATTATTTTCGTTTGGAATAAAGACATCAGCTTGAGCATATCCGCCTTTACTATAATCTAAGTTAAATGGACGGGTAAACAGTAATGAGCGATCCATCGGATGATATAAAGGTCCCTTTTTCCCATCAGAAAAAAGTGAAACATATTGATTATCATTATTATCCTTTTTCACAACTGCTGCTACCGATGTTATTTCATACATATCGTTACGAAACAATAACCATGATAATGGACTACAATCGAGATAATCAGATTCAAAGTCTTCATCAATTTCATATTCATCTTCTGGGGTTCTTTCGATCAAATCTAAATCCCTTAAGGCAAAGCATTCACTCGAAAGGGGATTATCCCGACATGGTGATGGAGTTTCTGTTTCTTCATCGATTGGGGACTCTTTACACCCACTGATAAAAATTACAAATAAGAATAAACATAAACATAAGATTTTTTTCATTATATCCTCCTTATCCCTTTATTCCTGTTTCCATCATACTATTAACAAAGTATCGTTGACCGATAAAGTAAACCGTAATCGATGGCAAGAGGGAGATAAACGAACGTGCATAAACTTCAGCATAAGTCGTTGATGAACCAACCGATACATAAAGCCGTAACACTTGACTTAATGTATACTTTTCAACATCAACAATATAAATTAACGGCCCCTGAAAATCATTAAAAGCAGCAATAAAGAGTAGTAACGCGACCGTAATAATAACTGGTTTTAAGGACGGAACTAAGACTTTGAATAATAACTGGAAGCGATTAGCTCCATCTATATAAGCGGCTTCATCTAATTCTCGAGGAATTGAACGGAAAAACTGAATATACATAAAGATTGAAAACGAATTTACCGCAAACAAGGCTCCTCCCCAAAGTGGAAGATATGCAATAAACGGTACTCTTGACTCAATCCAAATTGAAGAAATCGATTGCCAGAACAAATACATCGGAATTCGAAAAATAGTATTTGGCATCAATAAGGTTCCGATAATTAAAGCAAAAACAATCTTTCTTCCTTTAAATTTCATTCTCGCAACCACAAAAGCCGTAATCAAACAAGTAAAAGTCATAATTAAGACTTGAGGAATCACATATTGAAAGGTATTCCAAAAGGCTTTTAACAACCCATTTCCGTTAGTTCCCTGACCCCATCCCGGAGTTGCAAAGGCTCCTTTCCAGGCTGAAAAATCAGTGAAGAAATTTTTAGGAACAAACCACGGCGAGGTAAAGATTTCATCATTGGTTTTAAAGGTCGCTCCGAATAACCATAATAATGGATAAAGCATAACTAAGGCAACAACGACTAAGACGATATAACTAGATATTTTCACAAATAATTTTCTTCTCTTCATTGCTACCTCCTAATCCTGATAATAAACCCAATATTTAGAACTTCGAAAGACTAGAATTGTAAAGACCATAATAATTAAGAATAAAACCAAACTCAAAGCACTCGCATATCCCATTTCAAAGGATTTAAAAGCGGTTTGATAGATATAAAGGTTAATCATATGGGTCGCATTAAGGGGACCACCTTCATTTGTGATCAACATTGGTTCATTAAAGACCTGGAAGGTTTCAATCAAACGCATCACGGTATTAAAGAGAATAATCGGGGTAATCATTGGTAGGGTAATATGAATAAATTTTTTAAATTTCGATGCGCCATCGATTTCTGCCGCTTCATATAAGGACTCAGGAACATTTTTTAAAGCGGCTAAGAAAATAATCATTGTTGAACCAAACTGCCAAACCCGAAGTAAAATAATAACAAATAAAGCCCCATTTTTGTCGCCTAACCACGCCAATGGTTCAGCTCCAAAGAGTTTTAAAATATTATTAACCAAGCCTTCCGATCCAAATAAGTACTTCCAAAAGACGGCAATCGCAACATTCGCCCCTAAAATTGTTGGTAGATAATAAGCAACTCGGAAAAACGAGATTCCTTTTAACTTCAAATGTAAGATATAGGCAATAAATAAAGAAATAATTAAGATCGAAGGAACAGCGATAGCAACATATTTCGTTGTTACCCAAATTGAATTATAAAATTTTTCATCATTAAAAATCTTTATGAAATTGCCTAAACCAGTAAAGGAACGCTGATTATGCATTAAATTATAATTGAATAAACTTAGGATAAATGAATTAATAAACGGATATATCTTAAAGACAATTAACCCAATAATCCATGGGGTTAATAAGGCATAAGGTACCCACTTTTTTTCTCCAACCATATTATCTGTTCATCGCTGCTTGTAGTGATGTGTTGAAATTTCTAATAATATTATCAACAACAACACTTGCAACTCTGTCTCCTAATAACCATGCTTCGATTTCTTGTTCATAAACTTTTCTAAAAGTATCATCTTCATAATACGGATGAATATATAAATCAACTCCACTAGTAATGGATTGTTGATATTTTGACTGAACGATTTGATGACCATCCCATTCTAGTCCTTTTAAGAGGTCGTTGGCTTGAAGAATTTGGTAACCTCCTTGATGGGAAGTAACACCACGTTCTAATCCTAAAGTTTTAACAGCAAATTCATCAGTGAACAAGTAATTGATAAATGTTTCAATTGCTTCCTTTTTACTCTCACTGTTTTTATTGACCGCAAACGCCATTGATGTTTTCTTATACATTCCCGTTGATAACTGATTATCTAAAGTAAACATACCGGCACAAACAAGATTTGTTTGTGGTGGGAGAGTTGAGCGATAAACACCAATTGAAGTATTCCATTCGAAGATACCTCCATATCGCCCTTCAATCCAATTCGGATTGGTTTCGCCATCTTCACTGTCTAGTTTTGTACTTGGGAGTAAAACGCCATTGTCGCGTAATCGTTGGAAAAACGCAAACCCATCGAGTAACTCTGCTCTTGAAAAAGCAAGTTGATTGTTTTCAATAACATTTTTACCGTATTTTTGTGATAGGTAAGAAAAAAGCATAATTGCAATTGTTTGATGACCTAATTTCCCTAAGGCATAATGCTTATTATTTTTACCATTGATAATCTTTCCGGCCGTAATCAATTCTTCCCAAGTGGTGGGAATTTCGGCACCAGCAGCATCATATAAATCCTTATTTAAATAAAATACTCTTCCCGTTTCAGAAATTGATAATCCTAAAACTTTATTGTCGATGGTAATCGGATCGAGTTCGCCTTCTTTCCACTGACTAAGATCAATATCTAATTCATTTAAGTCCATAAAGCGACGGTCCCCACCAAACAAATAAAACCAGTTATAGTTAATTTGCATCACATCCGGTGCGCGGTTTCCGATTAATTGCGTCGATAATTGGGTATAATAACCTTCCCATGATGTATATTGTGGTTTGACTCGATATTCTGGGTACTTACTATTAAAATCATCAAGCACATTCATGGTTGCAACATGTCGGTCTTCACCGCCCCACCATGAAAATGTAATCTCATTATCACGACTTTTGTTGTCACAACCCATCGACACAAAAATAAACAATGTTAAGATAAAAACAAATAATCCTTTTTTCAATTTTCTTCTCCTCCGTATACTAACCAGTCAACACCACTATCGATGGTGCCAACAATATTGTTTGTTAAGTAAGTTTTTAACTGTTCTACATTCACTGTTTGATAGTGATATGGAATATTCTCAAAATTATTAAAAGCAAATTCTTTTTTTGTAGCACTATTGGCATGACGCCACACGCTTGCACCATCAGTTGATGAGCTTAATTGAATAAAACTACCAAGTTCATAGATGCTATTTCTAACTAAATATTTCCCTGTAAAACGATCATCACTATCCGTCTTTTGATTATTTTTAATCGCCGTTTCAACACCGATAAAGATACTTTCTTCCATAAATACTGCTCCGTTTTCGGTTGTAATTAAACCTTGATTAGTGAAGTTAACACTCGGGTATAGCTGTTTTAATTCATAAATTCTTGAAGCATCATGGATGATATTATAAACATGAGCATCACCACCACGTAGACGGGGAATTCGATCTTGAATCGAATAATAGTAATTGTAAGCTAACGTAATGGTAAGTGTATCATTATTCACATTCAGTTCTGTTGCTCCAACTAAGTGGCCTTTCTTCTGAACACAATTAATTTCCACAATATCATCAACCGTTAAGCCACTATTACGTAATATTTTATATTTCGGGAATGAATCAATATTTTCTTCCAAATAAGCGATTTGAAGCTCAATAAATTCAGACCTTGTAACTAAAAATTTACTCCAAGTGATACTAACATTCTCACTTTTTCCCTTCATGTCAATCAAACCATCATATGCTTTTCCGATTGTTAAGTGATCAAGCCACGCACCATTAATATCTTCTAAAGTGATATAATCCCAATCATTACTATCATAATCACCTTTATCATCATATTCCCATAGTTCATCAAACTCAAGGTTGCGAACAACAATGTTTTCACTACGTTTGAATATCCAACTACAGCGTTTAACTTTTACGCCTGTTTGGGAGAAAATAACTAATCCTTCTCCGTATTTAGTTCCAGCTTTTCGGTCTTGGATTGTTATTCTTGAAACACCGGAGGCAATTAAATCTGGATGAGTTTTAGGGACTGCATGGGCTCTAAAGATTGTAGAATTAAAGGTTTCATCAGGATATTTGTTGATTACATCCAAATAACCCATATTTAAATCATTCGTTATTTCTATTACTTTTGCACTAACTGTTCCTAATTTTGAATCATTAGTAAAAGTCAATGCTTTAATAAATTCTTTTTCATTAGTGACTAAATAATATCCAGGATCCCCTCTTTTTAAACCAGTTTCACTAATTAATAACCCCGCAAACCCTTCAATTTTTTGATAACTTTTCGTATACGAAGGAATAACTAAATGAAAGATTTTACTTCTTTCGATTCCGCCATAACTTAATGTTGCCGTCATTAAAACGTTTTCATTGTTTGATAAAAGATTAGCATGAATGATTAAGCCGGTATTTGTTAAGATTGATTCATTAGAAGATTGCCATGTAATCTTTACATTATTAATTTCAAGGGGTAAATCTAAGTCTTCAAAAACAATTGTAGAAAGGGTTAATGCATCATATACTCCGCTGATAACTTCTTCATAATCAACATCTATAGCTTTCACTAAAACCTCAAAAGTGAGAATCTTAGTTAACTCATTTAATGATAGATGAGCAGTTAAGATAACAGTTACATCTCCTACTAAATAGTGGGGTCTATTTACGACTCCATCAAGACTAATGATATTTTCATCACTTGATTCCCAATTGATTGAGATATTTTCAATTTGTTTTGGTAAACGTAAAAAAGCAGATGATATCTCTTCATCGATTTTTAAACTTTCGGAAACTTGATTCAAGATTAATTCCGGATCATCTTCTTTTTCATCACGACAACCGGATAAAGTAATAAATGTTACTAAGATTAAGAAAAATATTATGCATTTTTTGACATTAATCATCTTCTTCTCCTGTTCGTTAATGCGTACGCTGTTTGTCATTTTAATTAATTATATTCTACCATATCTAGATTTATTTGTCCATAACTAAATAAGAAAATATTAATTTATTAAATTAAACTAATCTTATCAATATCTAGAATGTGAGATATTAAAATAATTTTATCCTATAAAAAAAGTATTGAGGATAAAAGTTATAGATACAAATGGAAAAACGACCCATCACAGTATGATAAAGTCGTTTTTTTATTGTAAATGTGAATATCTTAATAATAAAAAACCTGATTTGTTTTTAATGATCTGTCTTATTCAATAAATACGAATAAAAACCTATATTTTTATTTAAAAAGGTTCCTACAACTACCCCTCTATCGAGAAACACATTATATTCTTCACAACATGTTTCTGGCAATAAAGAACAAGCATGGCAAGCAGCCAAATTAAGAGAATCTCTTCCCTGCCCATGACTTAAAATACACACTGGATCATTTGAACAGACATTTGCTGATTGTATAGCTTTTTTGAATATATTAGGTAAAGTGTCAGAATTTCCTTGACGGACCAAACCACCAAGAGTTCCTTCTGAATCACCGCTCGCAGTATATATAAAAATACCAGCCATTTCCTTGCCTTCTGATTTCTCACTAGAATAAATTCTTTCTTTTAATGATGCAATATTATAACCGCATTCAAAACTAAGCTGTTTTATTAACAAATGGGATAATGTGTGTAAAAATAGAAATTTTGCACTTATTTTTTTGGGAAATATTTTCCCAAAAAAAGAATTCTTGTAGTTTTCATTAATATTGGAAATTCTTTTT
>OBJA01000703.1_pt1 | contig 27359 bp, 24 predicted proteins | sample 1519751 | NCBI WGS metagenome assembly OBJA01 (sample SAMEA3881238, study PRJEB22517) | soil metagenome | biome: lake sediment; feature: soda lake sediment; material: sediment, water from around vicinity | place: India | collected 2013-12-23 | depth 3 m
AAATTCAATGCTCGTGCCGCCGGTACGGAAACAAAGGAGGAAATGCGTTATGTCAGATCGAAAAACAGGATTAGAATCTGCTCCGAACGAGATAAAAACATCCATTCGGAGCAAAGACTGGAAAAATGGGGAGAATTATTTGAAGCTTATTTGACGCGGCTGCGGTATTCGCGCGTCCGAGTATCGATTTCGATTTTGTCGCCGATTTCACAAAACAACGGCACCGCTAGTTCAAAGCCGGTCGGTATTTTTGCAGGTTTCAGTACTTTACCCGTAGTATCCCCTTTGACTGCAGGCTCGGTGTAGATAATCTCACGCACAACTATATTAGGCAGTTCAACTGAAATAGGTTTGTCGTTGTAGAACACGACTTCGCAGGACATGCCGTCTTCCAAAAAGCTGAGTGCATCACTCATGGTTTCCTCTTCGACTTCATACTGATTGAATTCAGCATCCATGAACACGTACATTGGGCTGGCAAAGTAGGAATAGTTCACCTCTTTCTTATCCAGCATTACTATGTCGAATTTATCATCCGCTTTGTATACGGCTTCACCAGGGGATTCAGTCAATAAATTCTTGTACTTCATTTTTACTACCGAGGAATTGCGTCCTGATTTGGTAAATTCGGTTTTCAGCACGACCATGGGATCTTTGCCGAGCATGAACACATTGCCTACACGAAGTTCTTGAGCAGTTTTCATCTAATTACTTACTATAAGTCAAGGAAAAAAAAGAACATTATACTTTGACTTCACCGGCAGAACGAGCAAATAATCACCGGTTCCTGCAAAAATTTACCAGACTGGAGGCCAGATCTGGGATTTGTGCAAGCCGTTCAGCCCAGGCCATGGCATGCTGTTGCAGCACATCGCGATATTTCCAGAAACAGTTCCAATCCAGTTGTTCGTTATTATTCCAACTTCGATGAAAAGCCCGCACTGCATCAGCTGCCGGTTCGGCCAATCCCTGGCAGTAAAGAGCCAGGAAAGCTTCCAGTTTGATCAGATGCACGTTTTCCTGTTGCGGATAGATCTGCCAGATGATCGGCCGTGCTGCCCACTGCGCACGCACGAAGGAATCCTCGCCACGTACAAAATTACAATCACACGCCCACAATAAACGGTCATAGTTTTCCTGCGACATAAAAGGAATGATATGCAAAGTCAGATTACCGCGTTGGATGCTATCTCCTGCGGCAAGGTGTGATTTCCCTGTCCAGTCGGCTGCTGATGCCAAAGCTGTGCCTTCCGGTAACAGGCATCGAACAGGTGAAATCGAGCCAGCCCACGCTTCCAGCAAATCACTGATCGGAGCACTGTCGTAGCAAAACAGTGAAACGGTGGCCTCCTCATCCGCAGCAGGATTGGTGATACCCAATTCGCGCCACAACCCTCCCGGGTCAGCGCGTGATGCATCGCGCAGCGCAAACAATCCCGCCTCTCGCAGCAGCCCCCCGGTTGCTGCAGTAAATCCCGGGAAAAAGAAGTAATTGGTCAACGGTAAACCGGGATGTGGCGAAGCCAGCCCATGGTAGCCTTCCACCCACTGTTCGGCTGACAAATATTCCAGATTGATCCATATTCGGTCTGTTTTTCCTTCAATCTCCGAAAGCCGGGGTGAAGCAGCAGCCATCGCTGCTACATAACGTGGCGGTAATTCACACCCGAATGCCTCGATCACCACATCCGCCGGCATAAGATCAGCAAACGGTTCAACCCAGTGGAGAATCTCCACTCCCCGGATGTTCTGAATTGCCAGACGAGGGTTGATTACCGGGCAAATGCGTTGCATTGTCCCCAAATCGTCCACCAGCATGCGCACAGAAATATCAAATTCCGTAACCAGTTGACGCGCCAGGCGCCAGCAAACACCAATGTCGCCATAGTTATCGATAACATGGCAGAAAATATCCCAGCGTATGGTTTCTTTTATCTTCAATCCGGCAACTTCTCTGGAATCCACATCTGCTTTCTTGTTTGACTTTCCGGATATTTCCCGATACTTTCGTTTTCATTGAGCACTTCTATTACTGCTTCACCTTCCATGCGCGTTGCAAGTTGTATTGTCTCTGTCGGAAAAATATTCAATGAAAATCACTTTCTTCAGCACTCAGCCGTATGACCGTGAATCCTTCCTCAAACATCATACCGACACGCAATTTGAACTCGTTTTCCTGGAAGAAAAACTAAGCGAACACACTGTATCACTGGCCAGCGGGAGCCAGGCAATTTGTGTTTTCGTCAATGACAGCCTCAATGAAGCCGTTATTCATCAGCTTGCTCAACTGAATGTGCAACTCATTGCGCTGCGCTGTGCTGGTTTCAACAATGTGGATATCAAAGCAGCTCATGCCTGTAATATCAGGGTGGTGCGCGTTCCGGCCTACTCTCCTCATGCCGTGGCAGAACACACGCTGGCAATGATCATGACGCTGAACCGCAAAACACACAAGGCTTATAACCGTGTTCGTGAACAGAATTTTTCGCTGAACGGATTGCTCGGCTTCGATCTCCATGAAAAAACGGTCGGTGTGATCGGTATCGGTCATATCGGTGAAGTTTTCTGTCGGATCATGCATGGTCTGGGTTGCAACATTCTCGCCTGTGACCCGGTAAAAAAGCCGGAAATCGAGAAAATGGGTATTTCGTATGTTTCCATGAACGAGCTTTTTTCCCGGTGCGACATCCTTTCCCTGCATTGCCCACTCAATGAAGAGACGCGCTATCTCATCGACAGCAGTGTCATTGCACAAATGAAAACAGGCGTCATGCTGATCAATACCGGCCGGGGTGGACTGATCGATACCAAAGCCGTGATCGCCGGGCTGAAATCAGGCAAGATCGGCTATCTCGGTATCGATGTTTATGAGCAGGAAGCAGATCTGTTTTTTCAGAATCTTTCCGAGCAGATCATTCTTGATGACACCATCGCACGCCTCATGACTTTTCCGAATGTGTTGATTACTGCACACCAGGGATTTTTCACGCAAGAAGCACTTGATCAGATTGCACTGACGACATTCGCTAATATAAAACGATTCATGGCTGGAGAAATGCTGGCAAATGAAGTGAAAATTTGATTTTATTGCCAGCCGGTTACTTCATAGCCTTTCTCACGCAAACAACGGTTTACAAAATTCGTATAAGCTGGCGCAGGTCGCGAAGTACTTCCTGAACCAAGTACGCCGGATAATAACCCCCAGGTAGCGCCGCTGGCAGCGCCAACCATGGCGCCCCGTCCAGCTGCACCGGCAATGGCCCCGCCAACGGCACCACTGGCCGCACCGGTACCTGCTCCAATTGCTGTTCTCCGCGCTGTATTTCCGGTGCTCCCGCTCCCTTCCCTGGCGCCGGCTGATTCAGCCAGCTGTCTGCATTCTCTGATATCTCGTTCTGCAGTAGTTTTTCCAACAGACTGATAATAGGAATTGGGGTACAGAACAGGCTGATAGGTTGCACAGGCAGATAATCCCGATAGTATTATTCCGAGCCCCACTATTCTTCCGCGCTTGCTGATCATGTCATTGCTCCCTAATATCCTAAATAAGGTATTAACGCTCAACCGGTACGATTTCAATTGTCTTGATATCTTTTCCCCGTCGGAGTTGCAGTTCGATTTTCTCTCCTGCTTTCAATACTCGCAGAATATCGGCGTATGACTTCAAATCAGTAATGGGTTGCTCTGCCAGCCGAATCAGGATGTCACCTTGCTGTAACTGTGCCTGCTGCGCTGGAGAATCGGGCAGCACATCATCCACGCGCACACCCTCCCCCTGCCAGGAAAAATCCGGTACTGTACCGATGATGATTTTGCGTTTACCCTCTATCTGAGTAGTTGTTTGAGCTGTGTCAGATGACTGATTACCGGCATCCAGCGTAACCGTCAATGGTTCAGAGCGATTAGCCAGATATTCAGCTCCTTCCTTGAGAATGGCAGCTACCTTGATCAGCCCGGCAGCATCGATTTTATCGACGGTATCGCCGGGGGCATGATAATCCTTATGCACGCTGCCAAAAAACTGGACTGCCGGTACACCCGCCCTGATAAAAGCGGCCTGATCACTGGAACCGAAGTCATTCGGCACCGCGTTGACGGGAATGCCGGTGACAAAACCGGCGCCACGGAATACATGTACCAGCTCGCTTGCCGTACCTGTACCAAATATAGTGACCGGATTGTTACCCAGCCGGCCGACAGTATCCAGATTCAGCATGGCGATGATTTTTTCAGTGGGATAACCGGATGAATTGCCCAGATAATGGGTTGACCCCAGCAACCCGGATTCTTCACCGGTAAAAGCAATAAAAATGATGGTGCGCTGCGGTTGCCACCAGGTTGCGATCTGGCGTGCCAGCTCCAGCATGACAGCTACCCCGCTGGCATTATCATCCGCACCATAATGAATCTTGCCACGGTTGGCTGCACGCACATCCGGCCAGCCCAGTCCGAGATGATCGTAATGCGCCCCGATCACCAGGCTTTGCCCGGCCAGTTGTGGATTGGTGCCAGGCAGGATTCCAATGACGTTGCGCAGGGTGATTTTCCCTTTTGGCGTTCCTACATCCTGCTGCCAGATCTGAAAATAGCTTCCACTCTCTCCCCCCGGCTGCAATCCCGCCTGTTGAAACTGCTGTGCGATATATTCTGCTGCCTTGTCCAGCTCCGGACTGCCCAGCTCGCGCCCCTTGAATGCCTCACTGGCCAGCAAGGTAATATCTTCCAGCATGCGGCTCTCCGAAAACAAGGGTGGCAGTTCTGCCAGTGCATGACGGGGTGCCAGGGTGCCGGTGTGACTGGAGGTAAACGAAGCATCATCCTTCTGTTTGACCAGTTGTGTCAGAGGAGAGCGGGTCACCGGCCATTGACCTTTGTTGATGTTGTTCAGTTCTTCGCTTTTACCGCTACCTTCAAATACCAGATAACTGTATTTGCGGTAATGCGGCAGTTTTCTGGCCAGCTCTGTAATTGCTGCAGGTTGATCCGATGCTACCCACAGCAGTGTTGAAGCGGGATTGGATGGCTGACGAGCCGTCAGCACGATAGCATGTTTGTCCTGCTGATAGATTTGCCCCCCCAGCTGCAATTCACCCTCTTTTCTGGCGACACCGTGCTCTGACAGCGTATTGATCACCTGATTGCTGAATTTGTTCTGCCAGCCCAGAATCCAGACTGTACGATCTGCGGGCAGCGTTTCCAGTTGATCATCACGGATGATTTCCAGCGAACCGGATTGGGTTTTCTGCCAGGTGGAAGCAAGCAGTTGATATGCCTGCGACAATTGCGTGCTGCCTATATTGGCCGGCAGGATCAGTAACGGTTTTTCCGCACCGAAGCCTTGTGACAAGGCAGCAGGAATTTCACGGCTGTCCAAGCGCCGGAATACATCGAACTGCGGGTCGATATCGATACGTACCGGGCGTGCCGGTAAATCCAGTTCAATGGCATTGTCTGGCTGATCGATTTTAACCTGTGTCTGCCAGGCAGCTGCTTTTCCTTCCAAATGAACCGCAATCGGTACAGTCAATTGATAAGGTGCACCTGGTTGGGTTTGTTTGATGATCGCTTTGAGCCGGTAACCCCGGTTCCAAGGCTCAGCCTGTGCACTTTCCAGTGAGATATCAGGAGCACCGCTCTGATACACCCATTGTTGAAAGAATGGGGAAAAATCTTTCCCGATCAGGGTATTGAGAGTCGTTTGTAAATCTTCAAAAGTTGCCTGTTTGAACTGGTATTGCTTATAGAAGCTGCGTAATACGTTGATGAAATTTTTATCTCCCAGTTCCTGCCGCAGCATGTGGAACATCATCATGGTTTTGCCATAGCCGACCGCTTCTGAACTGGGGCTGTGACGTGAAGTGAACCGGGCGATCGGAAAATCCTTTCCCTCATTCACGAAATCAGTATATTTCTGCAGCACATCACGGCGGTATTCTTCACCCTTGCCTCCTTGTTCACTGACGAGATGGTCGGCCAGGTAGGCTGTTAATCCTTCCGACCAGTTTCCTTTGCTGTAATCGACAAATACACCATTTCCCCAATAATTGTGCAAGATCTCATGCGGATAAGAGGTATGGAGAATAAATGGGAAACGCACGACTTTTGGTCCCAGCAGCGTAAACGATGGCATGCCGTAGCCGGTTTCCCAGAAGTTCTCCACCAATGCAAATTTCGGGTAGGGATAAGGTCCGATCAACTTACTGTACATAGTGATGTATTGTCCGGTTGCATCCAGATATTTCTGCGCCAGCGCTTTATCCGGACTGCGCAGATAAACGTAAGCTGTTACCGGGCCGGTGGATTGCTGATAACGCTGATAACGCCCGGCTACCAGATAAATATCATCCTGAGGTTTTTTCTCTTCCCAGATAACACGTCGAGTGGTTTCGGTAATATGTTCCTGTATCAGACTGCCCTGGCTGACGGCGTCCCAATCGGCGGGCAACTGAACAGCCAGATTGAATGACACCATACCTTCATCAAATTGAGGGTACCAGGCGGTGGAATTGGCAAGAAACACCCCTTCTCCGGAAATCAATCCCGGCGAATAACTGAAACTGCGTGAATATTCCAGACTGGGATCCTGCACGGCATGGTGAATCTGCCCGTCAAAAGAGAGGGTAAAAGTATCTTGCCCTACCGGCAAAGTTATCGCATATCGCTTCAATGGTATGGCGCCGGCATGGATATCGGCCCCGTTTACTGTCAGGGCAACGATATCCCCGCCTTCGGTTGCCGTAACCGATAAACCGGCATGCAAATTGAATTCCAGACGAGTGGGTGCTGTCTGATTAAGGATATTTTGGGGTATCTGAATCCGATCTTTCCCCCGAATCTCCGAACTCTCAGGTGAAAGCACTACTTCCATCCGATGATGAAAAGTCTGATCATCGGCTGATACATTAATGCTGCAAAGCAGATTAACTGCGATGAGGCAGCATAAGGAAAAGAGTCTGGTTGGTCTTGTCATGATGGATTAGATGAATAAGGTTTTTGATCCGATCCCGTTCAGGTTTATGCAATCATGGGTAGCAGTAAGCTTCTGCCAGGCATCAGTCATCTTTCCAGCGGAAGGATCGGCTTACTTTTTCTCGGAAGTATGTTTAAATAATTTTTATTTACCAATAGGAATTATGGACCAAATGAAAAATTTTACACAGTCGATCAATTTCTCCGTCAACTTGCCATTTACCCGCAATTTACTGGCAGTTGCCTGCTTCCTTGCTATGACACAAGCAAGTGCTGCCGGTTTCATTACCGATGCCAGACAAATTTCAGATCAGGAAGTCCGATCTGGGGAAGGTTACTATCGTACCGACGGTAAGTGGCTGGTTTATCAGGCCGAAGTTGCTGGTGAAAACCCTTTCTATCAGATTTATCTGAAAGATATCGCAAGCGGAAAGGTACAACAGGTTTCACCTGGTATCGGCAAGACTACCTGCTCATGGGTGCATCCCCTTCAGGAAAAGGTATTGTTTTCCTCGACACACGAGGATCCTGAAGCAAAAGCCAAAATGACTGCTGAAATCGAGCAGAGAAAATCTGGCCAGCGCCGATCTTATGCCTGGGATTATGATGAGTTCTATGATATTTACGAAACAGATTTTGAAGGCGGAAACATCAGAAATCTTACGCATACCAGAGGCTATGATGCAGAAGCCTCATGGTCTCCTGATGGTAAACTGATCGCCTTTGCTTCCAATCGTAGAGCTTATAATGAACCACTATCCGAAGTAGAAACTGCGCTTTTCAACAATGACCCTTCCTCCATGATCGATATTTATATTATGGATGCGGATGGTTCCAATGTAAAAAGGTTGACGCATACCAATAGTTACGATGGCGGCCCATTTTTCAGCCCGGATGGAAAAAGAATCGTCTGGCGCCGTTTCTCGGAAAACGGGCAGGAAGCTGAAATATTCACCATGAACGTCGATGGATCGGATCAGAAACAGATTACCCGACTCAACAAAATGTCCTGGGCGCCTTTCTACCATCCATCAAATCAATACATTATTTTCGCGACCAACGTTCAGGGACATCGTAATTTCGAGCTCTATATCGTCGATGTCGATGGCAAGAAAGAACCGGTGCGGGTAACAGAGGAAGAAGGGTTTGACGGGCTGCCGGTATTCACTCCGGATGGTCAATACATTACCTGGACCAGTGACCGCACACCTAATCATAAAGGCCGTCTATTCCACGGGAAATGGAATCACAAAAAAGCACTGGAGAGCCTGGGTTTGGAATGAAGCAAAACAAGGTCCATGACACTGCCGGTAACTTATCTGTATGAATGTCCTCTTTACCTTCGATGTCGAGATCTGGTGCAATAGCTGGAGTACTCTGGATGAAGATTTTCCAGCCAGTTTTGACCGCTATGTCTTCGGCCGTTCAGCCAAGGGGGAATATGCGCTGCCAAAAATCCTAGATACACTTGGCACACATGGCCTGAAAGGCGTGTTCTTCGTTGAACCGCTGTTCGCTGCCCACTTCGGCGTTGAATATCTCAAAATTATTGTCAGACTGATTCAGGATGCCGGTCAGGAGGTTCAACTGCACCTGCATCCCGAATGGACTGATGAAGCACGTGATGCGCCGCTACTGGAGAACGTAACGGTAAAACGTCAGCACCTTACTCAGTACAGTATTGATGAACAGCAAGTTCTTATAAAGCACGGTCTCCGATTACTCCAGGAAGCAGGTTGCATACCGCCACCTGTTGCTTTCAGATCGGGCAGCTTCTCGTGCAATGAAGATACTTTCTCGGCAGTTACGATGAATGGCCTGAGGTTTGATAGCAGTATCAATCCCCAAATGGAAGAGTCTCAACCTGGTGATATCGCGCCCGTATACGCAAATCCTTATGAAGTTTTTACACGGAATGAATTAACTTTGATACCAATGAGCAGCTTTTGTGATGGGTTTGGTCAAAACCGGCATGCCCAGATCGGTGCCTGCAGTGCACGCGAAATTACTCAAGCACTTGAGGATGCCGTACGTAAACAGTGGCATACCTTTGTACTGCTTTCTCATGGTTTTGAACTCATGGTTCCCGGACGTAATACCTGCGACCCCTTCGTCGAACGACGTTTTACACATGTGTGCCGTTTCCTGGCTGCAAACCGGCTCACTATGCCAACAGTCAATTTTTCCGATTTATCCGTTTTTCCCGACCCCTGCAACGCACCTCTTCCGGCTGTCAGAAAGCTTGCTACTGTAAGACGTTATGCTGAACAGGCACTGCGCCGTCTATACCAATGAACAGTGTATCCTGGCATCCATTCGATTTTGATCTGAAATTTCACTTTGGCGAATTTACTGCCGCATGCGTTCCATTGAGAGTGCAACGCCGAGTTTATACCCTAGAAGAAATTCGCAATTGTACCTGCATACCCGAACTCCCTGCACTAGCAAGTGATCAGGCCGGTTATCTGCTAGCTAACATTCCAACACCGGGAAAAACTCTCGATTTCCCGATCGCCACTTCGTATCTGCGATATTGCCTCAAATCGTATATGCGGTGCTATATCGACATGACGATGAACTTCGATCAGTACAAGGCTAAATTTTCTGGAAAATCACGATCAGGCATCAATCGTAAAATAAAAAGATTTACAGAGGAGGCTGAAGGTTTGGATTTTCGCTGCTATCGCAGCCCGGATGAAATCAAACGATTTTTTGAACTCGCTCGGCCGGTTTCTGCATCAAGTTACCAGGAACGACTGCTGGATTGTGGCCTGCCCAAGTCACCCGACTACCTTGCTGCAGCAGTTGCTGCAGCAGAACATGATGGTATCCGTGCGTTTCTGCTCTTCGCTGATGGCAAACCTGTTTCCTACCTGTATTGCCCAGTTGAGGATCAGGTACTGCATTACGCTTATCTCGGATATCTGCCAGATTACAGCAAACTCTCACCAGGCACCGTGCTGCAATGGCTGGCTATGGAACAACTGTTTGCCGAAGGAAAGTTTACCGCATTTGATTTCACTGAAGGTGATTCGGACCATAAACGCTTTTTCAGTACTCATCAAATACCCTGTGGCCTTTGGCTGTTATTAAAACCAAATATAAAAAACCGTATGCTGCTTACTCTCCATAACGGTGTTGATCGCAGTACTACTTTATTCACCCGGATATTGGATAAACTTCACCTCAAGCAGAAAATTAAACGCTGGATTCGCCGCACCGCCTGATTTCCAGAATTTATACACATCGACTCTCCTGTAATCATCTCTTTCACGTACTTTAGAACTCATTTCCCCGGCTGCTATCGACATCTTCCGGGCTGACCAGGCTGCCCAAATTACCCCAGGCATTTCTGATGTAGGAAACTACCCAGGCAATTTCATGATCACGAATGATGTGCTGGAAAGGTGGCATCCCGTAAGGGCGGGGATTACCAGCCGTAGCAGGTGAAAATCCTCCATACAGCACACTGCGGATGGTATTCAGTGGTGAAGTCATAGTGACACTGCGATTTCCCGCCAGAGGCGGGGAGACTCCCCGTACACCTTCCCCTGATTTACCGTGACACCCCTGACAGTGTTTTACATACACGGGTTCACCCAGAGCCAGATACCTGCTTACACGTTCCGGCATGGGTGGGATTTTTCTCGAGGATTCCTCGCTACGCTTTTCACCCAGTGATTGCAGGTAAACCGCCACTGCACGCATATCCTTCGTTGACAGATATTGCAGGCTTTGCCGGACGATTGTTGCCATCGGGCCGGAAGTCACAGCATGGTCAGTCACCCCGGTAGAAAGCAGTTTGGCAATCTCGTCGACCGGCCACTCTCCCATCCCTGCTTCACGCTGGGAAATTAGAGATGGCGCATACCAGTAAGTGCCCATGATTTCGCCACCTGCCAATTTGTCATCCTGACTTGCTCCCCATACATTGCGGGGAGTATGGCAAGCATTACAGTGCCCCAGCCCCTGCACCAGATAATTGCCGCGATTCCATTCTTCACTTTTAGAATCATCCGGCTCATAGACTCCTTCCTTGAAATACCAGGTACGCCAGAGAAACAGAAGAAACTGATTATCGTATGGAGGTGTGATTTTATGAGGTGGATTGGTCTGTGTTACGGGCATCAGTGAACGCAGATAGGCAAAAATTGCATCGGCATCCTGACGTGTGACTTTGGTATATTCAGTATACGGGAAAACAGGGTACAGATAGCTGCCATCCCTGCCCTTACCATAATGGAGTGCCTGCCAGAAATCTTCTTCACTCCAGTGACCAATACCTGTTTCACTGTCTGGCGTGATATTCGGGGTGATAAACTTGCCAAAAGGAGTTACCAGTTCACGTCCGCCAGCATACGGTTTTCCTCCCCGGGTAGTATGGCAGCCCATGCAGTTGCCGGCACGAGCAAGATATTCCCCCCGCTGAACTTGCTCCGCATTGGAATCGGCTGAAGGCTGGGCTGCCGCAACAGATGATAGCGGCAATAGCATGCTCACTATGAAAACTGCGACCTGCTGTTTTCCGGCAAGTCTGAATTTACTTGGTTGTTTCATCGGGTAAAACCCTCTCCGGATAAAGTAGTCTGACAACGCTGGGTAAGTTCCGTGGTCAGTATTTCTGTTTCTGCCGGCTCAGCCGTTATCGGTTGGGCAGGTAGCCACACAGTCAGCGCATTTACTTCTTCTTGGGAGAGTTTTCTGGCGATTTCGGACATGCAATCCGGTATTTGTCCCCGCATGCTCCCACCGTTACGCCAGCCCCCAAATTGCGCTGCCACATAGGCGTGAGGCAGACCGAGTAAACTGGGAATAAACGGTTTTACGCCCATCAGCGCTTTCCCATGACAGGCACTGCATGCAGGGATATCCCGTTCAGGGTCACCTGAATGAATCAGGGTTTCCACTGTCTGTGTTTCCTCAGGTGAAAGCGTATTTGCTGCGGCTTCTGGATAAGGGTATTTCAGAGAAGAAAAATAATGTGCGATCTCGAGCAGATATTCATCCGACAGATTTTCCAGCAAAATTGCCATGGCCTGGTAATAGCGTCGTCCATCGCGGAAATTGCGCAACTGATTAAACAGATAACCGGCAGGTTTGCCCGCAATCCGCGGGTAATATGCATCCCGCCCCGCCCTGTCTTCATCACCATGACAGATCGTACAAGGTTTTACACGCTGTTCCAGTGTATCGGGCACTAAAGGCGATACCGGTTCCTGCGCATTGATCAAACCTGACCCCATCGCTAACAGAATAAACACAATAAACTTCATTTACATTCAACCAATGAAAAATAATCAGAAAGACTTGTACAATCAGTGCTTTACTAATCTTTTTATACAAAAACTCACATAAAAATACAATGCCATCCACTCTTCCGGAAGAATTAGTCAGGCATTACCTGGCCGCACAATATCAGGTATGGATCGATGCATCTCTGGTTGTCCTGCAGATTGGCTGTCAATCCGCACCACTGGCAGCACTGTTGCAAGCTACCGGTAATCGGAGTGCAGTATACGTTACTGCCTGCAACCCGGCCGGTGAACTGGTTTCTCCCCAAGAAAACCAGTTTGCCATGGCCCGATTGTATGAAAAACTTCTCTGTTATTCAAATCACATATATCGAGGCGCAGGTATTGATCCCGATGGAAAATGGCCTGCCGAAGAGAGTCTACTCGCACTGGGCATCGACCTTTCCACCGCCAAGAAAATTGGTGATGAATTCGGGCAGAATGCACTCATCTGGATAGATTCTGACGCGATTCCATGCTTAATTCTGCTGCGCTGAAGGATTCGTGTCCGTTTCCTCTCTGAGAATATTGTGCTTGAGCGCCAGCAATTCCGCCTGATTCAAGGTTTCAGTTTCCAGTAATTGCTGCGCAGTACGATCGAGCAAAGCACGATTCTTGATCAGAATCTGGCTGGCGCGTTCAAGCGCCATATCAAGCAGTGAACGCACAGCCTGATCAATTTTATTAGCTGTTTCTTCACTGTAATCACGGCCTTGGGGTACAGGAAAACCGGATTGCAGAAATGCCATTTGTTCCCGGTCATATACTACCTGCCCAAGCGCATCACTCATGCCATAACGCAGTACCATTGCACGGGCAATATCGGTAGCACGTCCCAAATCATCAGAAGCACCAGTGGAAATTTCGTCGAATACTACTTTTTCTGCTGCACGCCCGCCCAGCAATACCGCCATTTTATTCTCCAGTTCTTTGCGTGTCATAAGAAAACGATCTTCAGTGGGACGCTGAATGGTATAACCCAATGCACCGATTCCGCGCGGAATGATCGAAACCTTATGTACTTCATCCAATCCCGGTAGGGCAAGTGCTACCATGGCGTGGCCCAGTTCATGATAAGCAACTGTCCGTCTTTCTTCCGGGTTGAGCAGACGGTTTCTCTTCTCCAGGCCAGCCACGATCCGCTCAATGGCATTGTTGAAATCATCCATAGCCACAGCCAGGGCGCCCCGCCGGGTAGCCAGCAATGCGGCTTCATTGATCAGATTGGCCAAGTCGGCACCCGTAAAACCAGGTGTCAGTGCTGCAATCTGTTCTAGATTTACATCGCTATCCAGCCTGATTTTACCGATATGAACGGCAAGAATCTGCTCACGGCCTTTTTTATCAGGCCGGTCCACCAGTACCTGGCGATCGAAGCGCCCTGCGCGCAGCAAGGCTGCATCCAGTATTTCCGGGCGGTTGGTCGCTGCAAGCAGGACAATTCCACTGGAAGGATCGAATCCATCGAGTTCAGCCAGCAGTTGATTCAATGTCTGCTCTTTTTCATCATGACCGCCAAATCCGCCCGCACCACGTGCACGCCCGAGCGAATCCAGCTCATCGATGAAAATGATTGCCGGTGCCATCTGGCGGGCCTGTTCAAACAGATCACGTACCCGGGCAGCTCCTACTCCGACGAACATTTCGACAAATTCCGATCCGGAAATCGAAAAGAATGGCACATGCGCCTCTCCGGCCACAGCTCGGGCCAGCAAGGTTTTACCGGTACCTGGCGGCCCGACCAGCAGTATGCCTTTGGGAGCCCTCCCGCCCAATCTACTGTATTCCTTAGGATTCTTGAGAAAATTGACGATTTCGACCAGTTCTTCCTTGGCTTCATCCACTCCGGCAACATCGGCAAAGGTTACCTTGGTTTCTTTTTCCACATATACTTTGGCGCGACTTTTACCGATCGACATCAGGCCGCTTCCCATCATGCCCTTATTCATTCTCCGGATGATAAACAGCCAGATACCGATGAAAACAGCCATCGGTACAATCCAGGAGAGGAGATCACGCAACCAGGTACTCTGGACGACACCCGTATAAGTGACATTGTGTTTATCCAGCATCTCCGCCAGATCCGATTCAACCCGGGTAGTGACGAATTCGGTAAATTTCTCGCTAGTTGATTCCTTGAGGGAACCAAAGATTTGTTTATCAGTAATGGCTACTTCGGATATCTTGTCCTGTTCCAGCAGTGTCTGGAAGCGGCTGTAGGGAATCGGTTCGATTCGCGTATATTGGTTGTAAAGGTTCTGGATGAAGAGAATGCTGAGTACTGCAATCAGCACGTACCAGAAGTTGATCTGCGCCTTCTTGTCCATGGGTGACTGGTTATTCATGATTCCTCTCTTTTTCATCTGATTTTATTATTCTGTATGGCTGTGAATCATACAGGGCTGAAGAAAAATCCAAAACGGATCTTTGCACCAGGTTGCACGATCGTATCAGTTACATACAATGACTACTTTCGACAATAAATTTAACAAAGGATTACCCTTAATGAAAACACGTGCAGCAGTTGCCTGGCAGGCTGGCCAGCCCCTTACAATCGAAGAAGTGGATCTCGCCGGCCCCCGTGCTGGCGAGGTACTGGTCGAAATCAAGGCAACAGGTATCTGCCATACTGATTATTACACGCTTTCCGGCGCCGATCCGGAGGGTTTGTTTCCTGCCATTCTCGGCCATGAGGGTGCCGGTATCGTGGTCGAAGTGGGTGCAGATGTTAAATCGCTCCGTCCAGGTGACCACGTTATTCCTCTATACACACCAGAATGCCGGGAATGCAAGTTCTGCCTCTCACGCAAAACTAATTTATGCCAGGCAATCCGTGCGACACAGGGACGCGGCTTGATGCCGGACGGTACTTCACGCTTCTCCCTCAACGGCAAACCTATTATGCATTATATGGGCACTTCGACTTTTTCCAACTATATTGTCGTTCCTGAAATTGCCCTGGCGAAGATCCGTGAAGATGCCCCTTTTGATAAAGCCTGTTATATCGGCTGTGGGGTAACCACCGGCATTGGTGCGGTACTGTTTACTGCTAAAGTGGAAGTCGGGGCAAATGTTGCCGTATTCGGACTGGGAGGAATCGGCTTGAACGTCATCCAGGGTGCATGCATGGCGGGTGCTGACAAAATCATCGGTATTGATATCAATCCTGAACGGGAAGTACTGGGTCACCAGTTTGGTATGACTCATTTCATCAATCCGAGTCAGGTGGAAAATGTAGTTGATGCAGTGATACAACTTACTGACGGCGGTGCAGATTACAGTTTTGAATGTATCGGTAATACCACAGTCATGCGTCAGGCTCTGGAGTGCACACACAAAGGTTGGGGGCGCAGCATCATCATTGGCGTAGCCAAAGCCGGTGCCGAGATCAGTACCCGGCCATTTCAGCTCGTTACCGGCAGAAAATGGGAAGGTTCTGCCTTTGGTGGAGCACGCGGCCGCTCGGATGTGCCGCGAATCGTCGACTGGTACATGGATGGCAAAATCAGCATCGACCCGTTGATCACACACACATTGAAATTGGAAGAAATCAATGAGGGCTTCAAGTTGATGGAAGCAGGCGAATCGATTCGTTCAGTAGTCATTTTCTAAGCGAACGGTGATATGACTGTCAAATTGGAAATTCGAAACCAGCATCGCTGTTTTGAGGGTGTTCAGGGCTATTATCAGCATCATTCAGAGATTATCGGTCTGCCGATGCGCTTTTCGGTATATGAGCCGCCACGAGCCCGGGAATCCGGAGAACAACGGTTCCCGGTCCTTTTTTTCCTCGCCGGGTTGACCTGTTCGGAGGAGACTTTCATGATCAAGGCCGGTGCTCAACGCTACGCTGCTGAACTGGGACTGATACTGGTCAGCATGGATACCAGTCCGCGCAATACTGGCATCCCGGGAGAAGCGGAGGATTGGGAATTTGGAACGGGAGCAGGATTCTATCTCGATGCCACCGAATCACCCTGGTCCAGATATTTTCACATGGAAAGCTATGTAACGAGGGAATTGTATGACATTATCCTGGATCAATTTCCGGTTGATCCTGAACGTGTTGGAATTTTCGGCCATTCCATGGGAGGACATGGGGCTCTGACACTGGCACTGCGCCACCCCGGACATTATCAGTCCGTCTCGGCATTTGCGCCGATTGCAGCACCGGCTCAATGCCTCTGGGGACAAAAAGCGTTCAGCCGATATCTGGGAGAATCTCCTGCAAACTGGCGTAAACACGATGCTACTGCACTGATTGAATCAGGCTGCCGATTACCGACTCCCCTGATTGATCAAGGGCTGAACGATCCTTTTCTGAATGATCAGCTACACCCCGGTTATTTTGAAGCAGCCTGCCAGCAAGCCGGACAGCCCCTCATACTGCGCCGCCATGCCGGATATGATCACAGCTATTTCTTTATCAGTACTTTCATTGAAGATCATCTGCGGCACCACTACACCTGGCTGATACCAAACGGCTAGGAATAAAAAATAGTGGAAACGCTTCAAGTAAACGACCGAACGAGCGTTCATTCGGCAAAACTGGCTAGAACGGTAATGCTGAATTGATCAGAAATGGCGGCAGATCAGTATGAGGATTGCCGCCATTTCCACAGTAATGTCATTTTCCGGACGATCAAATCACAACGACGTCCGGTAATGGAAAACCATTGAAATTACTTGCGTAGGAAGTCGTGTAGGCACCTGCATTGGGAATGAAAATGAAATCATTTTCCTGAATATCCTCAGGCAGCATTTCATCGTGCATGAGTACGTCTACGGAATCACAGGTAGGTCCGGCAACCGACCAGGAAATCGGGGAGCCATTACGCTGGGTCAGGATCTCGTAACGCAGCCCCTCGCTCACTTCGATAATGCCGCCAAATATCCCGGCATCCCAGTACATCCAGCGTTTGCCATTACGAGTGGCCGTACCGACCACACGACATACAAAACAGGCTGAATCAGAAACCAGATAACGTCCAGGTTCAGCCATGACACGAATATCTTCCGGCAAGTCGGCAATCGCTTCGTTGATGACTTCTGCGATGATCTCGATAGAGGGAATCGGCTTGACATAACGTACCGGATACCCCCCCCCCAGATTCAACAAACGTGGTTTGAGACCGGCCTCGCGCATATTGGCAAACACAGTCTGGGCACGCTCGATTCCTACCCGCCAGTTCTGCGGGTTGCGACACTGAGAGCCCACATGAAAAGTAACACCCGCCAGATCAGCTTTCAGCCTGACCGCTTCATCGATGATCTCGCTCACATCGACCAGATGAGTTCCGAATTTTCCTGCCAGCGGCCAGTCACTCCCGATATTAGGAGTATCGATACGTAAATACAGTTTGGCATCCGGTTTGATACTGACGATCTTGCGCAGCTCCTCGATGCTGTCCAGCACGTACCATTCCACGCCTTTCGCGGCTGCGTATTCGATATAAGCACGCGATTTCATCGGGTTACTATAAAAAATCTCGGCAGCCGGTACCCCCAGGCTCATCAAAAGATCGAGTTCAGCGATTGAAGCAATCTCGAAACCCACCCCTTCCTCGATCAGTGTTTTCAATACACGTGGATCAGGATTGGCTTTGGCTGCATAGTGCGGGCGCACGCGCGGCATGGCTGTCTTGAATCGTCGGGCTTTGCTACGAATGATATTACTGTCGATCAGCAGGAAGGGTTTCTGGTAACCCTGTTTCAGCCTGGCTTCCACCAGGGGAAGATCGATAGTGACTTCAGGATGCGTATCAAAAACGATACTGGTTTCTGTTTGTTGTTGTACTGCGGCGAATGATTTTTTCATGAAAGTTTCTCCTGGAAATTGCTACGTTTCGGGGATATGAACTTGAACCCAGTCAGTCTGAATACACAGGTTTATTTTGCTTCTCATGATGACCTCCTTATGGGCTGCGGAAATTTCTAAAGGGACGCATTATATGCTTGATTTTCCCAGAATCAAGTATTTTTTAAAATTATTTTTATCAAAAAAATCTTTTAATAATCATGATATTAGAATCTGAAAATTAGATATGATTCTTTGCATATCGCCTTGAACGCACCATGATTTTTCAACCGGCAGTTCTGACTGGAAAAAAAGTCAAATATCGACCTGTTTGATGTGCAATTTTCTCTGTCATCATGACAGGAAAAATTTAAAAATTTGATGCAAACACCTCGATCACAGATCTATATCTATTCCTCTGCTGTAACCCGATCCACCCAGAAATAGTCGTACGGAACATCTTGCGATACTTCCTGCTTGAAGGAATCATTTGCATCCGAAACAGGTACAGGACTACTATCCTGAACAGTCAGTTCTGCAGAAGGACTGACATCTATACAGATCAACCAGAAGGAGATGATCATGAAGAAAATTGGTGGTGCTACCGTTTTCACTGCAATCATGCTGCTTTTTTCGTTCAACAGCGCATTTGCCGATAGTGAAGGATTGCCGGCAGATCGTGTCATTACTGCTATCCAAACCGCAGTTGCGGCCAGCCCGGGGCTTATTCACGAAGTTGAAGTCGATCAAGAGCATGGAAAATTGATCGTCGAGATAAAAATTATCGATGCCACCGGTCAAAAAATCAAAGTAAAGATTGATCCGGAAAAGAATGAGGTAATACGTTAACGTTATCTACCGATAGTTCGGCAAGTCGAACAGAAAATTTTACTCCACTCTACTTGCCGAATTATCTGTGTTACTTCTCTCCTGTAAAAATTCCTCAAATAGAAATTCTCCCTGTCTGTTAATGCTTCTACTGGAGTCATTCAATAATGCCTACGTGATTGAATGGGCAGAAACCTTGTGTAATGGATTTCCTGCTGGCACCATATCGCCTGTTTATCCGGCGCCTGATAATCGGGTAGTGGATCATCATTACTTCATACGGAAATTTGAATGACATCTGTTTCATCCGCAACAATACAACCGCCTAAAATTCCACGTGTCGGCTTTGTTTCACTGGGTTGTCCCAAAGCCACCGTAGACTCCGAACGAATCCTGACCTGCCTGCGGGCTGAGGGCTATCTGATCTCACCCAGCTACGCTGATGCCGATCTGGTCGTCGTCAATACCTGCGGTTTTATCGACAGTGCCGTGGCGGAGTCACTGGAAACGATTGGTGAAGCGCTAACGGAAAATGGCAAGGTGATCGTGACTGGCTGCCTTGGTGCAAAAGAAGATGTGATTCGGCAGGTGCACCCCAGTGTACTGGCGGTGACCGGCCCGCAGGCAACTGAAGAAGTAATGCAAGCCATCCATCATCATCTGCCCAAGCCACATGACCCCTATCTCGATCTGGTGCCGCCGCAGGGAATCAAGCTGACGCCGAAACACTATGCTTATCTCAAAATTTCCGAGGGCTGCAATCATCGCTGCACATTCTGCATCATCCCCAGCATGCGCGGTGATCTGGTCAGCCGGCCGGTGGGTGGTGTGTTGCAGGAGGCGCAAAGCCTGGTCGATGCCGGCGTCAGAGAATTACTGATCATTTCCCAGGATACCAGTGCCTATGGGGTGGATATCAAATACCGGACCGGTTTCTGGCAAGGCAGACCCATCCGCTCTCGTATCACTGAACTGGCACGTGCGTTGGGAGAACTGGGTATCTGGATACGCCTGCATTATGTCTACCCCTATCCACATGTCGATGAGCTGATTCCACTGATGGCTGAAGGCAAACTGCTGCCCTATCTGGATATTCCTTTTCAGCACGGTAGTGAACGCATACTCAAGTTAATGAAGCGCCCTGCCAATAGTGAAAATGTACTGGCGCGCATTCGCCAGTGGCGTGATATCTGTCCGGATATCGCATTGCGCAGCACTTTCATCGTCGGTTTTCCAGGTGAAACTGAGCAGGAATTCGAAGAACTACTGGCTTTTCTGGAAGAAGCACAACTCGACCGGGTGGGTGCATTTGCCTATTCACCAGTCAAAGGCGCGGCTGCCAATGCACTGCCTGATCCTGTTCCTCCTGAAATACAACAGGAACGTCTGGCCAGGCTGATGCAATGGCAGGAAGAAATCAGTAAAAAACGCCTTGCTGGAAAAAAAGGCCGGATGCTCAAAGTACTGGTGGATACAGTGGATGAAAACGGCGCAATTGCCAGAAGCTATGCTGATGCACCGGAAATAGATGGTGTTGTTTACATCGATGATGCCTCAACCCTTAAACCAGGCGATTGGGCAGATGTGCGCGTTATCGATACTGACATCCACGATTTATGGGCAGAGAAAATCTGATCCGTATCGGTTCAGGAAGTGTATTAGCCTTTCTCTCGCAATCATGACAAATCATATGCGGATCAGTTTGATAAGACCCGCATATGAAATGACCTCACTCTGATCGACCTGCTTCAGTGCCCATACTCAGGCGAGTGATGCAAACTGCATTCCATTGCGACGACGGATACTGAAAAATGCAACACCCAGACCGATGGACAGTAATAGAAGTGTGCCAGGTTCACTAATTTCTTGAGGGGGCTGACCAAGATCTTTTTCACGCCAGGTGATCAGGCGCTGGTTATTCTCTGGATTAGTTGGATTCAGTGTATAAAATTCCCATCTGTCACTTGTGTAATCGTCAGACGTAGGAACCCCGCTTAACCAGCCATTGGCTACTTGTCGAGCACTTTCGAAAGTGGTAGAAGTAAAGTCGCCCTTAGTTAAATCAAACGCTGAACCTGGTTTTTCAAAGAAAATTTCCCACAAGGAAAGCTGAAAAGCAGCATCATTTTTTGAAGAACCCAGATCAGCAAAGTGATTGTCAAATAACCAACTTACCTGGGAAAGTTGTAACGAAGTCAATCCACCTGTTCCAGTTGCCGGAACGATGTCATAGGTAACATTACCACTTGTTACCAGTGTTTTATTGATATCAATGCAAAAAGCCTGCAGGGTACTATTCCATTCAGCTGTGCTAGCTGAAGGAGGAGTTACTATTTTAAAGTTGAACTGGCCAGCATTGACGTTGCCACTGTGTCCGGCAATTGTTCCAGTCTTATTTCCATTAACAAAACCATCATATTTTAATGTGATAGGCGCTGCCCAGCTTACCGAAGCAGCTGACAAAGAAACAATCGCAGCAGTTAAAACAGTTACTTTCCGAATACTCTGACCAAATTGTTTATTTTTTAAAAATGATTTCATGATCCTTTCCTTTATCCATGTTGCGTGATACCCGGCACCTCCGAGTATCCCCATTCCCTATTGAGCACAAACCATGCCATATAAAAATACAATTCATAAACAACAAGATACAAAATTTCTCTGTATACTGATTTAGTGAATGTAAAACAACCTGACAGTTTTACGGCGGGTTGAACCTGCTCTGCAGAAAAAAATCTCAGTGGAAGTCACTGGTTTTGTTTACAACGATAATGACTGAGGATCGCACTAAAAATGATAACGATGAAGAACCGGATCGAGAACTGCCTGCAATCATTGCAGCCGCAGTTTCTGGAAGTGATCAATGAGAGCTATCGACACGCTGTACCGGAGGGGTCCGAATCCCATTTCAAGGTGACGATCGTTTCCGACGCATTTGATGGCAAAACGCTCGTGGCGCGCCATCGGCTGGTCAACACCACGTTGACACAAGAAATCATCCGTTCAATTCATGCGCTGGCGCTGCATACACTGACACCTGCAGAATGGCAAACTCGCAACGAAACAGCATGCGAATCCCCACCCTGCCTGGGTGGCTCGATTGCAGAAGAACGAGCTGGAGCCAGAAAGAAATGATTTTCTATAAATAAATGTACTGATTGTTTCAGGAAAAATCTGGAGAAAGGATCATGCGCAAACTGTTAAATTTTCTGACGAATTTTCTGGCACCTGTCTCTCTGCTGATTTCAGTATCAATGCTGGGCGGTTGTGGTTACAACACATTGCAATCCACCGATGAGCAAGTTCAATCGAGCTGGTCAGAAGTGCTCAACCAGTATCAGCGCCGAGCAGATCTGATCCCGAATCTGGTCAATACCGTAAAAGGTTTCGCTGCTCAGGAAAAAGAAGTGCTGCTGGGTGTGACCGAAGCTCGCTCCAAAGCCGGCAGTATTCAGGTATCACCGGAACTCATCGATAATCCCGAAGCCTTTGCCCGATTCCAGAACGCCCAGAGCGAGCTGACCAGTGCGTTGTCGCGATTGCTGGCTATTGCGGAAAACTATCCGCAGCTCAAATCAGATGCAAACTTTCGCGATTTGCAGGCACAGTTGGAGGGGACAGAAAACCGCATTGCGGTCGCTCGCAATCGTTACATCAAGACCGTTCAGGAATACAACGTGACGGTACGCTCGTTTCCGAGCAATCTTACCGCGATGATGTTCGGATTCAAGGTAAAACCCAACTTCACGGTAGAGAATGAAAAAGCACTCTCCACTCCACCAGCAGTCGATTTTGGAGCACCTGCCACCGCACAATGATCGATATTTTCCGATATTCTCATAAGATCATGCGATATCCGTTCATGATCCGCTGCATCAATCTACTATCTCTGGTCCTGCTGCTCACTTTAGCCAACGGTGCGCTGGCTGAAATCGCCATACCGTCGCTCAAATCACCTGTCACTGATCTGACAGGAACACTCTCCAGTATGGAAATTTCCCGTCTGGAGCAGCAACTGGCCGATTTCGAAGCGAAAAAAGGCAGCCAGATCGCCCTACTGATCATCCCGACCACGCAACCCGAAACCATCGAACAATATTCGATACGGGTAGCCGAGGCGTGGAAACTCGGTCGCAAAGGTATCGATGATGGTGTATTGCTGCTGGTTGCCAAGAACGACAGAACTCTGCGTATCGAAACGGGCTACGGGCTTGAAGGAGTTTTACCGGATGCTCTTGCCCGGCGCATCATCGATGAAATTATCGTGCCGGAATTCAGGCGAGGTCATTTTTCTGATGGATTACAGGCGGGAGTCGAACAGATCATCAGCATCATCGAAGGCGAAACTCTGCCAGAATCTGAACCGACTGGTGGAACAAATCTGGCAGTAGAAAATATCATCCCCCTTCTATTTATTGCACTGGTATTGGGAAGGACGCTTCAATCCCTGTTCGGCAGAATGGCAGGTGCCACGATCACGGGTTCGATTGCAGGTGCCCTCACCTGGCTGATTTCATCCTCGATCGCGGTTGCTTTGCTCATTACCATTGCGATATTTGTTATCAGCCTGTTTGAACAGACCGGGAGAATCATACATCGGGGGGGACCTGGACACAGAAACTGGCCTGGAGGAGGTTTCTCCGGCGGAAGCTTCGGAGGGGGATTCCGTGGTGGTGGAGGTGGTTTTGGGGGCGGTGGTGCTTCAGGAAGGTGGTAATGAGAGCCTGTTCAAGATCTCGATCAAGGGATGCAATGCAAGGCAAAATTGAATGAAGAAGCGGAGCATACTCAAAGTAGGTGAGCATTTTGAGTTCAATTTCAACGCCGCAATACGCCCTTCAGTGAGATATTGAACAGATTCTGAGGAAAAATATGGATCCTATGCGTATCCTTCGACATCTCATCACCGGCCAGTTAGCCGTAAAACGGGCGTTTCCACCTGCTACGCTGACAGTGATTGAACAAGCCATCGCACACTCTGAAACCCTACATGGGGGTGAAATTATCTTTGCGGTGGAGGCCTCACTCGATCTACCGCTGTTGTTGCAGAATCAGATTATTCGTGAACGAGCCATCGATGTATTTTCCCTGCTGCGGGTATGGGACACCGAACATAACAATGGTGTGCTGATTTATCTGCTGATAGCAGATCATGATGTAGAAATCGTAGCGGATCGGGGTATTCACACCAAGGTCGATCAGGTCGTCTGGGAAACGGCCTGCGATGCCATGAAAACCGCCTTTAAACACGGACAGTTCGAACAGGGCGTTCTTGCCGGCATCGATCTGTCAACCCGGGTTTTGCAGCAATTCTTTCCAGCCAGCACTGATAAAAGAAAAAGTGAACTCCCCGACAGGCCAGTGGTATTGTGATCACGTCTTATCAGCCAGATCTGTAAGATTAAAAATAATGTGAATCAGGTCTCGATGTAACTGTTTCATTACCGGAAAAGCTATAATGCCACCCGTCTTAACTGCATCTTCCCGTACTGGATAAAGCGCACCATAATATTGTAAAAACTACGTGAAGAATCCGTGTAAGAAACGAAAACCATCAGGTAGCAGCGCTACTGAAAATAATTCACAGGCATATTGCAAATTTCAAGGCGGGCTATTCTGGCTACTCGGCAAGAACTCTCTGATTTCCTGAGCGAAGTCGAGCTACGTGCATACAAGCAAGCATTATTCGCCGTACAGGATGAGCATACCGCACTGGATATCGTGCAGGATTCGATGATGAAACTGGTCGAGAAATATGCACACAAGCCACTTACCGAACTTCCCCTTCTGTTTCAGCGAATTTTGCAAAATACTATTCGTGATTTTTACCGGCGGCAGAAATCCCGTTCACTCTGGGTAACCCTGTTCTCATCGTTCGTGCCTGATTCGAATGAAAAAGAAACCGGATATTCGGATATTCCCGAGTCACTACCGATAGCACAGGATTCCAGCCATAGAGATAATCCCGGTACCGCAGCAGAGCAATCCGAGCTCATCGAACTGATCAGCAAGGCACTGGAAACTTTACCACCACGTCAACGGGAAGCCTTTCTGCTGCGTTACTGGGAGGAGATGGATGTAACCGAGACAGCAAAAATCATGGATTGCTCGGAGGGAAGCGTAAAAACGCATTGTTCGCGTGCCGTACACACACTTGCTGCCCTGCTGGAAAGTAAAGGAGTCAAATGATGAAGGAAGAGGAAAAAACAGGAAAAGCCATAGCAAAGTTGTTGAATCACAGCCTGAACGACATTACTCCAGGCACTTTGTATCGTCTGCAGACAGCACGTAGAGCTGCTCTGGAACATTATCAGCCAGCAGAAAAAATGCTTCATGCGGGTGTTGGAATTTCAATCCAAGGCGGGCACCACTGGTTTTCTGCACATGCCGGCAGATTGATACTGACAGCAAGCCTGCTGCTTTTTCTCGCAATCCACAGCTATTGGCAAATGAATAACAGGATCGAAGACACCGGATTCGCTCCGGTAATTCTTATCAATGATTCATCAATCGAAACACAGGAAATCGAGGATACTGCCAATGACTATGAAGCTGCCGGGGAAGATACTGTTGAAGAAACAATTTCCCGTAAAAATGCTGATAATAGTGAGTACGACGGTAAAACCGACACCTCAGAAACTGAAGTTGATGCCAATGACACAGCGGATTCCGATAATATTACTGATTCCCTTGATTCCACTGAGATTCAGGATACTGAAAATACAGATGAGCCCCTTCATGCTGCTGGAGATGATCAGCAATCAGAGACAGAAGAAGATGCTGAAATTACCGGCGAGCACTTACAGAATTCTGAAAATACAGCTGATTCTCATGATACAAAAAATACTCAAGATTCAATCGATACGATCGATACGATCGATGAATGATATATTTTTCAGTAACATTGAATAAATGACCGGATTGACTCCGGTCATTTTCTTCAAGCAGCACACTATTCCGGCAACAGTCGTTTCCACATTACGCCAAACTGTCTTTTTATGATCAATGCAATCCAACACTAGCGATCTGTCTCATACACTCCCTCCTGATTTTCCACTACACTGGCAAACACAGATCGGTTCTATATTACATGAGCATGAACAGATTCATGCATGGCTGGAAATCGATCTCGATAGCCAATTGAACTTTTCATCCGGGCTGATAGCAATTACCGTCCACCGAATTCTCGCCAGAATGGCAAATGATGAAAACTGGCAGGCATGGCCTTATCGGCAAGGCATGAGACTGACTTATCAGGATCATGCCGGCGTTTGCAGCATCGAATTGTCCGATACCCATGCGCGGCTTGCCTGCTGGTATTGCACGCTGAGCAGGAATCAGGCGGTGGATCAACTGATCACTTGTTTTTCTCGGCTGATTGCTGCAAATACCACCCAACCAGATGATACTGCGGCAGAACTGATCGGAAACAACGATACAGATAACGAACTTGCTTCAGCGGAGGATAGCGAGAGCTCCCCTGCCAGCGATCAGGAAGCAACTGCTGCCCCACCCTCCACCTGGACGCTGTTCCGACTCTGGCGTTTTGCCAGGCCCTACAAATGGCAGTTATTCACCGGTTTCATACTGATGCTGGGCAGTACCGCAGCCGCACTGGTGCCACCCTACCTGACCATGCCGCTCATGGATAATGTGCTGATCCCGTATCAGAATGGTCATCCAATCGATATTGATCTGGTGACGTTCTATCTGTCCGGTCTGCTGGCAGCAGCCATTCTGGCATGGATACTGGGCTGGTCACGTACTTATACGCTGGCCAGAGTATCAGAGCGTATCGGCGCAGATTTGCGAACGACGACTTATGAACATCTGCTCAAACTTTCACAAGCTTATTTCGGCGGTAAACGTACCGGTGATTTGATGGCACGCATCGGTGCGGAAACGGATCGGATCAACCTGTTTCTTTCACTTAATCTGCTCGATTTTGCTACGGATGTGCTCATGATTACCATGACCGTCATCATCCTCATATCGATCAATCCATGGCTGGCGCTCATCACACTACTCCCCCTGCCGATCATTGCCTGGCTGATTCATCTGGTTCGTGACCGGTTGCGCGTCGGTTTTGAAAAAACCAATCGAGTCTGGGCCGAAGTCAATAATGTTCTGGCGGATACCCTGCCCGGCATCCGTGTCGTCAAGGCATTTGCGCAGGAGGAAAGGGAAATCGAGCGTTTTCGTACAGTCAACCAGCGCAATGTGGAAATCAATGATCGCGTCAACAAAGTCTGGGCACTGTTCACTCCCACGGTAACGTTACTGACGGAATGCGGCTTGCTGGTTGTATGGATTTTCGGTATCTGGCAGGTATCGCAGGATCACATCACCGTTGGTGTACTCACCGCCTTTCTGGCCTATATCGGTCGCTTCTATCTGCGGCTGGATTCAATGAGCCGGATCGTCTCAGCCACACAAAAGGCAGCAGCCGGAACCAAACGGATCTTCGATATTCT